>JAEIGA010008836.1_pt1 | contig 15240 bp, 27 predicted proteins | sample 9270691 | NCBI WGS metagenome assembly JAEIGA01 (sample SAMN17057246, study PRJNA624740) | gut metagenome | biome: biome; isolation source: fecal sample | host: Bos grunniens | place: China: Xizang | collected 2019
TCAAAAGTAGATTTTAAATTATCTAATCCAGAAACTTCAAAGTTTATTTTTCTATTCTAATTAATTAAATTAAATAAATCATCAGCCGTTTTTGCACTATTTAATAACTCTTTATTTAAACCAGATAAGATATTCCAATCTTCAGCAGATAAGTTTTTTATTTGTTCAGGAGTTAAAACTTTAGAAATTTTATTTTTAGTCTTATCAATTTTATTTTCAATAAAATTAAGAAAATCTTCAGTGCTAACCCCAGCTAATACTAACTCTTCTTTTAAAGAATCTGTAATTAATCCCTCAGCTAAATCTTTGTGACCAGCAGCTAAATTATTATAAATATCATCAATTATATAATCTGCCGAATCACTTTCAATTACTGGCTCAATGAATAATTCTAAGTATTCTGTTTTCCCATATAGATTTTCTCTAACGGTTTTTAACTAATTCTAAATCTCTTTTAATTGGTCAGGATCAATTTCATATCCATCAATAATAGCATTAGTTAAAGAAGTATAATTATCTTCCATTGCCTGAATTGCTTCTCTATTATCAGCAATCCATTGGGTAGTTAATTTTTCATTATCTTTTAACCAAGCTTCATACTCTTGAGATTTTTTAGCCAACTAAGCAGAATCTTTTGCATAAAAACTTTGCTATTGAGACCACCATTGTTCTGCTGTTTTTCCAAGGCGTTTTAAGTCAGGTCCAGAAGTTAAAGATTTAGAAGAAGAATTGAAATTTTTAACCAAGGTATCAGCCTGATTTTTCTAAGCACTTTTTGCTAATTCTTCCTATAAAGCAATTTGTCTTTCTAAATAAGCCTATTCTCTTTTTAATTTACTTAATTCCTCTTCTTCTACAATAGTTAAAGAGTCCTAGCTATTTAACTAATCTAATCTATCTTGTGCAGTCGCTAAAGAATTATTTAATTCATCTAATCTATTTTTCTATTCGTCATAAGCAGCATTAGCTTCATCAATATTTTTCTTAGCTTCTTTTTCAGAAATGATCAACAAATCAAAAACTGCGACAAGAGCACCAGCAACACCTATTAAAATACCAATTGGACCTAATAGCTTTAAAATGGCAAAGGTAACTTCTTTTGTAGTCGCCGCAACACCTAAGTTACTTGCCGCTATTGCTTTATTCGCAATTACTTTAGACCATCCTGCTTGTGTTGTCAAAGCTGTCGCAGCAGCCTCTCCCTAAAGAGTTAGTTTAGTTGTTTTTAAAATAGTAGAGTAAGCAGCCATTCCAGAAGATAATAATGGCAATAACATAGATAAAGCCATCAATCCCTAGGTTAGACGTTCAGTCATACTTAAATCTTCTTCTGTAAAGATATTACCTAAAGTCTAAATTGACTAAATACCCATACTTACTTGACCTAAAACATCTGCTGTTAAAACTAATTTTCTAGACCAATCTAAAGTTTTCTTTCCAACCGTATCTAAGCTATTATGAGTTTTATCTAATGTCTAATCATATGCTTCTCCAGCCATACGACATTTATCGGTTGTTGTTGCTAATTTTCTTAAATCATCTATATATTCTTTTATCGCGGAATCATCTACGCCTAATTCTTTTAATACTTTTTTAAGAACTTCAATTTTTTGATTAACTTCAACAGCTTCACTGCTCAAACTTTCAAACCATTGTTGTAACTGTGCTAAGCTTGCTGAATCTAAATCTTTAAATTTATTTTTAAGCTTATCTGTAGATTTAATTAAATCTATTAAAGTCTATTTATTCTATTGTTGTTCTTCACTTAATTTAGACCATTCAAATCTTAAACGTAATAATTCTGCAGATTCTGAAGTATAAGTTTTTAATTTTTTAGAAATCTATTCAATATGTTTAGAAGGTTCTTGGGTATTAATATCAATTTTTATTTGTTTATCTTCTGATTTATCATTATTCCAAGCATTAATTTTTTCTTGAATATTTTTCTACCAATTATCTTCATCGTCTGGAGATGCTGTTAAAATATCATTAGTCTCTGTTTCTAAAATTTTAAATTCTTCAGCAGTCTACTGTTTACTTAATTCAGCATATTGCTATTTAAATAAATTTAAAATATCCTATTGATATTTTATACGCTCTCTATCCTCATCTGTCATTACAGATTCAAGCTAATTAATTTTGCCCTAAAGAGTTACTTCATCTCTCATTAGTTGAAGACGAGTTTGTTCCTATTTATTAGCAATAGAAGAAATTTGTAAATTTTCTGCCTCAGAAGCAATTCTATCCTAAAGTGTTCTAGCAGATTCTTGAGCTGATCCTGTTAAAATTCTAATATTATCTGCTGTTTTTACTAAACCCGCAGAAATTTTATCACCATATAAACGTGTGAAAGCAAAAGCTGCTATTGTTACAGCCCCACCTAAACCTCCCATTCCATCAATCAAATCTGCAATAGTAGATAAAACAGGAGTTAGAACATTATCTAAATTAATAAAAGCTTCTTCATTAATAATGCTATCATAAATATCTTCCGCAGAAGCACGAACTCTATCTCTCGCAGCTTCCCAAGATTCAGCATAAATATCAGCCTATCTTTGAAGTTCACCTTCAGAGCCTTGAGCAACAGCAAGATTTTCTTTAAAGAAATCCCAGTTACCCATTAAAGTCATTAATTGATTATATTGACGAACACCCGCAACAGTTTGTGCTAAAGCTACTTGCTGTGCATTAGATAAAGTATCCCACTTAGAACCCATTTCATCTAAAATCTTATCCATTGCTTTAAGTTCGCCATTCTATTCAAAAATAGAAATACCAACTTTCTATAAAGCTTCTGAATATTTATTTAAATTAGTTCCATCATCCATTGTCTCTCCAAGACTCAAACCTTGAATACGAGCAAACAATGTTTTAAATGCTGTACCAACTACATCAGCACTTTCTCTTGTGGTCGCAGTTACGGTAGCTAAAGCAGAAGTAGCATACTCATAACTTAAACCTACTTGTCCAGCAATAGCAGAGAATTTTTCCAGACCTTGAGCAATTTCGCCAGAGCTAGAAGCTGTAGCCGCACCAAGAGCAGTAATTACATCAGCATAATATTCTAGTTTTTTACTACCATCATCATAGTTGTTCCAAATAGCGGTCATTTGGTCTGAAACAGTCTGAGCAGTTTCACCAGTTACATTTGCCATTTTAATAGTAGCATTTGTTCTTTCTTCTACCGCATCTTGGTCTAAACCCTGTTGATAGTAAATTAATGCTGCGTCTGTATAATCAACAGTAGTAGCATTTAGAGCCTTCGCGGCCTTATTTGCCTGTTCAGCAAACTCTTTCATTTCTTCCGCAGACTAACCAGATACAATTCTAATATCTGTTAGAGAGCGATTTAAATCTTTTGAATATCCATATGCGGTTGATAGAGCTCCCATGAATCCATGAAGGGCACTAGAGGTCAGCTACCAACGTGCAGTGTTTTTCATAGTAACCCATAACTCAGTCATTAATTTATTAGAGCGTTTTAAAGGTAGCTCTGCTTGAGTAATTGCGGAAGCCACATTTAAAAATGCCTATTGACCTTGAGGGCCTAATTTACTTAATTCATCAGCATATTGTGTCAAAGATTTACCGCTTGATTTTAAACTTTTTTCAAAATCAATCAAATCTAATTTACCAGTATTTTGATTTACTGCTTTCTATAAATTAGTAGCTAAATCTAATGCTGATTTTGAAGCCTCTTTCAATCCAGATGTTAACTGAAAAGAAGAGTTTGTGCCTAATTTCTATAAAGATTTTACCGCGGTATCAATTGCCTATTGAAGTTGCTTAGTATCGCCGGTAAAGCCAATCTCATAGTTCAATTTCTTAGCCACAATATTAACTCCTTTCTCTCATTTAATATAATAAAAAAAGGCTCCGAGAACAAAGTCTCGAAGCCTATACATTCTCTATTAGTTCTTAAATTTAAGCAAGATACATTAATTTAAATTAACCTACGATATCTTTCACAACCGCCAGTTGCTCAAGACCTTCACCATTCTGAATTTTTGTTAATAGCTCAGTTAGTTCTGTATCCATGCTATTTGCTGAGCCAGCCGCCGCAGCTACCATGCCCGCAAAAGAGTTATTATATCTCTCAATATCTGCTTTTGTTTCATTCATCATGTCAGTTAGATATTCATATTCATGAGTAGGAATTACTTCAATAACAGAACCAATTACATTATTAGTTTCTAAAATATCGTATGTTTTTCCAGCATCAAAAATCTATTTATCTGTAAAAGCAATATCGGCATACCATTTTACAATAGCAATTCCCCAGAAAGTTTCTACTCTTACTGGACTAAAACATCCTCTGCTATCAACAGAATTTTCTAATACAAAAGAAATTAAATCTGCTTTCTCTTGCTGAGTTAAATAACCTTTGATGGGAATATCTACTTCATTAATAACAATATTACCTGCGATAATATCTCCAGGCATTTTTAATTTTAATTTACTAAAAGTTGTTTTTGCCATAATCAAAATCTCCTTTTTCTCATTATCTTCTGATAATATTATATCAAAAAAATCTTACTTTGTCAAATTGGTTTAATATTATTTTTTTTCACAAGACTAAGAAATTTTTGATTAGAAGTATTTAAACTAAAATTAACTTTAAATTTATTAATTGAGGCTTTTGCTAAATTACTTCTTTTTTCAGCTAAAGCAAGATTTTTAACACTAGGCTCTCCAACCCAATCATTATTTACATCATAAATATTCATATAAATTAAATCACCCTAACTCGCTGAGCCATACTTATTTTCTTTATCTTTTACATCTTCTAAATAAGCTAAGAGTATTGAAAATATGGGATAAAATTCTCCGTTAATAGCTAAAAACATTGCTGAATCAATTGTGCCTCCAGAAGTTTTCTATCCAGTTCCGGCGATAAATTTATCTAAATATCTAGAAATAACTGAGCTTCTCATAATTCTAAAGTTCTCTGATTTCTAAGCATGATTATCGTTTACAAAAGCCAAAGTGTTATATACGGCATAATCATCTTTAAAAATTTCATTTGCTAATTGAGCGTAGGAACTAATATTTTGAATACTAACATGTTTTGGAATAGTTTTTTTATCTCCGTACCATTTTACAGAAGAGTTAAACTACCCAGTAATAGTATATTTTTTAGAAGCATTTTTAGCAAGAGAAAGAGATAATTCAGTAGATGCGGTTTTACTAACATCGACTTTCCCTGATACCTGTCGTTTTGGCTTAGTTAAACTTGATACTGTTTCTTTACCAGTTGTTTTTGCTTTTTGAAACTAAGCGGTAATTTCTTTATCTACATCAAAAATCATATCTTCTGTTAAAGCAATTGCCTATTCACCAATAACAGTATCAAAAATACTATTCAAAGTACCAACCATTTGCTTAGCAGAATAATTTTTATTATCTTCATTTAACATTTTCGCGGGAATATTTGAAAGTATTCTCATTATATCTCCCATTTCAGTTCCTTCTGACTATTTGACAATTCCTTGTAATTTTTTAACTGATTCCTATAAATTATGATTTTTCCTACTTCTATTTTTCATCACATAAGCATACTAGGCTAAAAAAGATTTCCATTGTTCATTATTGAAAGAATTAATTTTTTTTAAAGCCTCTTCAATACTTTCCATCATTTTAGCAAACTAATTTTCATTAAATCCATTTGCGAATACTGCCGAAGCTTGACGTGCGGCAAACTCAGTGCCGCTAATAATTTCAGCAATACTTTTATCAACTTTTGCGTTCATCATTTTAGCCATTTCTTCAAACATAATTTGAATATCTTCATCACTCATATCAGTTATAAAATTAATTTTATTCCCGTCTTCATCAGTAATGTTGGAAATAGCTTTTCCTAATGACCATTTATATCTTTGCAATAATGCCATATTATTATTTTTAATAGAATTTTTTCTACTAAAAACTTTAGAGGTATAATCCCAATCTACATGGTCTATATCTGAATGAACATATCCATTACTTATATAAGCAATTGCCATTATATTCTCTCCTTTTCCACAAATAAAAAAAATGGGAGAGGAATAATTCCTCTCCCAAAATATATATTAAATTAACGCTTCATCTTCAATGGAAAGTTCTTCCATTTCATAGATTGAATCGTCAATGTCTTCAACAGTTTCTTTAACCTCGTCTGTTCTATTTAAATTATACGAGTTTACTGCTTTGGGGTACAAGCAATTCTGCCGCCTTCTTCATCACTTTCTTCTTCGGATTCAATTATCTGAATAGCAGCCAGAACTTTCTTTGTTCCATCAAATTTTGTGTAATCAGGGAATGCGTCCATTGTGAATGTGAATGTGGAAGGGTCACCGCTAGATGCCATCGCAAAGTTGAAGTTAGACTGGATTTTACCATTAGGAATGATAAATTCAGCAGGCATATCAACACCATCTGCTTCTCTACGGAACAGAGTGGAAGCTTCCAGATAATAGTTACCAGCAAATTTATCAGCTGTGATTTCAATCATCTGAGCACCAGCTTTACGTTTTACATAGAAGTCTACTAAAACAATAGAGCCTACAGGCAGTTCTCCAGCATGAGAATAGCAAGTAATTTTTGTACCATTTCCTTCATAAGCAACAGCAGCAGGGATACAAGGTTCATCAGCTACTTCACCATTATCCAGAACCATTACATAGATATCTGCACCAGCATGGTAATGGTCAGCATCGTCTTGATTGCCATTCCAGCAAGCTTCTTCTTCTAATTCAATAGTATTAGCTGTTTTTACTTCAACCTGAGCAGTTGTATGAACATAAATAGGTTTTTCATCAGAAGCAGCAACTAGTCCTGCACCAGACAGAATTGCGAAACCTTCTGGAGAAATCAGAGCATCTTCGAATGTGAAGGTCAGTGTTCTTTCACCTTCCCAAGCGATTAGTCTGGAGTTACCACGGCCACCAGTAGCATATACAGTTGTTGCGGCACCTTCTAGACTAGAAGTCTTCAGAGTGTCGAAATACAGCACTGGTTCATTTTTATAGAATGTGCGATTACCTAGTTCTTGTTTAGCTTTTGCTCTCAGAACAACGTCGCAAATTTCACGAACACCAAATTTCATAGGTGTATTTCCTCCTTTTAATTTTAATGAATATTCTTCATCCAATTTTCAGCTTCTGATTTAGGAGTGCCGCCGGCGAGTCTTACTCGTAAATCGACGTCCCAATCAATATATAAAGTATATCTTTCTACTAAATCAAATAGCTAGTACATCGTCAGCGCTAAACAATCCTGCAAAGACATTGATGGTATACCAACTGTCAAAATAGAAAGATAGCGACTTATAGCACTTTCCTTATTTTTCCCTTTTAATTCCGCGGCCTTGCGGCGACCTCGCATCAATTTATCTGCGATACGTTTTGCTTCGGCATTGCCGGGATTATATACAATATTATCTCCTTGAAAGATACTCTAGACACAAAGAACTTCTTTTAATACATTTTGAAGCATTTCAAAATTATCACTATCTATTAGCGTGCTGTCACCGGTATCCCTATGTCGGAGAATAATACTTCGAGGCGTTATCATTGGGTTATACTAAGGGAATAATATAGAAAGCATAGTAATTATAGCAGTCTTTTTTTCTTTTGATTCAGACTACTCAATAACTTTCATTAATACCTAAAAATTGGTTAAATCTTGTAGAAGACTTTCGTCCTCTACTAACTATGATTTATCTAAACACAGGTAATGAATTGCTGTAAAAAAGTTATCCTCTCCCATAAAAGCAATATCTTTTATAGTTGGAGGAGTTAGTGTTAATTGTAACTCTGGAATTGGAATATCAATTCCAGCCATTAAAGCTAATTTTAAATCTGTCAAATTAACTCGCCAACTTTATCTTCATTACCTCTGATTGCTAAGTATCTCAGGGTCACACCACCGAATTCATTATCATAAACATCTTGGTCTGCTCCAATAAACTGAAGCTCACCAATACCTGTTAAATGTTGCCCATCAAGCATTGAATCTAGCTCTCCGGCAATTCGATAGGGACGCAGTTCAAAATTATTAATGTCCCAATCTTCAAAATGACATATAATTTTAATTTCAATTATATGGTCTCTGTAAAATGGATTTGTTGCGTTGGGAGTGAAAGCATCATAAGTTATTCTTAAATAATTCATTTTTTCACTATCTACTTCAACTTTTGGAACATTAGAAATTTGTTTATTGTCAAAAAGTGATTTTATCTAAGCAGAAGTTAAGATAGGTTTTGATTCCCAATCTGCTCCTGTGTAATATAATAATTTTAAAACATTTTTATTAGAAAGTATTTTATCTATAATTAACGAAGTGTCTTTTGCCATTCCCAAAAAACTTGACTTCGGGTATTCAAATTGATTTTTTTTCATAGCTCAGTTTTCTCCTTTAAATTAGAATAAAGACTCTACAACAATAACTTTTTCTTCTGTTATGTTGTTATCAGACCATTGTAAAGTAAATTGACCACTAACAGATTTCTACCAGATTAATTCAATTGTCTTATCATCTAATTTTTTAATACACACGGGGAAATCTTCTAATACTTTCCATGAACCGCCTTCCTTATCAATAGTATAAGTTTCAGCAATCTTGGGTTTTATAAAAGTTTCACCTTTAATCATAGTTTGTGGGGTTGGATTAACTGGTTCAATAGTTAAACCATCCTTTAGTTCATTAACCAAATCATCTGTTTCTTTATCAATATAGTATTCTTCAGCATTAACTTCTAATACATTTGGAACACTAATTGAATCAACAGCATTAACTCTCCAGCATTTATCCGCAAAGATAAATTCTGAATATCTATCAAAATAGGCTTTTGTTTTTTCATTGAGAGGCATTAGAATATTTAAACTCCAATTTGGTCTATCAATTCTAATTTGATTTTTCTAAATAGAATCAATAGCAGTTTCAACAGGGCCTCTAATCGCCGCCCAGGTAGAACAAACATTACCTTCTTTGTCTTTAAAATTAATTTTATATCGGCATCTACGAAGACCGCTTCTAAAATAAGCATCTTCTGTTAATTCCTATAAATAAATAATCCAATAAGAATCTGTGCCAACCCATTTAATTATATCTCCAGATTTATATTCTGAATTATAATCAATAGACAGCATTTTTATATCATAGTCTTGTTTTAATTTATCTGGATTAATTAATGCTCGATATAATGGTTCTTGCGGAATTGCGGGTTCACATTCTTCAAAATGTTGAGCTAATTGAACATCTGCTCCTTGATAAGAATATTTTAAACTTTTTAAAAAAGTTTTATATTTATCTTTTATCATACGAGCTTCTTGTGCAATTCCACCTTGAAATTCTAGACGCTTACGCATCATTTCTAAATTATTCAATGTGGTCACGCTCCTTTGCTAACAAATCAATACAGCGAAATACTGTTTTGCGATAAATCATAAAATCTTCACAAACACTAGATTTCAATCCTTCTAACTTAGATAAAAGAATTAATAAATCTAATTCATCAAATATTTCATATAAACCGCTAATTTCCTCAATCACCACATTTAATTGAGATATCCAATCTTCATCATTTTCTCTCATGGGAATTAATTTCCACATTTGATTAATTAATCTCTTAATATCTGTTTTAAGTGTTTCTGTCTTAAATTCAATATTATATTTATTAATCATCTAAAGCACTCATTTCCATAATAGAAGACCAGTTAGATTGAATGGAACCTTTTCCATCAACCATTTTACGTCTTTTGTAAAGTCGTTGCATGTGATGAGATTGTCTTTCTGCTTCCTGCTTTAATTTAATTAACTTATCCAAGTGATTAGCTTGGGAAGTCATTTTAAAATCTGCACCAGAATATTTCATTCTAGTATTTTCAATAGATGCCACTTGGCGTTGAAGCCAAGTATTGTACATTAATAAAGCGAGGATATTAATCTCCTCGCTTGTTAAATCAACATTATAAGAATCTTCTTCAAAGTCATATAATGGGAATCTTGGAAATTCAAATCCAGGAATTGCGTCCATTAAAATATTTTTTAAATCAGCAATTGTGTCTTCAAAAGTCCATTCCATGTACATATCATCTGTAATTTTCCCTAGGAAGCGGTTATAAATTTCTTGGAATGAAGTACCCATTCCACACCTTCCTTCCTATTATTCAGCTGTTTTAGGAGTTACAATTTTATAGTTTGTCGCAGTTGCTCTACGGCCTGTAGTACCAGTACTTGTTGTATCAATAGAATCTTTAGAATCAGCTGCCGCATCTGCCGCATTATTAGCAATAGCCGCAGTTACATTAAATTTCAGCTGGTCTAATAGAGCTTGACGTTTTGCCATATCATTCAGAGGTTTTGTTACAGCATATTTTTTAATTAAATCTTTTACACCTTCTGGAGCAAAATCTAAAGCATCTTTAAATTCATCAAGAGTGCATGTAGTCATCCAGTCGCCAGCAATTTTATCTTCAGTTAACCAATATTCAGGTTCTTCTTTAACATTCAGAGCTTCTCTTAAAGCTTCTGCGTTTTCAATCAGTAGGAAATTATAAATTAATTCTCTACCACCGGGCTGCGCGGAAACATCAATTAATTCCTGATAAGGAACTTTTTTAGTTTCTTTTTTATTGAATTCTCTACGAATGTGTCTTTCTGGAATTCTATATACAACAGTGCTGTTGCTACGATTTGTAACTTTTACAATAGTTTCAGAGTTTAAAGTTGTTGTCATGTTGGTTGTCTCCTTTTTCTCAAAAAAAATAAAAAATAGGGGAGAGGAGAAATATTCTCCTTTCCCCTAAGATAATTTATATTAAATTAGTTTAAATCAGTTTGTAGGAATTACATCCAGTTTACCAGCCAGTTCTGTATCGATGTAAGAGCAAATGTTGTTAGCCAGCATTACGCCTACACCAACTTTTCTGTAAACTTGAATGTCTCTGGACCAGTCTTCGTTTTCTCTTTCTCTAACGTGTGTAGCACCTTCGAAAGCAACTTTAACAGGTCTAGAATCTGCGCCAGCAGGGATTACCCAAGCATAACCAGGGTCAATCAGTTTTTTACTGTTTGTTTCATCTTCGAAAGACTGAGGCAGAACGATTACAGGGCAACCTTTGTAGCTTCCCAGGTAACCTTGAGACCATACCATATCTCTCATTGTGTCAGAAACCCAACCTTCAGCAGGCAGCATTTTAACAGCAAATTCATATGTACAATAGATAGCAGGTTTACCGTAAACAGAAGCAACCTGAATTAATCTATCCATCAGAGTTTCATCAAAACCATTTGTAGAAACAACATTAGCTGTAGGCAGCTGACCAACAGAAGACTGCAGAGCAGCAGCGATTTCTCTGTAAATCAGTTCATCCATACCTTCCATAACGATGTTTACAACTTCTGCGAAGTCAGCTCTACCATCTAGGAATTCTTCAAATCCGATTTGAGCAGCGCCACCGATAGCACTTGTCTGAACTTCGAAGCTTTCTCCACCCAGTTTGAATACTTCGTATACGCCAGCCAGGCCAACTCTTGTGATGAACTGTTTAGCACGCATATGACCCATTCTACGAGTGAATACAGGTTTGTCGCCTTGTGCGAAAGTTTTTGTTTCAGCAAACTGACCATATCTTTCCAGTGTTCTAGCAGGAACAACTTCATTCAGTGTTTCTTCAATCAGAGAGAACACCAGATTCATATTTTCTCTATACAGAGCATATGTGCCAGCGATTTCGTTCATTTCTCTACGCAGTGTTTCATTCAGAGCACCATAAGAGAAAGATTCACCATTGTAACTATAAGCTGTTGGAGCGGAAGGATTAGCTTTAGCTACAGTTTTCATTAAAGACAGTAATTCGTTTTTCTGTAACATTAAAATCTCTCCTTTCCAATTAAGCAATACGCTGTAGTTTTACAGCAGGTTGATTATCAGCCAGTGTGTAAACTTTTACAACAGCAAATACAGGGCCTTCAGCATCGCCGGATTTAGCCAGGTAGCCATCAGCACCAACCATCAGTTCGTCACCAACAGCCAGTTCTGTTTCATTTACACAGTTTGTTGTATACAGGTCACCTACGTTTGTTTTGATTACACGAGGAACCATTTTTGTACCTTCAGGCATATTCTGAGGGTAGTTGAAAGCAGGGATAGCAATGTTGAATGCTTCGCTAGAACCTTCTCTGTAAGCTTCGCCTTCATAGTTCATAACTGTTTTCAGTTCAGAGCTATTCTGACCGATAGGGCTATATACTCTTGCGTTATAGTCCTGTTTTACCATAGCGAAATCTTCATACTGCTGTCTATCTTTATATAGTTTAACTTCGTTGAATACTAGCATCCATTCACCTTTACCAGTGAAGTTTACTTCTTTATTAACGTAGTCATATTTTACAAATTGTCCATTTTCCAGAACTTCGATATCTTGATTAGCAGGTAATTGAGCATAAATTTGGCCTGTTCTTTGAGCAGACAGCATTTGAGGCTCTACCTGACCATAGCCGCGTTTTACATAAGCAGCTTTACTTAGGCTTTTAATTGCCATATTCGTTAATCCTCCTTATATTATCACATTTCAGAAGCAACTGTTCGAACTGCTTTCAGCCATTCTGGAGTATCATCAGATACTTGAGAATCATTTAAGCTGAACATCATTTGTTCTGTTTCAGCTTTTTCTTCTTCCAGACTAAAGCTCACTTTATTGCGTACGCAGATAACAGCCAATTTAGCTTCAATGTCATCTAAAGAATATTCATTGATGTTTTCAATGACATCTTTTTTATCTTCATCAGATAGCATGTAGAAACTGTTAATCATTTCCATTTTGCTTTGTTTTTCAGCTTCCAGTTTAAATTCTTTTAGAGGCTGAACTTCAGCTTGTAGATTAGCATTTTCTTGTTCTAGAGCAGAATATTTTTCAACTAAAGCATCATATTCAGCTTTCAGTTCTGTATATTCTACAACTTCTTCAAGGATATATTTAGATTTTTTATCTTCTTCTTTATCCTCTTTTTTATCTTCAGGTTTTTCACCTTCTGATTTATCTTCAGATTCCTTGGATTCTTCCTTTTCGGAATTGTCCTGAGATTCTTCTTTTTTCTTTTCTTCTTTTTCGTCGTCTTTCACGAATTCTCCTGCTGGATTTTCTTCAATAGTAACAATTGTGTTTTCTTGTTCTTCAATAACAGGAGTGTTTAATTCTTGACTCATGAATGTCTCCGAACCTCCTTTATTCAAAGCTTCTTTTAACTCGTTCATCATAGAGTACATAGTATTCTTAAGTTGACTAAACTCTTCCTCTAATGAGAACTGAGCCTTAATTTGTGAGCCTTCGAAACAAGGCTCGAAATCTTCACCAAGAATACAAAGTTTTTCAATAATCGCCTCATTAAAAATAAAAAAGCGATTATCAGAATTTATGTTTCCTGCCCAATAACCTTTGACAGAATCTTTATATAATTCCATAGATTGGTTGTTGCCATCTTCTGTAAAAATTCGTTGGCTTTCTGGATAAGCAGCAGTCCAAATGTAACCTTCTGTTACTAAATACTCTCTTTCAACTTGTCCATCATCAACAAATTTCTGAAACCAAATTTTAGCATTTGGTGGAACAAAACCATATGGTTTAGTTGTATCAACAATAGCAAATTTGCCGTCTTTTACAAGAACTTCTTTATTATGTTCTTCAAAATCTCCTGCCTATTCATTAAAGTATCCTACGATAGGAGAACCGGGCAACCCTTTCGCCATTTCTTTCGCAAACTCTCTTGTAATAACAGTTTTATTACGATTGGGTTGCTCTCCTACATAACAAACTTTAATCTGACACTTGGAAATTAAAGGGCTAACTTCGCTAATATTAATAAACTCAATAGAATTCTCTACTGGAATACTAATGTGCTTCATATTAACCTCCTTAACTCATTGATTCCTTATTCTAAATTGTCTTAGCACTCTTTTCGCCATCCGCTTTTTCAGGGCGTCCTGCCGCTTTAGTTTCAGTAGAAACTTTTGCGGAAGAATTACTTTGACTTGTATTTTGATTTTTATTTGTATTAGATTTATTATCTGTGCCCCCATTTTTTCCACTCATTGTAGAACTCATGGAAGGTGGAATCATAATATCCGCCAATTTAAGCACATCATTTTCAAAGTGAGCAGTTGCTAGAATGGTAGATTGAGAATGACCTAGTGCAACTTGAGGTAACATTTTAGAATAACCAATTTGAGTATGTTCTTTATACATTTTTGCGATTTCTTTATAGTTGTAAATAGTTGTTTCTAAGATATCCACATTAAATGTATAATTAGATTTGTTAAATTTCTTAACTACTCTATTTAATAAATTTTCAAATTGTAACACTAAATCTCTCATAGTAGCTTCGTCATTAGAAATAGATTTTTCTAATGCGATATTACCATCTGTATTAAATAAGTTTTGTGAGAAACCAGAGTTATTATAAACTGTTCTTTCTACTTTTTGTAAATCATCTAAAGTAGTTGTGGAGTTGCGGTCCTACATATTATCAACTTCTACATCAGCAAAAGTAGTTAATACATCGACACCAACTGCACGACCTAGCATTTTTACAGCATTATTATGAATATCTCTTGCTTCATCCACATCAAAAATTAAATCCCCATTTTTATCAAGGGGCAATTTCTGAATAATAACTTTTAATAACTGCTACATTGTTTTCTTTCTATCTAATTCTTGTGCTGAATCTAAATCAATGATAGAAGGAATTACTCCAGCTAAAGGAGGAAAATCACCATTATTTAAATTAAACTTTATTGTAGTATCTGGGTCAAGCATTGCCCAGCCACGCTTGTCGCCGGGATAGTCACCCACTAATTTTCCTTCTTTATACTAAATGTATGCTTTCTATATTTCTTTTGGGAACATAGAAAGAACTTTTAGTCTATATTGTACATTAGGGAAATAAGCGTCGAAAAAACGCATGTCTAATTCTATTACAGGGTCTACGCCTCTTGTGAATCGACTGCGGCAATAAGCAGAAGGTAACTGTTGAATAGAAAATTTATCATTAAAATCAATTATACAACCATAGTAAGAACCATTCTTAACTACTTCTAACGCAATATTCCCAAACAATCTTTTTATATCTGAATTATCTAAATATTTTAATACTTTTGAAAAATCTGCGAGCATTTTATTACCACTCGCCGCAGTTGGTTCTTTGCTTCCACCAGTTTTCTTTTCTTGGAATGGAGTTACAAACCAATCATATCTATATAAA
>JAEIGA010008837.1_pt1 | contig 15240 bp, 6 predicted proteins | sample 9270691 | NCBI WGS metagenome assembly JAEIGA01 (sample SAMN17057246, study PRJNA624740) | gut metagenome | biome: biome; isolation source: fecal sample | host: Bos grunniens | place: China: Xizang | collected 2019
AGCAGCAATTTTCCAAGCACACCGCGGATATCTTCATTCTTCAGGAGTTCCTTATAATCCTCCATAGTGGCATCTGCAAGAATGGCGAAGATTTCCTTTACCGAAATGCCGCCGGAATTGGCTTTCACCAAAATCTTTTGGATGGCGCTGTGTTTGCCTACACGCTCCGTGGGAATGCGGAGCATTTGCTCGGACATCCAATTTTCTTTGATATTGGCAAGATAATAATCCCTGAACATATAGGGACGGGAGAAGATTACCACCAGCGTCTTTTGATCCGAGGTCATCGTGCGGAATCTACGCACGGCCATGGGCAAATTATCATCGTGGTCAAAGGCTATGATCACACGGCAATCATCCAGATTGTACTGATAATTGTTTACAAACAGCGTAACGCCGTTTTCCACGCTGAGACCGTGATTGGCATTGGCATCAACACTTTCCTTCAAATCTCTGAAGGGGATGTTCTTCTCGGCAAACACGGCAACCTTGCCGGAACCGTTATCAACGGCAATATCCGCCATATTGATAAGAACGCCCAGTTCCTCTTTCGTGCGGCCCTTTTGCTGCTGCGTACGTTCACCCGCTTCATTTGCACGAGGCTCAAAGTTATAGCAACAAATCATCGTCTGAGAACTGTACCGCATTGAATCCGAAGAATCAAACTCAACGAACAAAAGATTCTTCAGCACCTTGTCCAATCCGGGAACGCGGGTATCGTCAAAGCAGATATACTTGATTTGATTGCTGTTATAGCGAACGGAAAATCCGTTTTTATTGCCGGTAGTAAGTTTTTTCTCTCCGACTTCGCTGCTATTCTTGGCGCGGCTTGCATTTTGCTCCCGCAGATTCTTGACTTTCGCATCGAAAATCGACATCTGACGGGAAAATTCATTGACTGAACCCAAGGTATCCACAAATACAACCGTATCAACCAAGTGGATAAACGTATCGCAGCGCTCTTCAAAGCAAGCGGTTGTAAGGAAGTTCAGATCGGTAACCAAAACGCTGCAATTATTCACCGCAGAGCTTTCAATCTCGCAGCAATCTCCGCCTACCATTGCAACTTTCCAAACGGGATTGTCCAATTTCAGCTTTTGATCGCTCGGTTCCGCCTGATACAAACTATATATTTGCTCCAGAGATTGAACGACGCGATCATAGGTCTGCTCAATCTGGGAATTATCGTTACAAACAAAAATAACGTTGTCACCGCGTGCAAGAATTACGGAGACGTAGCGCATAAAGTATTCGGAAAAGCCGGTGAAGAAGGAGCCGTTCACCAGAACACCTTTTGTTTTTTCATCAATCGGTGCATCTTCGGGACCAAGATCGTTCTCAACGATGGTATCCAGACTCCGCAAATAGCCCTCGCGAATCGGTTTCGGATTGCGGCTGTTCGCTTCAATGGAACGGGCGATCAATTTGGTCACACGGTGATGATCCGTACTTGCAAGTTCATCAGCCGTATGCGCCGTTTCAATTTCCTGCACAAAATAATCTTCGAAAATTCTTTTGCACACTCGATTGATTTCATCGACGCTGCGCTGTGTTTTCTTTGCCTCCCCTGCCTGCTGCTGATCATCGAAATCGGGGCATTCATCTTCCAGATGCTCCACACCGGAAAGGAAAAAGAACGCTTCACACAAGGGGAGCAAGGTAAGCATCGGATAAAGGTAGCCTGCTTCCAGCAGTCTTTTCGCAAATCCGTAGGGGATCCAATTGGCTCCGAACAGAACCGGCAAAAGACAAAGCGCAAAGGCAACTGCATACAAAGCGACCAATCCAATGCACAAATAGCGCAGGATCATAGCGGCAAAGAACCACTTTTCATCGTTGAAAAACGCGAGAATTTTTCTCTCGATCTTTTGTGACCAGGTATAAACTCCGTGTGCTTTTCCCGACAGATCCTTTTTCTTCAAGCCGATTCTGACCAAGGGAAGCAAAATTCTGAAGAAAATACCGATCAAAAAGTTGATGATCAAAACCGCAATAACCCCCAAAGCGTAAGAGAAACGCTTGGAGACAGCGAGCTTGCGCGACAACCAGACAACGATCTTCCAGGACTCGATCCAATCGATCAATTCCTTGGCAAAGACCATTACAACGGTCAGAATCGCGCAGTAAATCAATGCGAACACCATCAAGCGAAAACGCTTATGGGAAATACCGTTTTCGCAATCACGCTTATAGGAAAGATACTCCGAAAGCAGCGGGTACATCACAGCAAAGACGGAGGCGAGCATCAAAAGAATTTTAAGAACCACGATGATAAAGTCCATTAAAACAGCCCTCTCTTTCGTCTTTGTACCATATCGATGATTTTTTCATCGATAATCGAATAAAATTCTTTGTTTGCGCCTTCACAGTACGACTTGTGATACTCAACCAACTGATCAACTCCCGCAGGGCTGCCTTCCGTTCCCTGATAGTCCAAGTCTTCCAAAAAGTTGCCCAGATTCTCGATCAATTCAAAGAGTTTATCTCTGTGATGCGCAAGTTTTGCACGAGCAACCTCGCAGCAATCGCAATGAAAATCCACGTCAAGCACATATTCATAAAGCCAGCGCAACGACGGGATGTATTTGGTCATCAAGGAATCGTAAGCCTTGATGATTTCCTGATTGTCTTGGCAGGCTTCGTTGGATTTATCCAGCAAATCCTTCCAAGCTTTTTCCATTTTCCGTTTCTGGAATTCTCTTGCAATCAGGTAGCAGGCAAGCAGCAGCAGGTAAGGAATTGCCAAGGAACCCACGGCAACCAAAATCGTATCGATATTTTTGGTAATGGCATCCCACTGAATCAGCAAAAACGGTAAATACACGGCAGCCAGAGTTCCCGACAAAACGCCCAGAATCCATTTGAGTTTTTTCAAGCTGTCCTCAATCTGCTTGACCCGATTGACAAACCACTCGCACTGCTTCTTGATATCGCTGACAACAATGCCTCTTCCGGCATCAAATTTCAGATATTCAAGCATAATGGAAACGTAGGCGCGCTTCGAGATCTGAATTAAGCTCTCGGTAGGGGTAAAATCCTCTTTTTTGTTCACACCGCCTGCGTACATATAATCATTTTTGGCACTGTCTGCGATATCCTCACCGTGATTGACTCTTCGCTTTCTCAGAATGGGAGGGATATTGGAGATGGAATGCCCTGCATAATTTGCCATTGCGCGAACAACGTGACCGCTGAGTTTATCCATCAAATTGCGATGGTGATTGGCAAGGTCCTCTGCTTTTTCGCTATATTCGGCGGCAGTCAAGCCAAATGCTTTGGACGTATATTCTTCGCCGGAGGTATCATAAGGCTTATAGGTCTTTTCATCGAACCAATTGCATACGACACCCTTTTGCAGAGCCAATTCCTCACGCTTTCTCATAGAAGCGCGACGTTTGGAACTCTCGCCTTTTTCGGGGGTATTTTCTTGATCTTCTTGCACTTCCTGAATCACGTATTCGCTCTTAACGTTTCCGTTTTCGTTCAAACCGAACTTCTCAACGAGCAGCTGATACATATGCGGAGCCAAACCAAGCTCCGTATAGTTCATGTTTAAATCTGCAATTTTCTGGCGAACGGCTTCGTATCCCCTCTTCTTTTTGTAAAGTTCTCTCAGGATCTCATCCCATTCACCGTCCGTAAGTTCAGGGATCTGTTTGACAGCGGTGCCGTTGTTAAAGGCCGAGCCGTCATGGATGCAATCCGCAATAAAGCACTGCACCAAGAAATTGTGCTTGGTGAAAACTTCCAGACTGAGTTTTTTCGTTTTTTTGTTCGTAAAATACTCAGATACGGTCAAATTGCGGGTGCAATCGCCCTTGAACAGTTTTTCGATGGTTTCGTAGAGCTTATCGCAGGCTCTTTCAAGCGATACACCGTCCTTGCGGACGCTGTCCACCAAATGCAACTGAATTTTTTCTTCGTAATCGAAACACAGATCAAACCGCGCCTCTTTTTTCGACGCGTCACGAATATCTGCAATTGCAATTTGCGCACCGTTTTCGCCTGCCGTCAGTTTTTTCTCCAACTGATCCATAGGAGCAAGGCCCAGTATCTTCAAAAGCGCATCGTTTTTCAACTTTTGACCGAAATCGGTGTTACGCTGAAGGTCTTTTGTGTGGGGCAATTCCAACAACAAAACCGGATTTTCAGCCGCTTTTCTACCTTCATCGTCCAATTTTTTCAGTATGGTTGAAGAAACAAGACGTGCAATCGCGCTCTTGCATAAATCACTCAAAAAACCCTGTTCTACGTCGTCTTCTGCAAAGAAATTGATCTTCAAAAGATCAAAAAACTGCAACATATCCACGTAAATCACAAGATTGTAGTCGTTATTGACGAAGTTAAACGTATCAATAAAATCTGCAATTTGCGCACTTACGCTCTGATAACCGACCTCTTCGTCTAACCACAACGGAAGCGGACAGTCTACATACATGAGTTTTTTGAGGTCCTTGGCGTTTTTCAAAGAATCAAAACGCCCTCCGATTTTATTTTCAGTTGTATTGATAAAAACTGTATGCATAATACTCCACCTATGATGGTCCGGAGGGGGATCCCCCTCCGGATCGATCATCAATCGTATTAAATAATGTCTTCAACCTCTTCGGTCTTGTCTTCTACTTCCTCTTCACCTTCGACGGAAAGCTTCAGACTCTTGAATTCTTTGATCAAATCTTTCAGATACTGTCTCTTGCTGACCAGACCGCACTTCTCATAGAAGCGATGGAGCAAGCGTACGCTGGCTACGTAGATCAGTTCATTGCTGCGGTTCAAATCGTAGTTTGCAGCAAGTTCTTTCAGAATGGCACGCAGACCGCCGAGCATATCACCTGCAACCGTAGCGGAAGCATCTTTTGCAGAAGCGTATCTGACGATCATGGTAATGGGGTTCAGATCACCCTCTACCAACAGACCCTGAATCAACTCGGTTCCAACGTAGGTCTTCATAACCTCCACGTCTTTCTCAAATTTCGTCTGCATATCTCTTGCAATAGAAGATTCGAAATCAGGATAGGTTCTCAATGCAGCAAGCAAACGACTTACCTCAGACAAAGGAATGTTTCTTTCGCTTTCCTGCAAAAGGCTGAACATATACAGATCGTTTCCAAAGGAGTCTTTCTTCTTTTCGGAAATCTGATATCTGCCGAACTGATCCAGTTCAAGTCTTCCGTAAGCAATTGCCAGCCACAGGGTCTTATAGAAGGTCTGCTTGTACTTTTCCTGCATTCCTTCACCGATGTAAGGCAAAAATTCGTGCCAGGTCTTATCAATATGAGGCGTATCGATCTCGGAATGGTCGCGAATCATCGTATTGATAACTGCGCTGTAATTCTCATAATAGTCGCCGCCGCGGGTTTCATTGAACTTGGGAATGGAAGCAGCCTTTACACCGTAAATGGAGGTGTAGCAATACAGCTCGTTGATGGAGTAGCCCTTGCTGGCAGCCGTTGTCTGGTTGGCACCCAATTCTTCACCGATCGCGGGGAAGATTTCTCCGATCTTGTCATTGAATCCCCAGAAGGTCAAGGTCGTTTGAAGGGAGATCTGGATCTTATTACCGCTTGCGGTGGTCATCCAGAACTTATTGTTCTCATCCTTGAGCATATCGGAAATGTCCTTGATATTAATATCAGCGGACTCGGGTCTTGTCTGCAGGAAGGGAGAAGACTTCTGAGACAAAAGCTGACGATAATACTTCACGGCAGCGGCATGACGGGAAGCCTGCTTATCTGCTTCGGATTCTTCCGTGAAGATATTTCTCTCGTCGGAATCGTCCTCGTCATCCACATCGTTGGCGTAATCGTAGTCGCTCTCCTTGCAAATGGCGGAAATAATGTCAAGATTCAGATATTTTCTGAAATTGCCCTTCTTATCCTTCAAAAGTTTGCAATAGCTATCAACGATTGCCTCGTAGAAGGCTACGGTAATGCTCTTGTCTCTGTAGGGCTTGTTGTCCGTAGCGCTGGGTCTGTATTCTGCGCAGAACTTACCGTATACGGACTGGATCACCTCGCCGTACAGTTCTTCATTCCGTCCTGCAAAATCGATAGACAAGGACTCGTAGAGATCGTCTTTATGCTCTTTCTTTGCATAAACGTAAACAATCTTGGACAAGTCGTTTTGGTTGCGGGCTACGTTCTTTTTAAGATCCTTTTCCAACTGCTTACCCAGTTTTCCAAAATCATCAAAAAGACTCTTCATTTGCTTGCTCAAAGCATCTACGCGCTCTTTCAAAGCATTCAAAACCAGCTGCATCAATGCGGCGGTTTCATATTGAACGCAAAGATTTTTGTTCTCGGCATTGTAGAGTTTATACTGCTTTACAAAATGCTGCATTTCCTTTTTGCTGGTGATGCGGCCGATCTGTTCCCAGTACTCAAGCATCGTCTCTTTGCGACGGGTATCGGGATTATCAAAGGAAATCAGTTCGGTATCGCCTTCTTCAGCCTTTTGTCTCAGCGTATCCACGTACAGTCTGTTCTGGCGCTCTTCAATCTTCTTCAAGAGCTTATAGATCAAATATCTTGCTGCAACGGGGTGAACGTAATGGAACTGATCGTTGACGTCACGCTTCTGGAATAAGCCGTAAAGGGACTTTTCATCGTTCTTGTTGACAGAACCCATATCCACGGGAACAATTGCTCTGAGAATCGAGTTTGCATACTCCTGCTTCTTCTCGTCAAACGCTCTCAAAACATTCTCGATTACCTGGATTTCTTCGCTTCTGACTTCCTGAAGCGTAGCCTTCGTATTCCCATCAAAGTTTTCGGGAGAAGAAGGATCGGGCAGGTCCTCACCGATGGCAACGATGCTGTCGCATCCGCCGTATTGGGTAACGGATTTTTCAACTTCGAGGGCAACAAGTTTCAGGAAATCTTCAACCTTGCAGCTCAAATCTACTACAGACTTGCCGTTTGCGGAAGGTTTGCGCTTTTCATTGAATACGTCGTTTTTAATGGATACGAAGAAGCGATCGGAACGGCCGACTTCTTTGCCGGTCTTCTTGGATTTTTCATCAAAGAGTTTCAGATAGGTATCACGGATATTGACGGCTGCTACGGTTTCACCGTCCTTTTCCGCGTCCTCCTGCTCTTTGATCATCGCTTTGATTTCGGCATCCAATCTTCCCCAGCCTTCAGAGATGGAATCGGAAGCAGCGCGCAAAGCACAGTACTCCGTAACGTCATCAACGGGATATACAGCCTTAGCGGTACCGCAAGAGCCGAACACGGGCTCGGTGCTCTTTTCGAAGGAACGGTAAAGGTTATCCTCTACGGAAACCATTTCATTGATCATGGGCGCATACAGCTGCATATAAACCATCTGCGCTACCATTTTCTCATAGGACTCGATGCCTTTGAAGGAAGCGCCTTTTTCATCCACGTCGTCAATGAAGAAAGCGAAATCGAAAACGGGCTTCGTGGGGGGATTTTCGCTATCAAAGAGACCGGGGATCACGATGGGACGCTCGGGCTTGTAATTGCCTTTGATAATCTTATTCAGGGTGTTCAACTCACGGATAGCAGCGTAAGCGTTTGCATAGTAGGCGCGTTTCTTCTTTTCGTCATTCTGAGCATTTTCAATCGTTCTGACAAAAACATCGGGAAGCAGGAAGATACCGCGGATGCTTACCATACAGTTTCTGCTTTCAAAGAACTTTCTCAGCCACAGTGCAACCTGCAAAAACATACCTGAACCGGTACCGCCTGCAAGAGAGGAAACCAGCATTACGCGAACCTTTTCGGGAGCGTTGGGTCTGTTGTGGAAAACCTTTTCAATGGCATTCTGAAGGTCGAAAATTCGCTTGGAATCCATGGTATCCATAAAAGCAAGTCTGGATTTTACACGCATTTCCGATGCACCGTCAATCATGGACTCGGCACCGAAGGAACGGGAGTAAGGACACCAGGTCATAGGATCCTTGCTGGCATGATCCTGCAGATATCTCTCGATGGTACGCTCATCGCAAGTGGGGATCACGGGGATATCCGTGCCGGTTGCCTTGATCAGATCGTTGTCCGACTGGTTGGTATCCAAAACGGCACAGGTAACGATACCGTCATTGATCTCAATATCTTCTTTGCGCAAAATTTTGGCTACGTTATTTACCGCACGGCTACCGGTTCCGCCAAGACCGATCAATACTGTTTGTTTCAACTTTCTTTTCATGAATTTACTCCTCCAAAATTAATTATTATACCGAGTTGCATAGGCAAAAATCGTTCCGCCGGTTACAACTTCAACACCGTCAACTACTTGAATTTTTGAGTTTTTGGTGTGCAAATAATACACTCTCGGGCTGGTGTGATCAATGGTTTGCACCATATGAAGACCCTTTTGCTCGTAGGGACTGATCAACTCGATTTCAAAACCGGGATTATTCGGATTCTTTATGAATCTCTGAATAATTTCGGGATGATCAAATTGTTGGCCATCACCGACCAAGGGGAAAATATTTCCCTTGAACCACAGTTGACTGTGGCACAAAAGGCTACCGCCTTCGCCTGCCGAAACGATCAGATTCTTTCCGATGGCATGTGTTTTCGCCTTTAATGTAAAGGGATTCAGCCGATATTTCAGCGCGTTGTATTTTTTCAAGGAAACGGCATCCATTTTTCCAATCACGTGGCGGCGATCATTCTCCTGCCCCATGCAGGAAAGCTTTGCCATATATATGACCGCATTGGTCGGGAACTTCGGCTTTGCATGGATCGCATACGCCCACCAAGCCAAGAACAGCAAAACGGCAATCTCCAGTGTCAAGGGGAGGTATACCCAGAAAAGCTCGTATTCCCAGAAAGGTTCGTTCACAACCTCGATGGTAGCGGCGGCTTTTCCCAGTTCATGGTCCAAGGAAATGCTTACGTCATCTTTGGAAAGCTTAAATAAATACGCAAACCAGCCGACAAACCAATTCTTCTTGTACTCCTTTTCGCTGTAAGGGGTAACGGTAATAAGACCGTCATCGGAAATATCGACTTTTGTTTTCAGGTCTGCGCGTTCTTCATTCAGAGTTACCTTGAAAAGGTCTTCTACGTCTGGCTTGGGAAGCTGATTTCCGTCCTTCATTACGTAGAAGGAAACGGAAACCTGATTGTTGTAGAATCGGGTTTTCACGATGGGCGCGGTTGCGGCAAGAGCGAAAACGCCGTAATCGGGATACGTAACGGTATAAGAAATAGATTCCGTAGCTACCTGATTGCCACGTTCATCCTCGATGGTGCACTTCGCCTCAACCTCAAGTTCCGGTTTGCCGGAAATCGGTGCGGCAGCCTCATTGGGAGTAACGATGATCTTGCCGTCTTTCGCGTAGGTCACCGTACCGCCGTTCCCATCGGGAGAGAATTCGATTTTCGGATTCAGTTCTTTGACCTCTTCCGGATCGGTCATTGCCTTTCCGTCTCTGAAAACCGTAAATTCAAGGGTCAAATCTTTGTTTTTGGCGATCTGATCGTACTTTACGCTTTCCTCATCGCCGCCGAAGTCGGCAGAAATGGAAAAATCGTAATCAAAACGGCTTGTTGTAGTGGTTGTGGGCGGCGCGGGAAGAACTCTGAATTTTTTAGCAAATTCAATGGGATTGAATCCGTCGATCTGAACAGATACCTTCAGTTCCAATTCCCCTTCCTTCACCTCGTAATCCGGCAGGGTCATATCCGAATCATCGCTTTCGGACACAACCTTTCCGTCAAGGGTGATCTTCGCGGAAAACTTTGTTCCGGGAGGAAGGATCGACGGGCTGATTTCATTGTCGGTTCCCATTTCGTAGATCTTACTGGATACGGAAACCTTTTCACCTGCTTTCAGGTTGTCCAGCTGCTTTAAATCGGTGATTTCTTTCCCGTTCACCTTGATCGTGGTCCGCACCTCAAGGGCAGGCTCGAACAGAACCACAAGATCCTCGGCATTCACCTTTTGATCAAAGGTGATCTCGTACTCACCGACACCAATTGCTTTCTGAGAGTCGCCCAGCAAAAAAGCGCCTCCCACCAAGTCCTTGTATCCGGGTTGCTCCAAAGCCGCTTGGCGGCTGATGGGAATATCGATCTCATTGCCGTACTGTGCTTTGACGATTTTCGCTTTGGACTCTTGAGCAAGTACCGCGATGTTTAGAAGCGGGATGGAGGAATACACCTGAACCGTTTTTTCATCAAGCTGCTTGATATCACTTGTTTTCAAGCGGGTTCTTCCTGAAATTCTGTCTGCCATACGGGACATTTCATCAATGATGTTTGCCGCATTGTTTGCAGAATAGGTATAAATGCCTTTGGCCGTATTTTCATCGGGGGCGGCTACGTTGCCAATACCGAGGAACGTAAGCTGAGGCTTAGAGCCGTTGGGCATCTTATCATCCATGTACTGACCGAGATTATCGTTCAGATACTGTTTTTTCTTCTCTGCAAGTTCCTGCTGACTGGGGGCGGACATAAGCTGGCAGGCATCAAAATCACCGTCGGTAATCACAACCAGCCAATACTGGGTATTTGCATTGGAATCAGCAGTGTTTTTCAGTTTTTCGTAGGCGGTCTCCACTGCTTTATACGGGGTAGGCGTGTTGTCATTATATTTGAAATTACGAATCGAATCTACTGATTCCTGAATTTTCCCTGCTGACAGATCCACCTCTTTGGAAGTTCCGGGATTGCTCATATAGGTAAGGAACAAGCGGTCTTCGCTATTGAGCATTCCGCAGAACGCCTGCATTGCATAACTTGCATACGCTCGCTTATCCCCTTTCATGCTGCCTGAATCGTCATACACAACGGAAACAATTTTTCTGATGTACAGCGATTCTGCCGAAACCGAAAACGGCAAAGCAAGAAGCATTGACGAAACAGTTGCAATCACAAGGATCAGCGAAATCAGTTTCTTCATATAATTTCTCCTTCAAAATTTTTAACGGATCATCACACTGAATTCGACTCAATTCGTGAAAAATATATATAATAATCCAATATGAACCATTTTAACACACTTCTTTCACAAGGTCAATAAAATCATGAAATTTCTTTGAAAAAAGCGGAAATTTTTTATCATTTTTCGGTGTTGAGCCTTTTAAAAAAATACAACCGTATTTTCCTCTTTTTTTCGCAAAAAAAGACCGCAGAATCTACCGATTCCGCGGTCTTTTATACTTTTTCGGGATTTATTCCTCACACATCGATTTGAGACGCTGTACCTCGGCAATCTCGGATGCCGCAACAGCCCCGTCACTCTCGATAATAATTTGGCAAATCAAAGAGAGAAGCTCTTTGTATGCATCAGCAAGTTTTCCGTTGATCTTACGCATATGGCTAATGCCGTTTTCAAAATTTTCGTCAAAATCCTGCTCTATGATCTCTTTCGAGGCACGGTAAACTTCTTCCATCTCCTCCAAAGTATAATCAAAACCGAAGGTTTCATTCAGGTAAAGCACCTCTTTTGAAGTGATTTTTCCGTCTGCCGCAACGAGTCTGATAATTACGCTTGCAAGATCGTTGGAATAGAAGGCATCCATCTCACCGTTTGCTTCCAGATCCCAGAGTCCCAATTCCTCGATGGAATCGCACCCTGCAAGAAATGCTTCGTATTTTGTTTTAAAGCTTTCAACGTACAAATCAATCGGTTTCATTTTAGTTTCCCTTTCCTAATGCAGATGAGATTTTTCCTTTTATTTTGCCTGTTTGAAACAGCTGCGCCCGATTCTCCATGAATGCAAGAAGCACCATTTCAATATCGTTGTTGCTGATGGGGCCGTAGTGATCGCACATAACCAAATTGTAAAGGCGGTCGTCGATTGCATAGCCGTCCAATTCGGTATAAGTTCCCTTTTCTACCCCTGCCAAAGCATCCGCGGGGCTGGCATAAAGATCGCCCAATCCCAGCGTATGCCCGAATTCGTGTTTGGTGACGTGCATAATTTCTTCATGCTCGTCAAACCGTCCGCTTTCGCTGAACAAATAAATCACCTTCCGTGAATTCACCGTCCATTTCAAGCCACTTATGGCAAAAGAGCGTTTGTGATCGAAAATCTGAGACCATTCTTCCCTGGTTTTCTTTGTTCCGATCAGCTTTCCGGTGGAACGAAACACCTCCGCAAACCGATCGTTTATCGGAACAACTACCAGATTATCAAACAGTTTGTTATCGAAGGTAACGTTTACGCGAACGGACAGTTTCTGACCGCCGAACACCTCGTAATCCCCTTGCCAAGCCATTAAGCCGTCTAAAACAGCCTGCTCGAACTTTTCCGTATACAAAAGCGCATCGTCATAGACAAAGACAACGTTCGTACTCAAAGTCAGAACGTTTCGCCCATCCTCATACTCCAGCACTGCGTCAACCGGGGTGAAAACGCCCTGACGGTCGATGCGGATCGGTCTTCCCTCAAAATCCACCAAAGCGCCGGTGTGGGAAGGCTGTGAGGGATTTTGCTCCATTTGCTGATGATAGCGTTTTTCACAATAGGAATTCAAATGTGCGCGTGCCTGGATACAGCCGCAGTTGGCCGATCGACGAAACAAGGAAAGCGCGCATTCTTCCGAATCCCCCGTGCGAGGTTTTAACACACCGTCAAGGATCAGGCACGCCACAATGAACGTGGCTTCCGCATCCCCTTCGGAATGTGCTTCCATAATCAGTTTCAAACCGTAATCTCTTTTTTCACAGTCCCGGTGATTATGATAGAAATATAGTTTTCCCAGTTCTCTTTTTTGTTCCGCGGAAGACGGTTTTTCTGTATTCATCCGATGGACCTACTCTTTCGTTTGGTCAGATTTTGAACGTAGAACAAACTCTATGCTTCCAATTCCGTGACGGAAAGCTCCACACGAAATTCCAAGGTTTCGCCTGCGCCGATGGTGCTGTATTCAAACAAGCCGTCAAGCTTTGTGGTGGTAGGCTCCAGCCCTACGGCATAGTCTCCGCTGGCGATGCTTTTCCATGCCAAAAATTCTGGCAAGGTATCGCCGGAATAAGAAACCGTAAATTTCTTGCCGATCGTTTCATTGACCAAAGAAACTTCCGGTTTTTTGAGTTTGAAATAGTAGCAGGTCTCCTCAAAATTGGGGATGGGTGCCTCAACTTGAAAAGCGGTCTTCATCTTCTTTTCAGCCCATTCCGTGCGCGGCTGACAGTCGGTAATATCACCGACGATTTTGGCACCCGCATCCATCATGGGATAGCCGACGTTGACGTGGTACAGCAAACAGTACTTCTCGTCGCGATAGGCTTCATTGCTCAGGCGGTCCACCACCGATACGCGGTCAGAGCCGATTTTGGAGGTAATGGTACGGCGAAGGATCAAATTCTTTCCGCAAACTTCCGTATCGCGGATCACCGCTTCCACCACGATTCCCTCTTCACTGCACTCTGCCCGCAGAATCTGCGCGGGGGTATTGTGAAAGGAGCCGTGTTCCTCAAAGCCTTCCCGCTCACCCGCGCTATCCAATCCGCAGGTATAAAGCATTCCGCCTTCAAAACGCTTACCGAAGGGGACTTCCCTCTTCATGAAGCCGTTTTTTGACACAAAGGTCATATTCTGTCCCTTGTGATAAAGCTGCATCATATCGCAGGCCTTGGTCACGTTCAGCAGGAAGCGGAGGGTTCCGTTGTCGCAATCGATTACCTCGATCCCCTTCTCAATGCCGTCGTTTACGGTGTATCTGCGCAGGGTTGCCAGTTGCTGAAAATTTGAAATTCTTCCGTCCATCATTATCTCCGTTTCAAAAAATTCCACGGATATTATAGCATATCAGGAAAGCGTGTGCAAGGGGCAATTGACAATGCATTTTTCGCCTGTAACGGGGCGGAATTTGAAAACGGGATCCTGCTGACGAAGGGCATCCGCCAAATTTTCTGCCGTTACGTTTTCGGGACAAGGAATATCCGTAAAGTTTCCTGTATACATATTGCCTTCCTCTGCCACGAGGGCAAACTTCGTTGCCCAGTCACACTTCTGCGCGTCAACGGGGAGATAAGTAACCTTCTTTCCTGCAACGTCGAGTTCGGTGAGACGCTCCTTTTTCAGAGCACCTACGGGGCAGGAAGTCAGACATTTTTCACAGCCCTTGCATCCCTCTGCCAAGCCTTCTTTTACCTCGTCACTTTCCAAATCGGCATTGGTGACAATGGCAACGAATCGCTGGTGGATTCCATATTCCTCGGTGACCACGGAGCCGTTCAACGCCATTTTTCCAATGCCTGCGGCAACTGCTTCCAAAGCGTTGCAGGAAGCATCGTTGAACTGTCCGCGAGGACTTCCTACGGTAGAGCCTGCACCGGTAAGGTTGTGGGAATACACGGCTTCATAGCCGAGGGCATTCAGACTTCTGCAAATGGAATAAGCAAGATGCCCCGTCAGTCGATTGACCTCGTACTGCGTAAACACGTAAGGTCCTACGGATTCTGCAGGGGGCTTGCCCACACGCATGGCAGGAGTCTCGGGATAATGCATACCGAGAACGATGACGGATTTGGCATCGCTAAGCAGATCGGTGGTACTTGTAAACTCTCTCTTGACCTCGGTTACAACGGGATCAAAGGGCATCATACGGGTGTTTTTGTCTTCTACAGAAAATTGGGTCTCGCCTTTACGAATCTCTCGCAGTTGTTTCACCACGTTGTCCACGGTTTCGGCGGAAGCCACACCAAACAGATCCGCGCCTTTTTCCGTAGCCAAAGTTTTCAGCTGCTTTTTCAGATCCTTTGCAGGGGCAAGGGCGCAAAGCTCGGTTGCGGCTTTATCTGCAAAGGGCGCGGAGGTAAAGATCAGAGCGGTGCGGACAAACGTATTTTCCGTTGCTGCAACCTTGCAAAGCGCACGGAAAGGCTCGTGATCCATGGTAGTTTTCGGAAGCGCGGTATAGCCGAGGGTCTCCAATTCACGGCACACGTCAAGCTCGGTGAAATCCACGTTGAACTGAGCGATTCTGCCGTAGCTGTCCAGCGCGTCGGCGCGGGTCTTGTGACAGCTGTCAAAGCCCTCAATGTGCGCCATACTGCCATCGTGATCGATCTTGGCTTCCTTGGGAATCTGATAGCGGGAGGTAAGAAGGACCGCGCTGATACCGTCGGGCAGTTCTTTTGTAATATCGATTCCCGCCGAAGTCAGAGTTTCACCGGAAATGAAGTGTACACTATCCAGATCCCAAGTGCGGGCGTGGGTCAGAAGCTTATCATAAACCTGACGGTGCACGGGCAGATCGGAAGGGGTCACGTGACGCTTGCGGCGAGCGGTCTTTTTGCAGTAGTTTTCAT
>JAEIGA010008838.1_pt1 | contig 15238 bp, 12 predicted proteins | sample 9270691 | NCBI WGS metagenome assembly JAEIGA01 (sample SAMN17057246, study PRJNA624740) | gut metagenome | biome: biome; isolation source: fecal sample | host: Bos grunniens | place: China: Xizang | collected 2019
ACCTTGCGCTTGACAGACCGGATCCAGAGGCAGATGCAGCTGGCGTACCTTACGTAGCAGGTTTCGTACACAACGTGATGTTCGAGACATACCTCAAGCAGCATGAGGCACCAGAGGATGCACTCTACCTCATGTGTGGACCTCCTATGATGGTCGGCGCGGTTGTAAACCTCCTCGACTCACTCGGAGTACCACCAGAGAACATTCTCTACGACAACTTCGGAGCGTAAGCTTACAATAACACTTTATAAGAAACCCGCAGAATTGCTTCGGGTTTCTTATTTTAAATAATATGCCTATATTTACGAACGATATCATGCACATATGAAACACGCCTTTCTAATAATAGCTCACAACGAACCGGAAATATTCAAGGTTCTGGTGTCCCTACTCGATCACAAGGATTGTGATATATTCGTGCACATCGACATGAAGTCGGACATCAACGAGTTTAATAATGTAACGACTCAGTTCTCTGAAGTGCATTTCATTGAGGATAGATATGATGTAAGATGGGGAACATATTCACAAATCCAGACAGAAATCAGGCTATTTAAGAAGGCGTACAGTAAAGGGACATACTCATATTATCATCTGCTGTCTGGAGTCGACCTTCCAATCAAACCAATTGATCAGATTATGGATTGGTTTGAGAACAACCAAGGATACGAGTACCTAGGTGGCAGACCTGCGGAGAAGAAATACCATAAAAGGATGCATCGAAAATACTACTTCGTCACCCGTCAGAGAAATCTCGCAACGACTATCATACTGGCGATGCAGAAAATGCTATGCCTAAAATGGAACCGTAAAACGGAACTGTGGATGGGACCGAACTGGGGGAGCTTTACGAATTCATTCATAGCAAAGCTGATAGCAAACGAAAATTGGATCTGCAGGCATTTCAGACGTTCCTTCTGCGGAGACGAGCTATATAAGCCAACACTGCTACGACATCTAGGTATTGAGGATAATGACAAAAGATCTCTCAGACATATTGATTGGAGAAGAGGAAATCCATATACATTCCGCGAGGAGGATTATGATGAGCTCATGGCGTCAGACAAATTATTTGCAAGAAAATTTTCTTCGGAACATATGGGTCTCGCACTCCGTATCCATAAGACATTAAAAACAATAAGATAACTATGACTAAAATCAGCATAATAATACCAGTATACAATGCAGCCCCCTTTCTCGAGAAATGCGTCAAGAGCGTTCTCAATCAGACTGTAACAGACATGGAAGTCATTCTTGTGAATGACGGAAGCAAGGACAACAGTCTCGAGATTTGCAAAGCATTTGCAAAGCAAGACAAGAGGGTCAAGGTCATAGATAAGCCTAATGGTGGAGTTAGCGATGCAAGAAATTCCGGAATTGATAATGCCACAGGAGATTATCTTATGTTCGTAGATTCAGACGACTGGCTATCTGAATACGCACTTGAAGCTTTCATACCGCATCTATACTCAAATGACATCGTCAGATGTTCTGCCAATGCCGTATATCCTAACAAGATAAGAAGATACAAGTTGGGTAAATCGTCAGATAAAAGGAAGGTAATCGGAGCGATAGTCGCAAGGAAGACCATTGTCGCATGTTGGAGCGTCATGTTCAGAAGAGAACTCTTCATTCAGAACAATATCAGATTCGACAAGGATCTGAACATAGGAGAGGACTGGCTTGTTACAGCACAGGCCACACTGGCATGTAGAACATTCAAATACCTTCCAGATGTCTACTGCTACAACTACAACAAGGAAAATACCGGAAGTTGTACGCTGAATATGGAAAAAGGAAAGATAATGAAGCAGTTCGAAGTATTGGACAAACTGCGTGAAATCATTCCGACTGGATATGACTCCAAATTCAGTCTTACCAAATGCATCTTCATGCAGGAACTGATAGACATGTGCGGAATTGATGAGTCGCACAGAATTCTTCACGAAGCGGGGAGAACCATCACAATCCGAGACATAATGAATATCTGGATTGCTAACATCAGCATCAGAAAGAAGATTATACTGACCAGACTTTGGCGAAAAGGGTAAAGATCTGTCAAAAATTACCTCAAGCCCTTCGTCAGGACATAAGCCTTGACAAAAATCTGTATCAGCAATGGCATCAGATTCTTTGTACTCACCGGAATTCGTCTGATCATTCCAGCCATCTCAGGATATTTTGAGAACAGGTCAAGCTTATATGCTATACTACACCATGCGGCATGATAGAAGATTCTCCCTACAGTCTCACGTATTGGGCTCGCAGGTATATCATCCTTGAAAGCCCTATACAGGTCGAGCATATTCATGGAAGCATAAAGACGCTTGTTGGAGCGTTTCTGACGTGAAATTGATTCAAGATTCGTCCTTCTGTAATGATATAGAGGGTCATCGATATGAGCATAGCTGCCAGCATAATCCACAAGCTGCGTCATTAAGAAGACATCTTCAAACATCCCATATTTCGCAAAGTGTACATTATTGTCTGTGTATAGACACCTCTTGGCACATTTGTTCACAGTATATCCATAGGCTGTATGATCCATAATATCACGCAAGAATTTGGCTTTCTGTTCGATCCTATACTTCCTGTCTCCACGGATCTTCTGTTTGTCAACCTCTTCCTTGAAGACCTTGAAACATATGATATCACTGCCTGATCTGATAGCCTCTGCTGCAACCTTCTCAACCATATCGATCTCGACCCAATCATCTGAATCCACATGAAGAATATAGTCGCCTGTAGCGTGAGCTACTCCTGTTCTTCGTGCAGCCGGAAGGCCTTCGTTCTCCTTATTGACAATCACAACCCTATCCTTCAGATGAGAATATTTCTCTTCTATGAGTTCATCAAGCACCTGCATAGAATTATCCTTTGTACCATCATTCACAAAGACAAACTGCACTTTGTCATATGTCTGTCCAAGCACTGTATCAGCACATTGCCTTATATATTTCTCGACTCCATAAATAGGAACCACTATACTGAAAGAAGGTCTATTCATCTTATTTCTCAAATCTTGATTTTACAGGGAAGCGGTTTTCGAACGCTTTAAGAATTGTGTCGCGAAAAGCCTGATACTTAACCTCACTGAGTTTAACATCATTAATACAGAGGAGCATCCTCTCCGGATTCGAGATATAATTCTCCACTCTCGAAGGAGTTGCTGCTGCCAAAGAGACATGTTTACATGAAAGTCTTTCCGCTATCACCAGATTCTGATGATACATATAACTAAGGAAAAGAGTCATATTGATATTCTCATCTGATCGGACTCTTGTAAGAGATTTCATTACGGCATCATGCTGAAGGGTATGAATTATTTCAGACTCGCTTCTCAACACAGGTATACATGCATGCTGCGGTCTCATATACCTCGGTGACGGGCTCATTCCCAAAGCTTCACGGGCAAGCATATCTGCACGTCTAACATGCTTCTTATACATACCTGTCACAAAAAAATGTGAAGACATTCCTGTCACAGCCCTACCCTCCCTGAAAAAATTCTCCGGTTTACTAGGCAGTACAGGGAATATATCATCATTGAAGTAAAGATACTCTTCATCAAGGCCTTCGATCTTATGAAGGAACATCTCTATCACTGTACTGTTGAACGTCGGGATATGTTCTGCAGGAATAATCTCCTCATGAAGTACAATCTTCAAATTCTCCGTATTAACCCACTGGGGTACCTGGCTAGTATGGGACACGACTAAATACACGTTTCTGATGAACGGCATATTCGTTTCAATACCCCTTAAAAGATAACGCAATGTACCCCAATCACGAAATCTCTTCTGCAAGACCGGGATATCTGTATATTTTTCATAATCCCGCTGCCATACAGGATCGTTTCCATCCACATAAGTAATGACTATATCCATATCATTCGGTAATTACCTTACATCTTTAATCTTATATTGTCCCATCACACGGGGATAGCTTATCGAAAAGATCCTTCCATTTTCGGGCAATCACATCCGGACCGTATTTCAAGCGCTTCTCTATCGAGTTCTTCCTTATTCTTAACTTTTCTTCCTCATCAAGCATGGCAATCCTGACTAACGTTTCCGCATAGGCCTCCTCGTCGAAAGGTGGGACGATAAAACCACATTCTCCATCCGGAGAAAGAATCTCATGTATGCCAGACGTACAACCGAAAGCTATGCCTATACAACCGTTAGCCTGTGCCTCCGTAAGGGCGAGTACCCATCCTTCAGTTTCAGATGTCAGGCATACGATAGAAGCTCTGGAGTAATATTGCGCGACATCCGTAGACATCCCTTCAAAAGAGATACGCTCCAATCCAAGCCTATCAGCCATCTTACGCAGCATGCTGCTATCCTCTCCATCACCAACTATTTCTAGTTTCCATTGAGGCAACCTGTTCTGAACCTTTCCCCATATCCTGAGAATCCTGTCTATTCTCTTCGACCAATTCTCTAGTCGGCCACAAAACAGAATGACATTCTCCTTCTTCAAATTACAATCAGGAACAGGACGTTCAGGATTTTCTATTGCATATATATGTGAATCTTCAGGTCGAATGCCCAACGCTAGCTCTGTTTCCTTTTTGTAGGCATCACATAGGACAGTATATGCGTCACATCCAAGATACTGCTTCAAAGTCCTTTTTTGAGCCATCTCCATCGCCAGCGTTCCATCTTGAAAGCGCCTTTTGTTGTACAAGCACCACAACAACTTGCGAAATACTCCTTTCTGTCTCCGGTATACGATTGCATACCTCTGCCAGAATGGCTCGCCATGACAAGCCACAATAGTCTTGCATCCGGTTCTCTGTCTGATTCCCTCAATGCCGGATACCGGCTTTGTAACCTGCACAAGAATATCAATTCTATCCTCCTTTATAAACTCTTCAATAGCCTTAGAACGATTACTCTGGACAGCCTGAGAAGGTAACTTTCTAACCGTCATAATATCCTCCAGACCAGCTGGCATCATTCCCTCATGAAGTCTTGAGGTATACACAAAGACTTCATATCCCCCTACACCTTTCAGATAACGAGCAATATCGATTGTTATCCTCTCTGCACCACCAGCAGGAAACCTACCATGTACGAATGCAATTCTCATTATTCGACAAAACTTTAAGACGTTCTATAAATATACAAAGTTAATAATTTGCGCATAAATTCAATGTTTATACAGCTAATCTTCTCAGCAATCCATAGCGTCCATCTTCCGAATAGATAAAAAAAGATTTTATAGCCTTAAAAACAAATCACATCAGAATAAGAAAAAGAAAAAACCGAGATTTCTTTTTTTAAATCAACCGAAGATTTAAAATCAAGCGCATAGTTTTGCCGAAAAAGAAAATGCGTCGAATCATGCTGATTTTCCTTATTTCACTCACATGGCAGCAATCACTTGCATGCAGAAACAAAGAACTGAGCATTATCGGTTTAGAGACCGGATCTCTGATCAAAAGAAATGAATTGGATATCATTGCCGGACATTCCATCAACAAAAGATGGTCGATAAAAGGCGGATGTCGTCTGAATCTGAGTTCATTTATGAAGGCAAGGGCATACTCCGAACATATTGAGAGTCTGGGTTACAAGCCGAACAACGACCCTGAAGAGACAGACAATATCCTGACGACCTATATAACAGCAGAGTACTGGACATCAGAGACATATAAAGGGCCATTCATCTCCTTCGGAATCTGTTTGTCAAGAAAGGACACAGTCGAGATACCTGTATCATTAGGCTATGCGTGTCAGATATGGAATGGACTGGGATGCAGACTATCCTATACGTATGACATAATCAGTACATTAAGAAACAATTCAAACTCATCAGGTATTATGAGTCTAGGAATGACTTATTCTTTCTGATCAATGAAACTGCCGGAAGGAATCTTAATAAACATTTAAAAACGCTACACTATCTATATGCTCAAGCATTCTTACCAACCCATTCGGGATATTTCAATCTTGACAGTCCTTCCGGCATTGCTGTACGGCTGCGTGTATCCGGCCTATCCGGATACATCGGCCGAGACAGAAACTACGATACAGTTGGAAGCAGTCAGCAAAGCCGCTGACAAATTTCACACAATAGACATATTGTCGTTTAACGACAACAAGTTGCAAAGGCTTGATTCATATCAACGCATAATCTCATCAAATATCACAAAGATCAAGGCAGAATCGAGTTCCGGATACAAGATATTCGAGATCATAATGAACAGTCAGAAAAACAGCTTTGATTGGGCGGAAATAAATGCACGAACTGGGTTAAAACACATAAATGTCAATCTTGAAAATGAAACGGAAGAAGCATACGTGATGACCGGGACACACCACGGGCCTGCAGGAGAGGCATGCTCCATCAGCATGAAGAGGCTGTCATCAGACATCCTGTTACGTTCAATAAACTGTGACTTCAGCGGCAAGGCATATTCCGGACATACCATCACAGAGGCAAAGGTATACCTGACAAATATAAACGCTGAATGTCCTATATGGAATGAAGGAACATATCGACCTCTGAGAATAGTCAACAATGGGAAGCTGAACATGAGTGACGTCAGCGGATTCAAGGATCCCGGATCAATTGTCAGAGTCATCGAAAAAGATATAGGAACCGACATCATAAGACCTGATATAAAGCTAAGGTGCTACCCGAACGAATTCGAAGAAGAAGGACCGGGCACACCTTTCACCAGAATTGTAATAGAAGGCAAGGTAGACGGGGAGACATACTACTGGCCGATCAACATAAACAGAAAAGACAACGGAACTGGAGTAAACCGCAACAGCAGATATATCTATGACATACGGATCAGAAGGCTGGGCTGCAAAGACCCGGACTTAGCAATTGAGCCGGAAGATGCAGACATAAAGTTGGAGATTGAGGAATGGGAAGAAAAGGAAGAATATGGTGTACGCTTCTGACACTTGTATACAGTTGCAGCATAGCCTGCACAACAATAACGCAAGAGGAGTCACAGGATATATCTATACATATTGCATGCGAATCATTCATTACAAGGGCTGCTGACCCTCAAGAGGATCTTCTGAGCGACCTGTCCGTACTCATCTTCGACGAATATGGTAACCTCGAATCATCTGGATACTATCCACGATCCGAACTGACAGGCCTGTCAGGAGTCACATTTGAAACATCATTACTATGCTGCAAAAAGTACAGCATATATGCGTGTGGAAACATCGGGAAGCCCGTCACAGCTGAAAGCATTGAAACTCTGAAAGATTTAAGATGCCATCTGGCATATCCGGATGAATACAGGGACGGTATCCCTATGGCGGGAATGGCCGAAAACATCTATATCGACAAGACGGACAGGAAGATAACGATTCCTTTGAAGAGGCTCATGGCTAAAGTCAGCCTGCGAATTGACCGAGGCGGTCTTTCTGAAGATGTCAGAATGGAAATAAGGTCAGTAAAAATTGGCAACTGCCCCAAGAACGCTACAATATTCAGCAATAATTCCGTTCAGAGTCCTGACGAATGCTTTGCTTCAGGTTTTACAAGAAGCGACAGCGAGTGTATAATACTGAACAAAAGTGTGGGAAATGGAGTCAGCGGCACCCTTTCATTATATCTATTTGAAAACATGCAGGGTGATTTCAATCCAGGGCACGATATCAAGAATGACTCAGAGAAGATATTCGGTGAAAATGACATAAGAAAAGATATCTGCTCATATGTAGAAATCAGCATGGACTATACTTCAGCTTCATTCTACAGCGGATCTAGGCCACTTATATACCGGTTTTACCTTGGAGACAGCTTAAGCAACCTCGACGTTGAGAGAAACTGCCATTACCATATTACGATTTTGCCAGAGGATGACGGGCTTTCCGATGACGGATGGAGAGTTGACAAAAGCGGTCTTATACCCAACCCGGATGACACATATTTTTTCATGGAACCATCAGGCTTCATACAAGCCGATATTGGAGAACAAATTCACGTACGCTGCTATGTCTGTCCTGAAGACACACCATTTAAAATCGGTCTAGAAGAGCTTGAATCAGACAGGCAAAGAGGCATTTATGACTATGAAATCGATCCTGACGGGCATGGAGTCACCTTGACGCTCAGCGGCCCAGGAACAGGAATCCTATATATGTCGGCAGGAGAACCTGTCAACGAAAGTGAGATGCTGGTAATAGAGGTTAACAAAACAAAAAACAACATACAATGAGAATGATAAGAAAAACGACATGCATGGGGATTGTTATCACAACCCTGGCATCATGTACAAACAATCAGCTAGACATGCCCACAACTGACGAAACTCCCCTATCATTGTCTGTATTGGCTTCAACAATACCGTCAAGAAGCATAATTTCAAGCAACGCCCTGGCACAGGGAACGGAAATCGGAATCACATTGACAGAGAATGACGAGAGCATCTATAACGGCCTGCCATACTCCAACGTCAGGTTCACAGCACACGCTTCCTCCGGGAAACAGATATGGTCACCTGATATAGATGTTATGCTATCATCGGACATGGCAACACTTTACGCTTATTACCCATACAACAGTGATGTAACAGAGATTTCATCGATTCCTGTCAAAGCATCCTCCGACACGCAGACAGACTATATGTATGCCGAGCCAGTAGAAGGCCTCAGCAACAAGAACGCAAAAGCAACAGTAGTTCTGAAGCATGCCCTGTCAGCCGTAAAGATTTCTGTTTCAAGGGGAACATTCACCGGTACCGGAGAAATAACGTCTATGTCTGTCAGCGGCCCCAACATCGCAACGCAAGCGATTCTTGATGCCAGAAGCGGAAGTCTTTCGTCAATCAAGGGCACAGGAACTGAGATTACAATACCGACAAACATCACTGTACCAGCCAGAGATGCAGCTGCAATGGATATTATTGTAATTCCAACCAGAGAAAAGTCAGCGATAGAGATCAAAGCGACAATCGATGGGAAAGAGTATACTGTCCAGACTGAAGCCATAATGCTTGAACAGGGAAAAATCGCAGTATTTGATGCAACTCTGAACAACAGCGAGATAACTCTTTCATCAATTCAGATAGATGACTGGTCATATGACAGCAGTGGCAATCCAGTCATCGAACATCAATGGAAGGTGACACTCGGAGGTGACATTTCAGAGATTTCATTCGCAAATTCAATAGAAGATGACAAGACCGTCAAAATCATAGCAGTACCTATTTCAGAAGGTTCAGAGATAAATCCTGTGACCATTTCAGGATCTGCGTCCTATTCCGATGAAGTAGACTCAAGCCGTGGAACAAGAACTATTTATCTATCAGACATCCAATCAGATATAACAGTAAATTTCTCCGGAGTAGGAAGATGGATTACCGCCACCTATGATATCACAGATATTTCTGCTGGCACAAAAATATATAACGGAGGGACATGCATCAGAATGAAAATTGACGGGATAGAGGTAACTCCTGCAAAAGAGCACATATTCGATAATATCGGCGAACATACCGTCCATCTCATGTTCATGAACAACAGCAGTATCGAAGAAGCGACATTCAGGAATATTCCAAGAGTGACATCGATAAACATTCCTGAAGGTATAAAAGAATTAGGAAGCTACGGAATCAATAGTTGCAGCAACCTGGTTTCAATAAATCTTCCGAAGAGTATGACAAGAGCTGGTTATGATGCATTCTCCTATAACAGTAAACTCAAATCTATAATCCTGCCGGACAATCTGAAATTCGGAGAACTTGCCTTCAGGCAGTGTTCCAGTCTGGAAGAAGTCAAATTGCCCGCAAATCTGACAAGAATCCCATATAATACATTCAGCGGTTGCAGCATGCTTAAAGAAGTAGATATCCCGACCGGAGTAACCACAGTAGAGTACAGCGCATTTGAAAACTGCGGAATTATGTCATTGGTTCTCCCAGAAGGCATCACTTCAATCCCTGACAATCTCTGCTCATACTGTCGCAGTCTCAAATCCGTCACAATACCCAAAGGAGTCACCAGTATAGGTAACAGTGCATTCAAGGACTGTACAGTTCTGGAACAGATCAATTTTGATGGCCAGACATGTGAGGCGAAGAAACTTATAATTCCGTCGGGATATACAAAATTAGGCAGCCTTGCCTTCCTACGATGCGACCAGATCGAGACATTGCATATTCCATCAACCTTGACAGAAATCGGATATGGAGCTTTTTCCATCAACGGTATCACATCTGTTTCCATTGATGAAGATCATCCTACCCTTGAAGTAGTTGATGGCTTCTGTGGAATTGTAGAAAAGGGTACAGGAGACGTTTACATAGGATATCCAAGCGGAAATATAATCCCGCCAACAGCAAGAAGAATAAAGGGATACGCATATTATAGCATCAAGATTACCAGTATAACGCTGCATGAAAACGTTACCTATCTGGAAGATCACGCATTCTACAATGCTTCTGAATTGAAAGCCATCACATGCAAAGCCAGCATACCACCTGAATTAGGAGGAAGCAATGTATTCCTTTATACAACACAGAAAGGTACTCTTAAGGTCCCTTCCGAGTCCGTCCAAGCATATAAAGAGTCACCGTGGATGAGTACAGAAGTAGGTAATCTTGGATACTACAAATGGACAATATCAGAAATAAAAGAAAACTGATACACACTTTTAAATCAATACATCAATATGAAAAAAACATTTTTTATTCTGGCAGCATCAGCACTGATTGCTGCAGCATGCGACAAGAATGGCGCAACATCATCAAACGGAAAAGACACAGCTGATGTAATCCCCGTATCAGTATCTGTAAAGACAGGAGCTACAAAGGCTCTTGCTGCATCAGATGCTGAATATGCGGTAAACTCATTGCATCTGTTCCTGTACAGGGTTGACAACAAAGGCGTAAAAACCTTCGAGTCATATTATGACTTTTCCAGCTCAACCAACGGAGGTACTATTTACATCGACTCTGCGAAGGATGCGGAATCATATATTCTTGCAGCATATGCCAATCAGGATATGACAGAAGATGCGTTTATGGAAGACTGGTCATCATTCAGCAACGAATCTACAAGCAATTTCCAGATGTTCGGCAAGACTGAGGTGACCAGAGCAAAACTTGAAAGCGACAAGAGAATTGAAGTTTCCCTCGTGCGCCAATGCTCAAAAGTCACAGTCAACAACATCAAGACCGAATGGACAAACAGTGCCAACAACTTCAAGGAGTTCAGAATCAAGGCAATGTACCTTATGGATGTTGAAGGGGTATTCAAAAACCTCCATGACATCACAGGAACTGCAGCAAACACTCCATGGCTCAATAAAGGTGGTCATACATCAGTCGATCATGACGCCATGCTTTATGATGCTATCGAAGAAAGCAACAATGGTGTAGTAGTTTCAAAAGACAAACCCTATTCAACAAAGCATGTATTCTACGGATACATTTCTGCACTGACAAACTACACAACAGACAAGAATGCCCAGTGGGTGAAAAACGGAACCAGACTTGTCATTGAAGCAACACTTGATGGCGAAGAATGCTATTATGCAGTCAAGATAAACAGAGAAAACAATCCGCTTACAGAGATCAGAAACAAGCATTTCATTATCGACAACATCACCATCAAGACCCCAGGAAGCAGTCATCCTTATGAAGGTACAGTTGACGAAAGCGACATTTCCGTTTCTGTAAGTGTTGCAGAATGGGACGAAGTTGACAAGGGCGACATCGTAATAGACTAACAGACCCCTCACATGCAAAAAGGGCAGGATTCACGAATAGAATCCTGCCCTATATTCTATAGATATCTGGCTGTATACGACTCCTTGCATGATACCAGGCCTTCCGGAGTACCGGCATATACAAGATATCCACCTCCATCACCAGCCTCAGGGCCTAGATCGATGACCCAATCGGCAGCTTTTATCACATCCAGATTATGCTCGACTACAACAATGGAGTGTCCCTTTGCCAACAACGCATCGAAAGATTTCAGAAGCTTCTCAACATCATAGAAGTGAAGTCCCGTTGTCGGTTCATCGAATATGAACAGTATCTTCTGACTCTTGGTCTTCGGTACAACTTCATTTATAGAAAGGAAGTATGCCAGCTTGACCCTTTGACTCTCTCCACCACTGAGGGTGCTGCTGCTTTGTCCCAACTTGATATATGAAAGTCCGACGTCGATAAGTGGCTGAAGCCTTTCAGCTATTCGCTTTGCAACAGGATCTTCCTGAGCTGCAAAGAAACTTATTGCCTCCTCTACGCTCATGTTCAGAATATCATCGATGTTCATTCCTTTATAGCGTACTTCCAGAATATCCGGCTTGAACCTGCGTCCTCCGCATGCCTCACAGACCATTGAGACATCAGCCATGAACTGCATTCCGATCTTCACAAAGCCTTCTCCCTGACATTCCGGACACCTTCCGCCATCCATATTGAAGGAGAAGTGCGACGGAGTAAAACCGTTCATTTTGGCAAATTGCTGTTCTGACAACAACTTCCTTATGTCATCATAGACTTTCAGATATGTGACAGCGTTGGAGCGTGAACTCTTTCCGATAGGATTCTGGTCGACATATTCCACATGAGTGATTCTATCCAGATTGCCGCCAAGGCCACGGAATGTACCAGGAGCGGCTCCTGCATGGTTTATATGACGATATATGGCAGGATACAGGACATCACCGACCAATGATGACTTTCCGCTTCCGCTTACACCCGTGACTACAGTCAGGACTCCGAGAGGAAACTTCACATCGATATCCTTAAGATTATGTTCCATTGCTCCCTCGACATCAATCGAATAGGTCCATTTGCGTTTCTGTCTGACATATCTGCCACGTATTCCATTGAGATATTGAAGAGTCAGTGACTCATCTATCAAGGACTTATCATATTCTTCACTCAAAGAACCGGTAAATACAACTTCACCTCCATTGACTCCCGACTTTGGTCCGATATCGATCAGAAGGTCAGCAGCCTTCATGATTTCCTCATCGTGCTCGACCACGACAACGGTATTTCCTATATCTCTCAGCCTTTTTAGAACAGCAATCAACCTCTCTGTATCACGAGGATGCAGACCTATACTCGGTTCGTCCAATATATACAATGATCCCACAAGTGAACTTCCCAATGCCGTAACAAGGTTGATTCGCTGACTTTCACCGCCTGACAAGGTATTGGAAGTACGGTTCAATGTCAGATAGGCCAGTCCCACATCACATATATAGCGTAACCTCGAGACAATCTCATCAATCGCCTTGGAAACGATCCTACGCTCATACTGAGTCAGTTCCACATGCTCGAAGAAATCAAGAAGCTGAGCGACATTCATACATAACAGTTCATGTATATTCTTGCCACCGACCTTGACATAAAGGGCTTCCTTACGCAGGCGGCTTCCACCGCAGTCATGACAGACCGTCCTTCCGGAATATCTGCTGAGCATATATTTGTACTGCACCTTATATCTGTTGGCCTCTACCCAACGGAAGAATTCATTGAGTCCGATTATTGAGTCCTCCTCAGTCTCTGCTGCATATCCTTTCCATATAAGCTCTTTGACTTCCGGCGTAAGATTGCAGTATGGCTCGAAAATAGGAATTCCATATCTGGCAGAGTTACGGACAAGCTGATCCTTGAACCAGCCCATCTTATCGCCACGCCAACATGCGATGGCACCGTCGTAGATGGTCTTGCTCTTATCCGGAACAACAAGATCCTCACTGATACCTATGATCTGTCCTAATCCACCGCATACCGGACAGGCTCCAAGAGGGCTGTTGAAACTGAACAGATACTCATCCGGCTTTGCGAATTCAATTCCATCCGCCTCAAAACGGTTTATAAACTGAGCCTCTTCTTTTTCCTGAGCAGTCTCGCGACGGACATATATCGTTCCGTTTCCTTTAACAAAGGCTGAGTCGATTGACGAATGAAGCCTTGTCTGGAGATCATCCCATTCACTTTGCGCCCATGAATTACCCTCCGCGTCAATCGGCAGTCCATCCTCAAAGCGAGGAAGTTTCAGACGGTCAATCATCAGATATGCTTCTGACGGGTATTCTCCAGTCTCTGCACATTTCATAACCTCCTCTATCCTCACCATACGATCGGTGAAAAGTCTGGAATAACCTTCCTCCTTAAGCTGAAGCATTAGCTCGACCTTGTCCTCCCTTCCAGTCCAATCAAGATCGGCAAGCAGATATACGGACGAGGCTTCTCCGGCAAAAAGCCACGACATCACATCATTCACCGTATGGCACTTCACTTCCTCCCCCGTTATAGGAGAATAGGTACGTCCGATACGTGCAAAGATCATCCTCAGGTAATCATATATCTCCGTACTGGTAGCGATTGTAGAACGAGGATTCCTCGTATTGACCTTCTGCTCGATTGCAATTGCCGGCGGGATACCTTCAATAAGTTCCACATCCGGCTTGGACATTCTGCCAAGAAACTGTCTGGCATACGACGAAAGGCTCTCTGCAAAACGCCTCTGACCTTCTGCAAACAATGTATCAAAGGCAAGAGAGGACTTACCTGAACCCGAAATTCCCGTGATGACTACAAACTTGCCACGCGGTATCTCAACGGTTATATCCTTAAGGTTATTGACCTTCGCTCTTCGTACTATGATGTTTCCTTCTGCCATCTTCTGCTATGTTTAAATCAAGATCGCGTAAAATGTGCGAATTACAAATATACAAATTTCCTGCATTGCCCGCAATGGCCTGGATATTGATATTTATCCCTGCAGCTGCCTGTAAGGCAGAAAATATATAAAACACTTAACAGATAGGAGAATAACAATATGTTACCAGCCAAAAAATTTTATGGGCAGAGCTTTATGCCGGATTTCTTCAACGATTTTCTCGGAAGCATGTCTCTTGACGGGAACAAGACCCCGGCAATAAATGTCATTGAAGACGAACAGATGTACAAGATTGAACTTGCAGCTCCGGGAATGTCGAAAGAGGATGTAAAGGTACACATCAATAAAGACGGCAACCTGGTGATCGAAATGGAAAAGAAGTGCGAATGTCAGGAAGACAAGAAAGGGAAATACATACGCAAGGAATTCACATGTTCGAAATTTCATCAGACATTGATCCTCCCCGACAATGTAGAGAAAGACGACATCATGGCAACTGCAGAAAACGGAATCCTCTGCATAGAGCTCCCCAAAATGCAAAAACCTAAGGTAGAAGAACAAAAAAGAGTAATTGAAGTAAAATAGCGTTGTAACGCTCTTCCTGA
>JAEIGA010008839.1_pt1 | contig 15237 bp, 11 predicted proteins | sample 9270691 | NCBI WGS metagenome assembly JAEIGA01 (sample SAMN17057246, study PRJNA624740) | gut metagenome | biome: biome; isolation source: fecal sample | host: Bos grunniens | place: China: Xizang | collected 2019
CTCGTTCTGCTTACAGATATGACCCTCTATGCCGATGCGCTTGCTATCGTGTCTAACCGTATGGACCAGATTCCATCTAAGGACTCTATGCCAGGTTCACTCTACTCTGACCTTGCAAAGATTTACGAGAAGGCGGTACAGTTGCCAAATGGTGGTTCGATTACAATTATTGCCGTAACAACCCTCTCTGGTGGTGATATTACCCACGCTATTCCGGATAACACCGGTTATATTACCGAGGGTCAGCTCTTCCTTCGTAACGACTCTGATACTGGTAAGGTTATCATCGACCCATTCCGTTCACTGTCACGACTCAAGCAGCTTGTTATCGGTAAGAAGACACGTGAGGACCACCCTCAGGTGATGAATGCCTGCGTGCGCCTCTATGCTGATGCTGCAAATGCAAAGACTAAGCTTGAGAACGGTTTTGACCTTTCAGACTATGACGAGCGTGCACTTCGCTTTGCACACGACTACTCAGAGAAGCTCCTTGCTATCGACGTAAACATTGATATTACCGAGATGCTTGATACTGCATGGACTCTGTTTGCTGAGTACTTCTCAAAGGAGGAGGTTGCAATTAAGGCTGAACTTATTGCTAAATATTGGAAAGCATAATAACTGATGGCAATCAAATTTCAATATAACAAGACTTCGCTCGGTGAGCTTGGTAAGCAGCTCAAGATGCGACAGAAGGCGCTCCCTACCATCAAGAGTAAGGAGTCGGCTCTGCGCCTTGAGGTAAAGCGAGCGAAGGACTCAGCCACACACTACCGTAAGCAGTACGACGCCCTTGTGGCGCAGTATGACTATATGGTCTCGCTGTGGGGAGAGTTTGATTGTACACTGCTCAAGATTTCGAGCGTTGAGCTTTCAACGCAGAAAATCGCGGGAGTTCGTATTCCGCTACTTGGAGAGGTGATTTTTGAGGAGAAACCCTTTGACCTCTTCTGCTCTCCGGCATGGTATAGCGATGGACTATCGCTGCTTAAGCAGATAGCTACACTGGGAATCCAGTCGGCTGTCTACACTCGCCAGATGGAACTTTTGGATTACGCTCGCCGCAAGACTACTCAAAAGGTAAACCTCTATGAGAAGGTACAGATACCTGGCTATGAGGATGCCATACGTAAAATTAAGCGATTTATGGAGGATGAGGAGAATCTGAGTAAGTCGGCACAGAAGATTGTTAAGACACGCCAGCAACAGCAGGCTACTGCCGAGGAGGGCAGCGCAGTATGATAGTTAGAATGATGAAATACGATATCGTACTCTTTGCCGCCGAGCGTGAGCGATTCATCGAGTCGTTGCGCGAACTGGGCATGGTCGATATTACCACTTCAGGCTGGGAGCCTTCAGAGAGTGATAGAACGCTCCTTCTTGAGATAGAGAACCGCACAAAGGCGCTTGCAGCTTTTGATACGATAATTGGTGAGGGTAAAACTTCTACTGCCGCTGTAGATAGTGCAGATATCTTTGCTCAGTACACTAAGGCACATGCTGAGGCTCAGGCTGCTAAGGGTGAGATTGCTCGCCTGGAAAAGAGCCTTGAGGAGTGGATGCCATGGGGCGACTTTGACACTAAGCAGCTTGCAGAGCTTGCTCAGGTGGGTGTTGTGCTTCGCTACTTTACTACTTCAACAAGTACATTCGATAAGAATATTGAGCAGTGGAGTGAGAACTTTACAATCTCTCTTGTAAGCGATAAGGATAGTGTTGCCCGCTTTGTTGTTATCGGCAATGGCACAGAGCAGATTGATATTGATGCTCAGGAGCTGAAGAGCCCAACGATGAGTGTCAGTGAGCTTACTGCTGCAGTTAAACTTGCTCAGAGTCGTATTCAGAGTGCTGAGCAGACCATTGTAGCACTTGCTGCTCATCGCGATGTCGTTGCACGTGAACTTAATGAACTCAAGGCTGAACTTCAGAACGTTCGCATCGTTGCTACAGCTGATCGTGCGGCGGATGATATGCTTTTGGTGCTTGAGGGCTGGGCTGAGCAGGCTAATACCGCAAAGGTAGATGCTATGCTCGAGGCTTCGCCAAACACTGTTTATATCAAGAGTAACCCAACGCCAGAGGATAATACACCTGTGAAGCTCAAGAATAACCGCTTTGCTCGTATCTTTGAGTTGGTAGGTAATATGTACTCCCTTCCAAAGTATGGAACAGTAGACCTTACCCCATTCTTTGCGCCGTTCTATATGCTCTTCTTCGCAATCTGTCTTTGCGACGCAGGTTATGGAACAGTAATTCTCGCTGCAGGTCTTGCACTACTCTTCAAGGGAGGAGAGAAGATGCGCCAGGCGGCACTCTTCTCGACTATCTGCGGTGTTGCGAGTGTGGTATTTGGATTTTTGGCAAACTCATTCTTCGGAATGACAATCTCTGCAGCTCCTCTGTTTGAGAACTTTAAGTTTATCAACTTCCAGGAGGATTTCTTTGTAACCTCTATGGTTATTGGTATTATTCAGATTCTGTTTGGTATGGCAATTAACCTTGTCATGACAACCAAGACCTTTGGAATTAAGAACGCACTTGGCTCGCTGGGTTGGTTCCTGCTCATCCTTAGCTCATGCCTTGCCGCTGTGGCAGGTATGGTAGGTATTGAGTGGTATAGCTTCGGCTCAGTGGCTTATATGGCATCTGCGGGTGTTGCCCTTGTGCTGATGCTCCTGCTTAATAAGCCAAGCTTTAATATCTTTGCTAATTTCGGAATTGGTCTGTGGGATACCTATAATAATATAACAGGTCTGCTCTCTGATGTACTATCGTATATCCGCCTCTTCGCTATCGGACTCTCTGGCGGTGTGCTTGCGCTGGTATTTAACAGCCTGGCTCTCGGTCTTACAGGTCTTGATGGAGGTATTGAGCAGTTTACTGTTGGTACTCTGTTTCAGATTCTTGGTGCATCTGTTATCCTGCTTATAGGTCACGGAATCAACCTATTTATGTCCACAATCTCGTCGTTTGTTCACCCAATGCGACTCACCTTTGTGGAGTTTTTCAAAAACGCTGGCTTTGAGATGGGTACACGTGCCTTCGAGCCACTTAAAAAAGAGAATGAATAATTTATTAACAAACTAAAAACAAATTAAAATTATGGAAAATTCAACAGCTTTGATTATGGCCTATGTTGGTGTAGCACTGATGGTAGGTCTTGCAGGTATTGCTTCAGCAATCGGTACCGCAATATGCGGTCAGGCAGCAGTAGGCGCAATGAAGAAGAATGGTGGCGCATTTGGTAGCTACATGGTGCTCTCAGCGCTTCCAGGTTCTCAGGGCCTTTATGGCTTCGTGTGCTTCTTTATGGTTACAGGTATCTATAACCTTATTACCCCAGAGATCTCTATGATTCAGGGCGCTGCTGTTCTCGGTATTGGTCTGCTCGTAGGTATGGTAAACCTCCTGGCTGCAATCTACCAGGGTAAGGTTTGTGCTAACGGTATCGCAGCTATCGGTAACGGTCACGATGTAATGGGTAAGACCCTTATCCTCGCAGCGTTCCCAGAGCTTTATGCGATTCTTACTGTTGCAGCGACATTCCTTATTGCCTCTGCAGTAGCTTAATTTTGTTGTGAAAATGCGGCATCTGCTGCATATCACGTAAAAAGCAGTCGCGGCTGTACGAAAGTACTACCCGCGACTGCTCTTTTTTATTGCACGGATTTGGTCTGTCTGTGCCTATAAAATTAGGGCAACTCACACTGTGAGTTGCCCTAATTTCAATAAGTGGTACCGGTTTACTTGCCCAACAGCTTCATAACCTCGTTGTAGACAGTCTCGCCGTTATAACCAAACTCCTTATCAAGCACTTTATAAGGTGCTGAGTGACCGAAGTGGTCGAGTCCGTGGATATTGTCGAGTGAACCAACAAGGCTTAGCAGTGTTACTGGCAGACCAGAGGTCATACCGTAGCGAACTGCATCTGATGGAATAACTGCCTCCTGATATGACTTAGGCTGGTCGCGGAACAGACCCTCACTTGGAACGTCTACCACGCGAACGCTAATACCCTCCTTCTTCAGCAGCTCTGCACCCTCCACAAGAGTAGCCACCTCAGAGCCTGTAGCAATCATCACAACCTTTGGCTTTGCTGAGTCCATAACGATATATGCACCCTTCTGGCACTGCATAGCCTCATCGCGACGAGATGCGCTAAGAGTTGGGAGATTCTTGATATTCTGACGAGAGAGGATAAGTGCTACTGGGCGCTGCTCCTCAAGAGCAATTTTCCATGCAGCGATAGTATCCTCAGCATCAGCAGGGCGGAGAACTACCATTGAGCGCTCACCGTGGTGGTTGTGCAGGTGCTCCATAAGACGAATCTGCGCCTCCTGCTCAACTGGCTGGTGGGTAGGACCATCCTCGCCAACGCGGAATGAGTCGTGTGTCCAGATATAAATCACATGCAGACGCATAAGAGCCGATAGACGAACTACTGGCTTCATGTAGTCAGAGAATACAAAGAATGTTCCGCACGCAGGAATTACGCCGCCGTGTAGAGCCATACCGTTCATAATGCAAGCCATTGTAAACTCTGAAACGCCCGCCTGGAAGAACTTACCGCTGAAGTCTCCCTTTGTAAATGCCTTAGTCTTCTTAAGGAAGCCGTCGGTCTTGTCTGAATTAGAGAGGTCGGCAGATGCTACAATCATATTCTCAACCTTCTCACCATATACGCCAAGCACTGTTGCAGATGCTGCACGAGTAGCCTGATCTGGCTTCATCTCAATTGAGCGATAGTCAATCTGAGGGAGCTTGCCAGAGAGGAACATGTCGAGCTTGCGAGCGAGCGCAGGATTTGCAGCACGCCACTCAGCCTCAACCTTCTTACGCTCAACCATCTCGGCACGGAGCATAATTGCACGGTCCTCATAGACCATCTTGCTCTCGTTGAAGATAGTAAATGGATTCTCAGCATCACCACCGAGGTTAGCTATTGTAGCTGCATAGTCTGCGCCGGCAGCAGAGAGTGGCTGACCGTGTGTAGAGACCTTGTGCTCAAAGCTCTCGCCATCGGCAGTCACAGCACCACGACCCATAACGGTTGTGCCGATAATGATTGTAGGCTTATCTGTAGGCTCATTAGCCTTTGTAAGTGCTGCACGAATCTCCGGAATGCTTGTGCCGTCAATCTCAATGACATTCCAACCCCAAGCACGGTACTTCATAGCAACATCCTCAGTGTCTACCTCGTCAACCTTAGTAGAGAGCTGGATGTTGTTAGAGTCATAGTACATGATGATGTTTGACAGACCGAGGTTGCCGGCAATACGGCCTACACCCTGTGAAACCTCCTCCTGCACTGCACCATCAGAGATGTAAATATAGGTCTTATGGGCCATCCACTCGCCAAAACGAGCAACCATAAATCGCTCAGCAATTGCAGCACCAAGACCCATAGCGTGACCCTGACCAAGAGGACCAGAGGTATTCTCAACACCACGTAGGAAATCTACCTCAGGGTGACCAGGGGTGACACTGCCCCACTGGCGGAACTGCTGGAGGTCCTCCATTGAGTAGTGACCTGCAAGGGCAAGCACAGAGTAGAGCATAGGTGACATGTGACCTGGGTCAAGGAAGAAGCGGTCACGATAAGGGTAGAGCATATTGTCTGGATCGTAACGCAAGAACTCTGCAAAGAGTACATTTACGAAATCAGCACCGCCCATAGCGCCGCCTGGGTGACCAGATTTTGCCTTCTCTACCATTGAGGCTGCAAGGATACGAATATTATTCGCCGCCTTTGCAAGTTGAATGTCATTTGCCATATTTATAGGTTTTTAGTTTCTATTTCACAAATATAGTGATAATTTTTTAGTTTTTATCACAACCTGCCAAAAAAGTTACTCGCCAAGCTTTTTGATTATTGAGGCTGAGTTGTCAAATTTCTGCTCTGCGTACTCTTTGGTCACTGTAAATGATGAGATCTCCGATGACGGAGCGTCAAACATCAAATCCTTCATAATAGCTTCACAAATAGAGCGTAAGCCTCGTGCACCAAGCTGGAATTCCATAGCCTTGTCAACAATATAGTCGAGAGCTTCGTTATCAAATGTAAGCTCTATACCATCCATCTTGAATAGGTGGTGGTACTGTCTAACAATTGCATTTTTAGGCTCTGTAAGGATGTTGCGAAGTACCTGACGGCTCAGTGGCTCAAGGTGCGTAATTACTGGCAGTCGGCCAACAAGCTCCGGAATTAGTCCAAAACTCTTAATATCTTGAGGCTGAACATAGCGGAGTACATTCTCGCGGTCTATACCCTCGTTGTTTACTCTGCCATAACCAATTGCGCGAGTATTAAGTCGCTTTTCAATACGACGCTCAATGCCGTCAAAGGCTCCACCGCAGATAAAGAGGATATTCTTTGTATTCACCTGCACAAATTTCTGCTCTGGGTGCTTTCTTCCACCCTCAGGTGCTACATTTACGATGGTTCCCTCCAGAATCTTGAGTAGTGCCTGCTGTACGCCCTCACCCGATACGTCGCGGGTAATGCTTGGGTTGTCACCCTTACGGGCAATTTTGTCAATCTCGTCAATAAAGATAATTCCTCGCTCTGTAGCCTCAAGGTTGTAGCCCGATGCCTGATATAGACGCGAAAGTATGCTCTCTACATCCTCACCTACATAACCAGCCTGAGTGAGAACAGTTGCATCAACGATTGTAAACGGAACCTCGAGAAGTCGAGCAATTGTTCTGGCAATCAATGTCTTACCAGTGCCTGTAGGACCAACGAGAATAATGTTTGACTTATCAACCTCAACCTCGTCTGTAGTGCTATTAGCACCAACAAGTCGCTTGTAGTGGTTGTAGACAGCCACCGCGATTGAACGCTTTGCGCTATCTTGACCAACGATGTATGTGTCGAGGAACTCCTTTATCTGGGCCGGCTTAAGTAGCTTGTCCGGTGTAAAGCCGTTAGGTGTAGTTGCAGCTCCCTTTTTAGGACTGTTTTTTACCGTTGAAAGTAGGTTGTTGTTCGCCAAAGATTGGTAGCCAACCTCGATGCAGTCGTTACAGATTGTTGCGCCATCTGTGCCTTGGAATAGCACATCTACCTCATCTCTATGTCGACCGCAGAAGGAGCAGCACCCCTCTTTGCGAGACTGTTTATTGTTGCTTTTTGCCATAGTTATCGTTTAGCTACCACATTATCAATAAGACCGTACTCCTTTGCCTCCTGAGCTGTGAGCCAGTAGTCTCGGTCAGCGTCGTGCTCAATGGTTGCATAGTCTTTGCCGGTATGGTAGCAGAGGATGTCATAGAGCTCCTTCTTGAGCTTAAGAATCTCGCGAGCGGTAATCTCAATATCTGAAGCCTGACCCTGCACGCCACCAAGAGGTTGGTGAATCATCACACGTGCGTGTGGTAGAGCGCTACGCTTGCCGTCTGCACCTGCGGCAAGCAGAACTGCACCCATAGATGCCGCCATGCCGGTACATATTGTGGATACATCACACTGTGCAAGCTGCATGGTGTCGTAGATGCCAAGACCTGCATATACGCCGCCACCTGGAGAGTTTACATATATCTGAATATCCTTTGTAGGATCTGTAGACTCAAGGAAGAGAATCTGTGCCTGGATAATGTTGGCAATATCGCTATCAATAGCGGTGCCCAGGAACAGAATACGCTCCATCATCAGACGGCTAAAGACATCCATCTGAGTAACATTGAGCTGTCGCTCCTCAAGAATTGTCGGATTGATATAGGCACGATAGTCGTGCAGCGTTGTTGAGCTAATGCCGCAACCTTTGACAGCAAACTTTTCAAACTCCTTCATAGTATGATGTTCATTTAATTTATTTATATTGACAAAAAAGCCCTGCAAGGATAGTGCAAACCTCGCAGAGCCTTGATTGTATTTGTAAGACTACAAACTGCGAGCAATCTCCGAGAACTCGTCAGCTGATACAGCCTTCTCAGTAACCTTAACCTTTGCGCGAACAGACTCAACAACCTTCTGCTCATAGAGCTTCTCGTAGATGTGCTGACGCTGCTCCTTGTTCTCAAGGATGTTCTTAGCAAAGTTTGCAATCATATCCTCTGGAGCATTTGGCATGCCGTACTGTGCAAACTGCATAGCAGCCAAAGACTTAGCCTCAGCAGTTGCCTCCTCCTCGGTTACGTTGATATTCTCTGCTGTGATAATCTGACGCTGGATGTAGTTCCAAGTGAACATCTTGATAAAGCCCTCGAAGTCCTTCTCGATATCCTCCATTGTAAACTTACCCTCGTTGATAGTGTAGAGCCAACGCTTGAGGAACTCTGTAGGCATTGCAAGAGCAGCCTTCTCAATCATGAAGTTGCGAACGTGTGCAGCGAACATATAGTCGCACTCACGAGCCATCTCGCCCTCAATCTGAGCGTCGATATATGCGTCAAGACCCTTCTTGTCAGTGATGTTACCCTCTGGGAACGCAGTCTTGAAGAATTCCTCGTTAAGCTCAGGATTTGCAAACTGACGAATCATTGTAATCTCAAGCTCAAACTCTGGGTTGATACCCTCAAGCTCCTGCTCCTTTACGTGGAGCATAGCAGCACGCTGTGCAGGGGTAGAGTACATCTCGTTAATGTTGATAGTGGTCTTGTAACCAACCTTCTTGCCAATCCAAGGCTTACGCTCCTCCTCAGACATAGAGATAAGGCCAACATAGGCATCCTCAACGCGGAGCTCGCCATTGTCAAGGGTAACGGTAAGAGCCTCGTCGTTCTTAACCTTATCAACCTCAATAAGCTTACCGAAGCGACGGAGATAGTTGTCAAGGAAGTTGTTGTGCATCTCCTTGCTAATCTTAATCTTGTAGTATGTAAGCTTATCCTTGCTTGTCAAGGCTACGTCATACTTTGGAGCCTCGCCAATCTCAAACATAAACTCAAACTCAGTAGAGTTGTCAAAGTCAAAAGCACCCTGCTCCTCTGCTGGGATAACATCGCCAAGGTAGTCAATCTTCTCCTTCTGCAGATACTCGAAAACTGCATTTGAAGCTGTGCGGTAAGACTGCTCAGCTACAACGCCCTTGCCGTACATCTTGCGGATGATACCCATAGGAACCATACCTGGACGGAATCCTGGAACGTTTGCCTTACGCTTGTAGTCGTGCAACATCTTCTCTACAGCCTCCTTGTAGTCAGCCTCGCCAACTACAACCTTGAGCAACGATACACCCTGCTCTTTCTGAACTCTTGTAATTTCCATAGTCTTATATTGTTATAATTATTTCGTTTTACGCTAATCAGCTTGCAAAGGTATAAATTTTTTTCGGATATTACTACATCGTAGCCCAATATTTTGTACCTTTGCACTATATGAAGAGGATATTTTATATACTTATTGTCTGCGCGGTGGTTGTTTCGTGCGGTGGAACAAGGCAGCGAAACTCTAAAGCTCAGAGTGTTGTGCGTGCGCAATATGCAGAGGTTGAGGTGGTTAAGGTCTATAATCACCAGACAGATGCATATACACAGGGTCTGCAGTTTATCGACGGACTGATGTGGGAGGGTACGGGAAACTATGGAGCCTCACGATTGCAGTATACAGACCTAAGTTCGGGTAAGAGTACCGTTGTGGCAACGTTGCCAAATGACCACTTTGGTGAGGGTATTACCCTGTTGGGCGATAAAATCTATCAGCTCACTTGGCAGAATGGTGTGATGCATATCTATGACCGTAAAACTCTTCGCAGAATTGAAGAGCGAAAGTATAAAGGAGAGGGCTGGGGACTCACCTCAGATGGCCAGAGCCTATACATGAGTGACGGCACGCCGGATATTCGCGTGCTTGACCCGCAAAGTCTTGCACTTAAGCGCCGCATTGCAGTCACTTGCAACGGTGAGTCGTTGCCTTATCTTAATGAGCTTGAGTGGATTGAGGGTAAGATTTGGGCAAACGTATATACCCTTGACCAGATAGTTGTTATCAACCCAGATAGTGGGGTAGTTGAGACGATTATTGACCTTCGCGGACTGCTTCCACAGAGCGAGTATACTGATAGTACCGATGTGCTGAATGGAATTGCTTATGATGCTGCTACTAAGAGCATATTCGTGACGGGTAAAAATTGGAGTAAAATGTTTGAAATCAGAGTGCTATGACGCCAGTAGAATTTCGTAGACATATACATCAACATCCGGAGTTGTCGTTTGAGGAGCATCAGACGGCTCAGTTTATTGTTGAGGCGCTGACTGCAGAGGGTATCTCTTGTAGCCGTATTGCCGATACGGGGGTTGTTGCTAAACTTGAAGGTAGGGGAGATTTAACCCGTGCCGTGGTGCTTCGTGCCGATATAGATGCGCTGCCGATAATAGAGAATACAGGTCTTGATTATACCTCTGTAAATGAGGGTGTTATGCACGCTTGCGGACATGATATGCATGCAGCTATACTCTTTGGTACTCTGCAAAAGTTGAATGAGAGTCGTGACTTTGAGGGTACAATTTTCGGTATTTTCCAACCTGGCGAGGAGTGCAATCCTGGCGGAGCAAGTAAGGTGCTTGCCGAGAGACCTTTTGAGGGGTATAATGTTGTAGCGGTGATTGGCAACCATACAGACAGCGCTCTTGAGGTGGGACAGATAGGTCTTTGCGCAGGTGCATTCATGGCGTCAAATGATGAGCTGAGATTCTATGTTCGTGGCAGGGGTGGTCATGGCGCTATGCGAGATAAACTTAATGATACTGTTGCTGCTGCGGCAAATATAGTTGCTCAGGTTAATCGTCTAAATAGTCATGATTTAGTACTCTCTATTGGCAAGATTACAGCAGATGGGGCGACAAATATTATTCCCGACATGGTATATATGGAGGGTACGATGCGCACCTTTGACAGTGAGCTTCGAAAGCGTACTTGGGAGCAAATTTATAGCGTTGCAGCTCAGGTAGATGAGATTTTTGGTACAACGACTGAGGTGGATATAAATCATGGCTATCCAACAGTGGTCAATGATAGCAATCTAACACAACATGCTAGAGAGGTAGCAGAGGGAATATGTGAGGTTGTAGACCTTGCTAAGCGCTACACAGCTGAGGATTTTGGCTTCTATACGGAGCAATATCCATCGCTCTTTTACCGTTTAGGTGTTGGCGCTGCGGCAGGCAGAAGCCATAGTGCCACTTTCTCGCCCGATGAGCGTGCAATTGCGGTGGGCGTGAAGATGATGACAAAGATTGCACAAACTGTAAAGTAATGGGAAGAAAGAAGAATGTGCGCGAGTCGTTCAGTGACCGCGCAAGTTTTATAGTGGGCATGTTCCGTGAACAGCCCGAGCGAAAGTTTACACTTAAGGGCCTTGCTGCTGCATCTGGTGGTGCGGATAAGGGTGGTAGGGATATGACAAAGCGCATACTTGACACGCTGCTTGAGCAGGGATATATTGAGTGTGAGGGTCGTGGAAATTACCATCTTTCACGAAGTAAATTGCCTCGTTATCAGGGTGTTGCGGATATGAGCAATAGTGGTAATCTATACGTCTCATCTCCAGATTTGGACTCGGATGTCTTTATTCACTCTCGTAACTCTTGCCATGCACTTAATGGCGATAAGGTGGAGTTCGTTGTCACTCATACTGCTCGAACAGGTGCTTTAGAGGGTGAGATAGTAAAGATTATTGAGCGTAGTGACCGCTGTTATGCCGGTGTGGCGGAGGTGGTCTCTAAGAGCGCGATTATCGTCGCTCCAGATTCGCGCCGTATGCCCGTAGATATATATCTTTCACGCAAGAAGTATCCGAAGGTGCAGAGTGGCGATAAGGTGGCTGTGCGCATTAAACATTGGTATGAGGGCGACGATATGCCAATTGGAGAATTGGTCGATATCCTCGGTGCTACGGGCGATAATGATGCTGAGATGCACGCCATACTACTTGAGTACGACCTCCCTTATAAGTTTGAGGAGCATATTGAGCAGGCGGCAGCTGAGATTGATGGCACAATAACAGCCAAGGATTATGCCGAGCGCCGCGATATGCGTGATGTGGTGACATTTACCATTGACCCAGCAGATGCGAAGGATTTTGACGATGCGCTATCTATACGCTCTGTTGGTGAGGGTCTGTGGGAGGTCGGTGTCCATATTGCCGATGTGACCCACTACGTCCGCCCGGGTAGTGTTATTGATGATGAGGCTCTGGAGCGTGGTACGTCGGTATATCTTGTTGATAGAACTATTCCGATGCTACCAGAGAGACTCTCAAATGAGTTGTGTTCGCTGCGTCCGCATGAGGAGAAGTTGTGCTTCTCTGCAATTTTTACTATTGACGAGAAGCTCAAGATACATAATGAGTGGTTTGGTCGTACGGTAATATACTCTAACCGCCGTTTTACATACGAAGAGGCGCAACAGATTATTGAGAGTGGTGAGGGAGAACTTAAAGATGAAGTTCTGACTCTTCACCGCTTAGCGCAGGCTCTGCGCAAGGAGCGTTATCGTAGTGGAGCTATTGCCTTTGACCGCCGCGAGGCTAAGTTCCATCTTGATGATAAAGGACATCCTACGGGTGTATATTTCAAGGTGCAGAAGGAGGCAAATCAGCTCATTGAGGAGTTTATGCTACTTGCTAACCGCCGTGTAGCGACCTTCTGCGCAAAGCGCAATGGCAAACCAAGGACAATGGTCTTTCGTGTGCATGATGAGCCAAATAGCGAGAAGTTTGAGCGCTTCCGTACATTTATTCTTCGCTTTGGTCACCTATTTAAGGCACAGAAGGGTACAGCGGTTTCAAAAGAGCTGAACCAACTAATGGCGGATATTAAGGGCAAGCCAGAGCAGAATGTGGTAAGTATGCTCGCTATCCGCTCAATGGCAAAGGCTGTCTATACCACTGCAAATATTGGTCACTATGGACTCGCATTCCCATATTATACACACTTCACCTCGCCAATCCGCCGATATCCGGATATGATGGTACATCGTCTGCTACAGCGATACCTTGATGGTGGAAAGAGTGCCGACCGAGATGCTCTGGAGTCGCTCTGTGAGCACTCGTCAGAGCGTGAGGTTGTCGCTGCCGAGGCTGAGCGCGCATCTATAAAGTATAAGATGGTGGAGTATATGGCCGACAAGATAGGTCAGGAGTTTGACGGACACATTTCTGGTATGTCAGAGTGGGGAATCTTCGTTGAGCTTGAGGACTCAATCGTTGAGGGTATGGTGGCTATGCGAGATATTACGGGTGACTACTATCGCTTTGACGAGGCGCGTTATGAGGTCTATGGACACTCTACGGGCAATACCTTCACCCTCGGTGATAAGGTGCGCGTAAAGGTTAAGAGTGCTGACCTACGTCGTCGAATGCTCGACTTTACATTTACAGAGATTGATGGTGAGGTAATCGAGGAGCCAACAATATCATTTAACGAAAAGGTGAAAAAACGCAGAAGATAGCATGCAGAGAGTTAAAGATATAATCACGAAGTCTTTAGATGGTCAGCCTCTGAGCTACGATGAGGCGTGCTATCTATATGATAATGCACCACTTGAGATGCTCTCTCAGGCGGCAGATTCTTTGCGTAGAGAACTTGTGCCTAACCCCGATGTTGTCACTTGGCAGATTGACAGAAATGTCAATACGACTAATGTCTGCACCTCGGGCTGTCTGTTCTGCAACTTCCACTGCAAGCCACACCAGACCGAGAAACACTATATTACAACCCTTGAGCAGTACGATGAGAAGATTGCTCGACTCTTTGAACTTGGAGGCAACCAACTGCTCCTTCAGGGTGGTATGCACCCAAAGTTGGGCATTGAGTTCTATGAGAATCTGTTTCGTGAACTGAAAACTCGTTATCCAAATCTTAGATTACATGCTCTCGGTGCGCCGGAGGTTGCTCATATAGCAAAAATTAGTGGTCTTACAACCCTTAAGACCCTTGAGCGACTTGTTGCAGCCGGATTGGATTCACTGCCGGGTGCAGGCGCGGAGATTCTTGTGCCCCGAGTGCGAAAGATTATCTCTCCGGCAAAACCGAGTGTGGAGGAGTGGATTTCTGTTATGCACGAGGCACACCTGATGAACTTGCCAACCTCGGCAACGATGATGTATGGTCATGTTGAGACACCGCACGAGCGTATGGAGCATCTTATTCGCATACGAGACCTGCAGGCAGCTGTTCCGGAGGGCCATTATGGCTTTATAGCCTTTATACCGTGGATTTTTCGCTCTACAGGCACGCGCCTTGAGGCTCAGGGCGTTGTTAGCCACTTCTCGGCTCTTGAGTATATCCGCATCATTGCTATTAGCCGCCTTGTACTGAATAATATCCGTAATATTCAGGCTTCATGGCTCACTGTTGGTAAGCAAACGGCACAGGTGGCACTCCATAGCGGTGCTAATGACTTTGGCTCAATAATGATTGAGGAGAATGTCGTAAGTTCTGCTGGAGCAAATAACCACTTTGATGCAGAGGGTATCCAACAAGCCATCCGCGAAGCGGGCTTTACACCACGCCTGCGCGACCAGCTCTATAATCTATTGTGATTTCTGTACTGCAAGGGGCGCATCATAATCTGAATCACTCTAAATATTCACAACATAAATAGAGGTCGCTCTCCCATTTGAGCGACCTCCCCCATTAACTTTTTAACAAAGAGGCAGACAACTAAGACCGCCTGCCAGGGTCTTGATTTGTTTAAGATATCGTTACTCTGGACGATTGAGTGTTACAACGCTCTTGCACTCATCCTCAAAGTCCCAAACAAATGGACCGGTAAGAGTAGTTGCTACATCGTAAGTGAGAACAAGCGAGCCGCTTGTGTTTGAAATGCCCTTCTCATCCCATGCATAGATAGAGGCTGTGGTACCCTCTACAGTGCAATTCTCAAGCTCAAGACCTGCTGCGAAAACACCCTTAAGGTGCATAGTAACACCGTATGTTTCGCCCTTGAATGTGCAGTTCTTTGCCTTACCAACTTTACCGCCATTGATTACAAGACCGATACCCTTTGCTGTACCATTATTTGACTCGTTAACAACAGCGTTCTCGATAAGACCAACAGTTGCCTGGTAACCTACCTCGATACCCTGGCTTACACCATTGATTGTTACATTCTTGATAGACTCAACATTTGCACCCTGCTGAACAGCAATACCTGTAATGGTCTTGTCTGCTGCTGTAGAAGTAGCATTGATGGTTACATTCTCTACTGAACAGCCGTTGAAAGCCTTAATAGCAGCAGTGTTACCGCTGTGAGTAATTGTACCGTTCTTAATAACAGCGCCATTCTTCAAAGAG
>JAEIGA010008840.1_pt1 | contig 15237 bp, 29 predicted proteins | sample 9270691 | NCBI WGS metagenome assembly JAEIGA01 (sample SAMN17057246, study PRJNA624740) | gut metagenome | biome: biome; isolation source: fecal sample | host: Bos grunniens | place: China: Xizang | collected 2019
GTCGCTGGCTGGGGTGGTGGGGGTCCCTCCCCTCTATCACCATTCACCATCTAACGGATCAGTTTGCTTTTTCATCTTGATTGGTTTTCCTATTTTAGCTCCTTTTTTTGCGTTACATACCCAATGAACTGCTTGCAAATTGTTCCAATCGTTTGCGCATTCTTCTCTGCTGCCGTATCCTCCAACCCAATACTTGCTCACCGGAATTATTTCATCAATTACAAATGACAAAGGATGCTTTGCATCGCTTGGTTCATCGTAGTGAATTTCTCCACCGCATATGGCGCACCTCGCACCAATAGCTTTGAACCTTGCTCTGTGCTTTCTGCGTAGGTTGCCGTTCTTGTACCTGGGGTTTGTTTTGGCGGTCATATTTCCGGTTTGTCTCCCCATCACAAAAGGCACCCCTCGGTTATTCCTGGGATGCCCTTTGTGAAAGAAAGAAGAGTTGTATTGAAAAGAAGCGATAAATGAAAATTTCTTAATCTTTTGCATCTTAACAATAACATATTAATAATATCAACTTCTATCAAGTAGCCGTTATTTTTTATTTTTTTTTAGTATATCCTCTACTAAAACCAACGCTCTGCCATGAAGCGGACCAGCCACCCATTGATATGTCTTATCCAGTTCAACCGCTATCCATTCCCACTTGCGGCATTCTACATACCGGAGAACCAGTAACTGATAACATAATGGATCTGGAACTTTATCCAGCACCGCAAGTATCTCCATACGCTTGGACCATAGCTCTGATCTTGTCAGTATCTGCTGGTGTTCGTATTCTCTTAACTTATGTGCCAGCCTGTCGCGTTCTTCTTTGTATTGCGTTATGTTCTTGATAGCTTTAGAACTGGTTGGATCTGTTGTCATTGCTCCATGTGGCTGACCATCTGGCCATGAACTTGACAGGTCCACATCTCCAAGTTCCTTGAGTTGCTGCCGGATCTTGTTGATGTTGGATGTTGTTGCGTTCAACTTGGCATCCAGCATTTTGATTTGTAGTAGGTAATCTTTTGCGCTATTCATTATTAACCACCTATATTGGCAAACAGTAATATTTTACTATATTACCTGGTTTACCCCATATGCCGATTTCATACCCTTTTGTTTTCAATTCACTTTGGAAAACCTCGTTGTTTAAAATTCTGCCAGCTTCCCTTGTTGATAGTATGTTTTTATATCTTCCATCGTACATGCTTAAAATTTCTCGCGTTGACAGTTTAAAACCATAAGGATTGATTTCTAACAGATCGCCTATAATTTCAATAAGTATTTTAGATTTAATATCGTTAGAGATATTTTCATTATTCATCACTGACTCCTTTCCTATCGGCTGATACATATCCAGTTAGACAGTTCAGTTTGATTTCAACTTCCTTTCCAAGACTCCCAAGCATTTCGTTGACAACACGCACCGCATCGGCTCGGCTTATAAGGTCAGTAATCCCACTTTGCTCAAATGTCTTATTCCACGATGACCATCTTGCAACATCTGCCTTTAGTGCTTCGATTGCCATATCAAAAGCATCGTATGCTTTTTTTGACTTACTAGTTGCGTACAAACCGCCATAAAGTCTTTGTATTTGTTTGAGTGTCTTTATTGCTTCTTCCCTTGTCATCATTCACCCCTCCCTTTCGGTAACCTAATAAGGCTGTTCACCATATCATGCAGTTGTCTGTTCTCCATCTCTAGTTCCGCAACTCGTTCAGCCAACTCCTTCACGTTCATAACTATTGGCTTCTTGTAGTAGTCGCAGTGACATTTCTCCAGGTCTTTGTTACCTTTGCAATCCGCGTATTTCAATGCACAGTTGTTGCATATTCCGATCATTGTTTTTCTCCTTTCATTATCCCCATTGTTCAGCCATCGCTTTAGCTATGCCTGGAAATGTTTTACTTCTAATTATTGCCCGTTCATTTGGCGGCAACTTCCAAGCATCCGTATACCATTTCGCTTGTCGTTTTCTTTTCCCGGTTTTTTTATCCACCCATTCCACATATTCCATCTCTGGTTCTTCAATAACTTTCGGTTTTAGCTTTGGCAACCCTTTAATCCATAAACAAGTGCTTTTCGCGTAGTTGTCACCGAATTGCCACGGCTGAATAATTTGGTCCGGTTTCCGGTACAGATTGCTCATAATGCCGATTGGATTTTCTATTGCTACTTTTGGAATGTGGTCCAGCGCAGTAAATGCTAAAAAAAATCCAATGCCCATCTGCTGTTTTCCATTCCGCTTCTTTTCTTCAAAATGTCTTGCACCGCTAACTGCCAGATGTGTACACGGTGGAAAAGCAAGCACCATATCCCATTCCATTTTCACAATCTCCAGTACGTCTGCCTGTATATGCCATTCCGGATGACCCCCCCCCAGCCGGAAGTAAGTCACACGAATATGCTTCATGCCCTCTTTTGCGGAACTCTTTGCAAACACGCTGCGATTCTTCGCAAGCTACTAAAACGCGCATTTTTTCTTCTCCTTTTCCATCTGCTTATAAAACGGACATTCCCTTGTACCACACTGACCCTTGAACACATACTTTTCAAATGCTTCATAGATCAGCGCCTGGCACTCGCCGTAATTGGCAAACTGTTCATTCCTGTACAGAAGCATGCAATCCGAATCTGTACGCATCCATTTACGCTTTGCCATTTATGTTCCTCCAATTAATCTTCCCCCACTCTTCATTTTGATAATTGATTGGTGAGCCGCAGTATGGGCAGAACCTCCAGCTATCCTCCAGTTCTTCTGCGCATCCGTCACATTCGCCGTTTACGTTGTATACCGGAATCATCCTGGTTAAGCAATCAATCATAACTCCAGTAATACACATATCGCACTGTTTCCTTGGGCGCATACAATCAGAACATTCTTTTGCCTGTAGCTGATTGACCGCAAACTTTATTTTGCTCGTTTTGTCGCTCATTCTTTTCCACCTCTCTTCTAATCATTTCTGCGATTCTTGGCAGATCCATGTCTGTCAGCATCATTGCCCACTCGCTTTTAAAGAACCGCTCGCAACTTGTAATGTGTTTATCCAATATGTAACTGTAGTGTCGCATCGCATTTCTGCGCCGTACTTTGATTCTGTAATACCTCACATAATCATCCAGCGCCTGTTTAACGATTGCGGCTGCTAACATCTCATATGGGTTATCAACTTCATCGTGTGTTTTAGCCATTCCACCACCTATTATTCAGTTGTCCTCAATTTGTCGAGAACTCGCTCAAGTTCATAATCACTTGCCCAATTAACAAATGTCCTTTGCCCATTCTTCGGCGGCGTGATCCGCAACTGCTTCTCCTGACCGCATTCTTCTGCTGGCACCATATACACTTTGTTTTTCCATACGGTTGCAAAGTAGTCTGTTTCGCCCTTCTTATAAGTAATGTGTCTGTATTTGCCGTTTTCTTTGTAATTGTTTCTTACGCTGCTGAAACTGAATGCCTCACCATTACTTCTGGTCCTTGCTGATTTGACTTGTATCTTGTACAACTTCCCATTTACATCAGCTATCAGATCATACAGTTCATCATCTCCACGCGGAAGTGATACGGCAACTCCATGTTTACGCAGAGCCAGTTCAACTTCATTTTCCACTATCACGCCGATTTTTTTAGTTCTCATACGCACCCCTAACCAATCACATTAAATCCAATCTTGCGTTTAAGATTAGCCACCATTTCTGCCTGTTCTTCTTCGGACAGCATATCCTCCGGATCAATCTCGCGTTCTGGTGGAGGCGGCTTGAGTATCCGTTTTTTAGACCAGTTAGATCTGTTCGCAAAATTCAGTATGGCTTCGTAATGGTCCGGCACATCATGCTTTGCGTTTGGCAGCCACCTTGAAACGCGATCAATCAATTCGTCCGGTTCCTCATACTTATCCACTATTGATTCATACTCGCCTGGTGTCAGTTCCACATTAGAGAGGGAACCAAAGAGAGAAAACCCAGAGTCATTCTCTTTCTCATTTTCCTTTTCCTTTTCCTTTTCCTTTTCATTAGGGTTTTTCAAAAAACCATTCGCTTTTTCTGGGTTTTTTCTAGGTCTACCACCTTTTTTGCCGTTCTCTTTATTCCTCCGACACAGTTCATCATATTTCTTTAGGTCAATACGCAGCTGGTTTACAAGGAAGTTAAATGCAATCAATGTTGCTCCAGTTAACTCAACCTCATGTTTTGGTTCCTTGCCAGCGCGTCTTATCTGTTCATTGAACAATGCCCTGTACAGTTTGCCCAGCTCTTCATCCGGCAAGTCCTGAACCGCCTCATATTGTGATATATAAATAATCATTCCGTCTTTAACCATTGGTTAAAATCTCCTTGATAATGTTCGCTGAATCTTTTGGATCACAAAATCTAAACTCTACCCCATACCTGGATTCCATAACATACATTGCCTTTGATAACTGTTCACCATTAACAATCTGTTTGTTATGCAGCCAAATGCGTTCTCCTATTAGATCGGTTGGCTTTTGGTATCTTGCATCCTCTATTAAAAACACCAGCTTTGAACCACATTCTTGTGCGTTGAAGCATTCATCTGCAAACCTTTTCTTTTCTTTCATTGGGCCACACATGTTGTAAGCTATTTCCTGTATGTTTTCTTTTGTGTCCACCACTATTTTTGGCGGCAATGCGTAGTCACCAAATATTAGTTTTGAGCGGATCAACACATCGCCGCCGGATGAAAAGGATTCATGTTTGATGGTGTGTTTTTCAACCTTTTGTCTGGTGTCCTCAATAATAACCATAACGGTTTTTAGAATGGGATGTCATCTGTCCGCAGTTCTTCAAAACCGCCTGTAGTGTCAACAACCTCACCGCTGAATGCTGCATCTTTGTTCCGCAGTATTGGCTCCGGCACCTTGTAGTTGTTTGTCTTGATGTCAGAAACGCTTACGATCATATACGGAACGATTTTGGATTTATCTGCCCCATCATTTCCGATATATTCTTTCAACCTTGTAACAACACCAATAAGGTTGCCAACCAGTTTCTTTTCATCGTTTTCTCCATCGTCATCCCATTCAAAACCAGGATTGGATTCTCTGATGGCATCAATATCTCTTTTGAACTTCCAGCGCTTGTTTTCATCTAACGGCATAGATGCATACATGCCCCAAAATCCGGCTCTGTCATCTAACCGCTGATAATATCCGGCGCTCTGTCCTTCTGCAATATCGCATTTAAGTTTAAGGCGGTTGTATTTTTCATCAATTTCTACATCAAGAATCCGCATAATATAACCACCTGGCTTTATGCTTTCGGATCTCGCTTCTGATAAATTCATATTTGGTAACATATTATTCTCCTTTACTTTCGTATTGATATTTACTGTTATTTCGATATGAAATTGCGGCTTGGGCAGTTTTAGGAGATGCCCAGCTCCAGCTAGCAATAAAAGAGAGGTACTATGATTTGAGTAAATCCTCATATTTGGTAACTTTTGTTAACTTCTTTGTATCTCTGCAATAATCACACTCTCCACATTTGTTTGGTGGAATTTCCAGTGCTTTAACCGCAGAAAATCTTTCATTCATGAAATACTCCATTAACGGCTGCACAGAGTTGATTTTCCACTGTGGCATTTCTATGATTGCTAGATCCGGATGTTCCTCTTTTGTAATAACCGCGAAATAGAACGGCAGTATCTTGCCAGTGTTTTGAAACACTATCTGCTGATACACATATGCCTGGATGTCATAACCCCATGCATCAATAAATGTAACTTTTTCGCCGTCTTTATAAACTGGTGCCATATCTCGCATCAACTTTAGATCAACGATTTTGTCATCTTGCAATACGTCAGTTTTTATTTTCCATGGCTGGTCAAACAATTCCCCTGTCATAATGGTTTGTTTCTCGCCATCCATGTATGACATAAAGAAACTGTCGCGTTCTGCTCTTTCGATACACTTATCACAAATTCTGTAATCCGCTTTGAGTTCTCTGGTTCTTGTGTTGAAGATCTCTGGATGCTGTGCAACAAATTCAACCATTTCGCCGGAAAAGTGAGCATCTACATATGCGCCCTGTAACAGTGATTTGCTTGTTGGCCTTGTAAATCCACCGTCCAACTCTGCAAGCGCTTTAGCTTCACACTCTGCAAACGCCTTATACTGTGATACGCTCCAATATTCCAGGTTGGCTTCTTGGCTGTGGTAGTTTTGGTTTGTTAGTATCATATCTGCCACCTACTTAACCGGAAATTCTCTGATCCTGACCGCTTTGGTTGTATCGCCAAACGCAGCTACCAGTGTTACATACAGTTGCAGTTTCTTGCCAACCCATTCATCAAGGAAAGGAGTTCCTGTGGCTTTTTCGGCTGCTTTCATATTGGTTGTGTTTAAGATCAGCGGCTTAACGCCGTTTTCAAAGTGCATAACTGGTTTTTCTTCCTTGCCTTGCGCGTTCTGTATCGTTTCGATGTTAACGGCGGCCACCTGAACGATTTTATCTTTTCCGTCATCAAAATCCCATGCACCAATATAGTTGGGATTTGTTGTTTTCTTCCAATGGATGTGTTCTGTCATTAGTTATGCACCACCTTTTTATAAAAATCTGGGTAATACTTTTCAAGCAACCTCCCAATGTCGTTTATAAAATCGTTTAGGCGATTCCATTGTTCCTCTGTGAGTTTTTCACTGCCATGCAAAACAATAGTTAAGTTTTTAATGCCTTGTAAAATAGCTCCATTCAGTTCTTCCTGGCTCATGTTAATGATTTCGTCATATGAATATGCCATACTAAACCACCTCCGCTTTTTCCTTATTCATTCTTGCAATGGCAACCTTATTGTTCCAAATCCCGGGTGTTTTTTTTATATCGGAGGCTCTAAAATCTTTACATTCTTTGAATTTATCGTATGCCGTTAAAATGAGGTACATCTGGTCATATTGCTTAAAAGAAACATTATGAGATGATTTGAGTTTGGACATTTCATGGAATTTTTTCACAAGTCGCGCAGTTGCAAGAGTAGATGGCATGATTTCCTTAATATCGTCAAAGAATATTGAAGCAAATGATTCATCTTTGCCCTCAACATAATCAATTAACCACATTGTCTTGGCAAGTACCGCCTGTGTGCTAATTTTAGCCGCTGAATAAACCGATGTTGCATATGATCCGATTTGCTCCAAATACTCTGCGTTTTTGTCATAGTAGGACAGCACTTGCTCTTTAGATGGTTTAAGGCTTATACCGCGCCTTACTCCGTACCTTGATGCAACATTTTTTATAACGCCAGATGCAGCACTCGTTATTAAAGCCCCCTCGTTGATGCAAACCGCAAATGTCGCAATAGAGGAAACAACGGTTGCATTTTTACAATCTATAAAATCTTTTGCTTTTCTGGTCATGCTGTTGTCAATATCTCTAAATGATGCTTCATCCGCATCACGAGTCAAGTAAGTTTTTACAGGGATACCGGCTTTTACAACAGCCAAACATCTATGCTGTCCGTCAAGCATTTCGCCGCGTTTGGATAAAACAATAGATGAGTTTGGCACATTTGGATTCCAGCGGCCTTCTTTGATATCGCTTGCAATAGTTTCAACCCAATCGTATTTTATTTTCCGTTGTTTATCATAGTTCCTTGACAGAAAACGCTCTGCCATTCTTGGTGTAAGTTCAATTCGTTCATAATACATGCTACTCATTCTCCTTTCCATCAACATCCTCTAATGGAAGTTCATCCACAAATTCATCGTCATTGTTTACCAGTTCTTTCAGCTCGTTAAATTCTTCTTCACTAATTTCCACATCCGGCAGTGTTTCAACCTCGAATGAAATCGTGTAGATCTCGCCATTGTATTCATGCGGAACATTGCTTTTATCGGTCAGTTCCATCCACTTTGCAGCCTCTTTCCATGTGCCAAAAGTTTCAACCAGGCTGCTACCGAATGTGTGCGCTATAACTTTAACTTTCATTTAATCACCTTCCTTTTCTCTTATAATTAACAGCCAAGGTATGTGGTTGAACCAATCCAGATGCCGATTGCAACCATTCCACATACTGTGGCTAAAAACAAAACGAATTCTAAAGGCGAACCCTCTTTAATTCTGTATCTCTTCATTTCAATCACCTCATATAATCTTCTAATGGTTCGATTGTTCCGGCTTTTAATTGCCTGTAAAAGATTTCACACGCTTCCTTCTGTTTGTGTGTTGCGCCAAGATCGGCGTATTTGCATTTGCAGTATTTAACCCTTTTGTCGCGCGGATCTTCAAGATGTGGGCAATGTTTACACAGATACCGGATACCCTCTGCATGAAATTCATCTGCAACGGAATCAAACTCTTTCGTTGTTTCTGTGTAAGTAATAAATGCCCTGAAAGAATCACCGTTAATAGATAACTTGTAATCAATGTTGCTGAAAACTGAAAGCTCCAGCATTTTAGAATTGAATTGCTCCTGGAAGTCAGTTGCAGAAGTGCAATCAATAACCGCCAGTTTTGGAATTTGGTCTACTTTCATAAAAAAATGCACCACCCTTCTTTCTTTTTTAAGTGATGCAACTATTTTACGCTTTAGCCTGTGAAAAATACCCAAGGTCATAATTTTGGGAAATGTTACACCACTTATTTTTTGGACGCAGCTTATTCCGCGTCCTTTTTGCTTTGTTCTATATAATCCTTTAGGATCGTATCTATGTAATTTGATAAGGTCCGGTTATTGTCTTTTGCTTCTTTTCGGATCGCGTCAACAATGTCCTTATCTACCGTAATATTTATTTTTTCCTTCATGTTATTTCCCCCTCACTTGTTATTATACTACTTTATATTATAATTGCAAGTATTATTTATACAGAAATAAAAAAAAGAGCCAAGGATAATTCCCTGGCCCTGACTTAATGCCTGATAATGTGGTTCTAGCAGCCACGAACATAATATTGCTGTTTTCCAACATTACAGGCAATAAAGCATATTTGTGAGGCTCTAATTTTCGATTTAAGCGATTTTTAGAGCCTTTGTGATATACTGATACCTTTGATTTTACTCTTCGCTATGGAGCTTTTTAGTAGGCAAGTTATAAAAACGGTTAATCCTGGCATCCATATCGCCGTTCCATCCGTTTGCCTTATATGCGTCAATAAGGATTTCCATTTCTTTGCGTTGTTCTGGAGTAGCATAGCCGGAGTCCAGCCGTTCTTCCAATCTGTCTGATAACATGCAGTATGATACCGCTTCAACTGTCTTTTTGATCGCGCTGTTACGGTTTATCAGGAATTGAATAAAACCGAACAGACCGGATGAACCGAATGCTGCGATGATGATTGCCGTTATTGTTGTCATTTCATTTCCCTAGCCTTTTTAATTGTGTTTTTTCCAACTATGCCGTCTGCAACCAGACCGCAGTTTTTCTGGAAGTATCTTGTATATAGATCGGTCTTTTTACCGAATATACCATCTGTTTTTAAGTTGGTGTCAAAAGTCCAATTTAGGAATTTCTGCCACTGCTTTGTTTTAGTCTTTTCTGTGGTTCCCTTTTTCAGTGTTGGTGATGGGATAACACCCTCATAGCCTTTTACCCTTTTTAGTTTTGGGCAATTGCCATGAAATTCTGTGCAGATCCAAATTTTAGGAACTAGACCATAGATAGAATTTTCATAACATTTCCATCCACTGTTGTTCCGTCCGCTGGAATCTTCAAGTTTGAACCAGTGCTTTCCATTCTTAACCTTGTAATTGACAAAGGCTATATAATGGCCTCCATTTGTGAAAACGCTGCCGTCAGGTCCGCGCCCAGACTTGAATAAAAGCACTCCCCTTTTCATTGATTTAGGAAGGATCTCCCAGGCATTTTTCATACTGGAAGATATGTTCGGATCTTTTACTGTGTAGCCGTAATGCTCAAGGCTTTTCTTGATACCAGCCCAAGTAGTTCCATGCCCCCTGGTAGCAAACTGGACCATATAAGGCCGTACAGTTTTCGGCGTGTAGTTTGCATATTCCGGTTCTTCAACCAGCACCATTGTGACCGCACACAGACCGCAGCCGGATCTGGCTACCGTATAAGGCTTTGACGGATACGGAAGAGATCCCCAGCGTGAATCCGCTTGTTTGAAAATTTTACTCATTTTCGCCCTCCTCCTCTTCAAAATCAGCAGTAAACATTACTTCACCTTCATAGTCAGCCTTCTTTTCATCTTTCATCTGGCGAGTAACACCAGTACCGATGCAAGCCTCTTCTGTGTAGTCGTTGTTGTAGTATGTTGCGCAGAATACGATGATGAAATTCAGCACTACCGATGCCACTTTATAGATGAAGTCCAGCGTAGGACTTGAAAAGCCAGTAATGTCGGTTGCCATCAGCGCAGTATTGAGCGATGTGGCAATAACAAGGATTGTTCTGATAATTGTTCCTGTGTTCATGTTAGTTGCCTTTCTTGTAATTTGTTGATGAATTGAATAATGTTGTTATATCACTCTGTTCTACCCACGAGCCGTTGATTTTTTTATATGCGGTCTGTACCTCTGTCCATGTTCCGTTCAGCTTCACATATAATTTTGACGTTTCTCCGCTTCCGCTGATTGTTACGGCAATCGTAGCATCACCGCTGACGGTGTATGTGTAGGTATAATACTTGGATGATGTGTATGTTACTGTCCAAGTAACGCCTGTTATCAGACCGCCATATACGCCGATTGTGAACCGCAGTTTTGCGTTGTGCAATTCCGTAGCTGTCCATGTGCCGACATCCGACAACGTATAATTGGCATCGCTATTAGAAGTGAAATCTATCGAGCTACCTTTAGTTGTCGACCCAGAATACAGCTGTACTTTGGCAATCTGTCTTGATTGCGATGTGTCCTCTGCGTGTCCTCTTACTTGAACGCTAACGGATGTTATTGTTGCGTTTGTCGGTATTTCCGAAAAGTCAAAATCATATTCTATCCACGTTGAGCCACTTCCACCTTGTGTTGTGGAAAAATAATCTGATCCTGTGGATGACGATGGGTTAGCTACGCTGTGACCGATAGTGTTCTGATATCGTGTGCCGTTGACAGAACCGCCTGTGGTATAAGATGCAGGATATTTTTCAGCAGTACCGCCAGTATGTTCTGTTAAAGTGACAGCCGTTCCGTTATTGGTTGCGGTTACTGTGTCACTTGCATTAGTAGGAACGATGGTCAAGCTATATGTCTCGCCACTGTACAGTGATGTCGCTCCGCTTGGGTCAATAGTGCCATTGCCTGTCAATGTAGATGTAATGGTTGCTGGGAGTGAATATTCAACCTCTATTTCTGCGCCATATACATTGATAACGCTCTGCGTGTTGGAGTTTGCTCTCCTTGCATTGATACGGATACCGAAGTTAGAACCGTAGCTATCCTTGATGGTATCCCATGCTGTCGTTACGCCAGTAAACGATATAGTGCTGACAGATGCTCCTATCGTAGAAGAAGAACCAGTTAATGTCGTTGTGCCATTGCAGATTCTCGGTCTGTACGATGTCGATGTTGAAGCACCAGTTTCACTCGCTTTCAGCTTGACAGTAAACGAATCAACCCTTGCATTGCTCGGTATAGATGAAAAATTGAACCCTCGCAAATAAAAATATCTGCTTGATGTGGAAGCATAGATGTTTGTGGCTGTTCCGTAATTGGTGCTGTCCGTATTGGTCAGCATGTTGTCCTCGTTGGCGATTGTCAAATATGTAGTTCCTGCGGCGTTGTACACCGTACTCGGTACAAGTCGTACTGTTGGCATTTATGTCACCACCTTTAGGTATATGTCACCGTTAACACCAGTAGATGATGATGGATTGCTTGAGCCTGTGTAGTATGTGACAAACGCCAAACTTCCGCTTGTCTTTGTGCCAGCAGAAGTATAAAAATATTTGCCAGTAGCAACATCCGCAGCAGCCGCCGTTGTGTCCGTTACGTCTACAAATGAAGCAGTACCGCCTCCCTGTTTGGGAAGTGATACGGATGGAACAGATGAATAGTTTGCACCCCATAAAGAAATGTTCTGTGCCATAAGAACACCCCCTTATGAGATACTTAATACTTTAGTTGTGGAATCCTGGCTGATACTTGGAAGAGTTGCAGTACCGTCTACACCAAAAATATTCTTGCCACTAACGATATTCGCGCCGATCAGGTCCGAGTCTCCGGCAATCGTCTGCTTTCCAGTGAGATACGTTCCGGCTGCGATCTCCTGATTAGTTGTTCCAGGAGTAATAGTAGCCGCCGCCTTTGTTGTGACCGATGCCGTCAATGAAACAGAAGCGTTGCCAGCCGTACCGGAACTTACATAACCAGCCGATACTGTTGGAGTGACTGATACCGTCTTTGAGAGCGTCAGCGTGTTAGATCCAGTTGATACGCTTGCAGATGTTCCGCTGATAGATGCCGGAGCCGTTGCTGATCCAGATGCAACCGACTTGCTAGCAGAACTGGAATAATATCCAGCCGGAGCCGTTACAGTTGCACCGCTTGCGGTTAAGTCGCTGGATGACTTTGATACAATGCTGCCAGTTACCTTTGTTCCGTTGGCATAAGCTGTTACGCCGTTGAGCATTTCGCCGCCGGATGATAATGTTGCGTCAGCCGTATCCGTAAATTTAGCCGTACCGCCACCGCTTTTAGGGATGTCAACTTCTGGTACCGCCTGATAGGTTACGCCGTTAATTACTACGTTTTGTGCCATGATTGGTTCTCCTTATGATACTGTTATCGTTGAGCCGTTATAAGTAATAAGGCCATAATTGTTTGGTATCGGATTGATTGTAATGTTTTGTTCTGCCAGTTCATTTTCAATTAAAACCGTTTGCGCCTCCTGTGTAGGAGTAAATTCATACGGCCCCTCATATCGCGTTATGTCGCTGGCAGATGGGATGGTAAGTGTCCCATATATAAAGTGAGTACCTTGCAGCCGCCCAGTTATTTGTCCTGGAGCTGACAAAGTACCCTTAATGATTCCGTATACATTTGCCATTATTCTGCCTCTCCTGTAATGGTGAGTTTGCCGGATATAATCGTATCAACCGCGCCATCGGAATGAGTGATTTCAACGTCATAGACATAGGTTGTCATTTGAAGCACTTCCGTTTCGGCTGCGGTTACTGTGAATTTGAGCGTGTCGGTTGGGATGGCTTTGGTCATTATCAGTTCGTATCCTGATTGACCGACATAGCCTTTTGACAGCGCGAACCGAAGAGAATCACCTGAAACTGGCTCGTATGGTTCGCCGTCTTTCGTCAGTTCAACCTCCAGCGTCATTGTGTCGCCTTTGGTTAATGTGATGTTGTTGTTTGGATCAATTTGAAGCATTTGGTTTCTCCTTGTGCCATTGTTATGGTGTATAAGTGCATCTAATAGTTGCGTCAATACTTGAAGCGGCGTTAGTTGACCGCCATACCTGTACGTTGACATTGGTGGATGATGATGCTACAGCCGTTGCGCAAACTACAACCGTTGCGGCGTTATTTATTGTTATCTCTGTCCGTTGTGGAGTAGCTGAAAAAATTCCGCTTGGTATTGCTACCGCATTGTTGGTTGAACGGTATAGCTGTCCACTTGCTGACATAGTGCCGTAAGTGACAGAACCCTTAAAAACGGCTTCGATTTTGCCGCTGGCGTATTTTTCATAATACCAGCTTCCACTTGTGCCTTTAGAAGTGATGTAATCAGCAACACTTGATGACGCAAGTGCGCCAACATCAGACGCAGATAGCGTAATGTTGCTTGATAATGCCTTGCTATTGACAGTTCTTGATGTCGGAACTGCACCAACATCACTTGCAGTAAGACTTATATTGCTCGATAACGCTTTACTATTAACAGTTCTTGTCGTTGGTACTGCACCGACATCGCTTGCGGATAAAGCTGTGCCGTTTATTTTGTAAGACGCACCGCTTGCGATGTTTACGTTGCCACTCCAATCTACGGTTAGAGCATTAGACCGTGCGCTACTTGATGTTCCGTTGCCGATTATGACAGCGTTTGTTGTATCTTCGATGTTGTATTTCCCAAGTGCTGTTTGGGCCTCGCCTGACGCAATCGTGGATTCATTTTGAGCGTGAGAATACCTACCACTCGCGGTAGAATAACCACCTTCTGCGTGGGCGCCCATCATATCATTATAAGCTCCGCTTACAGTTGTTCGGAACCCTTCTGTGTGTGAAGCACCACTTCCTGCGGTAGTGGCAACACCTTCTGCGTGGCTTCCGTTTCCGCTTGCTGTTGTGAAATACATGGTTCCGCTAGAGGAGAAGTTTAACCCTTCCGCGTGTGAACCGTTCCCACTTGCAGTTGAACCATATCCTTCTGCATGTGCGCCTCTCCCACTTGCAGTTGTACCACCACCTTCAGCGTGTGAAGCAAATCCACTTGCAGTTAATGGGTATTCAACATTGTTTATGGTTACAGTTGCACCTTCAGCCACAGAATAATTGCCAATTGCAGAACCGCTTGCTCTTGTTCCGAATGTGTAGTATGGAGCTGTTGCTGTTGTTCCGCTTTGGCCTGTTCCGCTACCATACCCAAGATTGGCAATTTCTACTATATTGTCACCACTCTTTGTAGTAATATTAAGCCCATTTGTTGCAAACCTCGCCAGTGTCTCACCGCTAGAACCAATGATATACGTTCCAGCCGTTGTATATGTCGAACCGGCCCCGGTAGCAATCAGAACCTTGTTTGTTCCTGAAGCGGCTGGTAAGAGCCACAACCCCTCATTGGTCAGCGCTAAATGAGTACCGACATAATTGTTAAGGCTTTCGTCTATGGTCAGTTCGTAATATGTGCCAATATCGTCAACGTCCGGTTCAGCCACGATACTGTAATGAGTGTTGCCAACAATATAATCACCATTAGCATCCACAATGAAATAAACGTGAGTTGGATCTAATTGTGTGTCTGTTGTATGTGCCATAGTTCCATGCTGTGTTATCCAGGTTAACGTCTCTGATACGGATTGAACTGTTGACAGATTCCCAAGCGCCCTTGATGCGTATTCGGATGCATTAGTTGCTGATACAAGTGCGCTGTCAGCTGATGCCTGTGCCTGGTCTGCTGATGCTTGTGCTTGTGTAGCTGATGTTTCCGCTCTGTCCGCTGCGTCTTTTGCTCGGACGGCTTCGGCTACTGCACTGTCGGCTGTTCGTTTGGCTGTTGTCGCCGTAACGTCTGCTTTGATAGCAACTGTGTCGTCTGTTGGTGGCGCGGATGCATTACCAGTTAACCATGCTTTACCGCCGGATACTCTAACTTGAACAGTTTCA
>JAEIGA010008841.1_pt1 | contig 15237 bp, 17 predicted proteins | sample 9270691 | NCBI WGS metagenome assembly JAEIGA01 (sample SAMN17057246, study PRJNA624740) | gut metagenome | biome: biome; isolation source: fecal sample | host: Bos grunniens | place: China: Xizang | collected 2019
CCAAGTCTTTTGGCTTAGCTTGTACCAATTTATGAGACAGGCCAGGAAACTATACCTGAATTTCCTCTAAAGCTCGTTATTTGAAGAACGCTACGCAAACTCTCTTATAGAGAATCCTCATTTACCCTGGAAAATGCTATAATTTAGATAAACCTAACTAGCGATAGCCTCATATTAAGAAGCTTTAAGCACATTATATTTAATTTAATGAAGGAGGTATGGCAATGATCATCGTAACGACTGACATTATCCCGGGAAAAACAATTATCGAGACAAAGGGATTAGCCTCTGCGAGCATAGTCCAAAGCAGAAATATCGGAAAGGACATACTATCTGGTTTGAAATCCATCGTAGGCGGAGAGTTAGCCAGCTATACTGAAATGATTGAAGACAGCAAACGGGATGTTATCCGTAAGCTCGAGAAGCAGGCAAAGGAAATGGGCGGCAACGCCATCATTGGATTCCGTTTCGCTTACGCATCCGGACAAACAATCTCTGAACTAATTGGATATGGTACAGTGGTAGAAGTTCAATAACTCAGCCTGTTCCATACCGTGCAGTCCGCCTTTTATCACAGAAAAAACCGCCCACTTTAATGGAAGGCGGCTCACTGCTCTAAATGAAATTTCGGGTTAACTTTAATTTCCGTAAAAACTAGATTTATATTTAAGCCATTCATCAATCTCACTTTTGACAAATATTCTCTTGTTCTTCAACTCAACAAATGGAATATGCTTCTCTATATCATGGACTTCCCCGGATGCCCGCTCCGCTAAATCCTCCTCCATGATCCCTTCAATCGTTTCTTCAGAGACCGATAGATAGTCTGCTAATTCGTTCAACGTCATAATAGCTTCGCTGCTCGGTGAAGCAGCGGGCTTCTCAACCGAACTGGTCTGATCCATTCCCGCTTTCGATAAGATGATTGCTGAAGCAATGATAGAAACGGCCAGAAGAAGAATAGAAGCTGCTATAAAAAGAGAATGATTCTTTGCCATCTGACATCTCCCTTTCCCAAAAGTATCTATGTATGCATGATATTCAAACTACATTTATAAAGGAATAAAAAAACGCAGCTAAAGCGCTGCGTTTATAGGAATGGAAGACTTTTACTCGAAGCAGCTTCCTTTGCCTTACCGGGCGGATTGGATTGATTCTTTTTCAGGCTGATACCGTAATACCGGCTTGCGCGCTGCGAGCGCTTCATCAAGACGGCTGATAACAGTCGTATGCGGTGCCTCCTGCACGACCTCCGGCTGCTCCCTTGCCTCCGTCGCAATTTGAATCATTGCATCAATGAAGCCGTCGAGCGTTTCTTTTGATTCGGTTTCCGTCGGCTCAATCATCATACACTCCTCCACATTAAGCGGGAAGTAGATGGTTGGCGGATGATAGCCAAAATCAAGCAGCCGCTTTGCAATATCCAGGGCACGTACACCAAGTTTTTTCTGTCTTCTAGCACTGAGGACGAATTCATGCTTGCAATGCCTGTCATAAGGAAGATCATAATACTCCGCGAGCCTTCTCATCATATAATTGGCATTTAAGACCGCATATTCTGTGACAGCCTTCAATCCGTCTGGTCCCATGGAGCGAATATACGTATATGCTCTCACATTAATTCCAAAATTCCCGTAATAAGGCTTCACGCGTCCAATTGATTGCGGGCGGTCATAATCAAGCGCATAGCCCTTCTCCTCCTTAACGACCAAAGGCTTTGGCAGGAATGGAATCAAATCCTTTTTCACTCCGACAGGGCCTGAACCAGGACCGCCGCCTCCGTGAGGTCCGGTGAAGGTTTTATGCAAGTTGAGGTGAACGACATCAAATCCCATGTCCCCTGGGCGAGCTTTTGATAGGACTGCATTTAAATTTGCGCCGTCATAATAAAGCTTCCCGCCGACGCCATGAATGATTTCAGCCATCTCTGTAATTTGTTCCTCAAACAAGCCAAGCGTATTCGGATTTGTCAGCATTAATGCTGCCGTATCCGGACCGACAACCTTACGTAAATCCTCCAGGTCCACCAAACCGTCCGGACCAGATTTCACCGTCACCGTCTGCAGACCGGCAACCGTTGCTGATGCTGGATTGGTTCCGTGGGCAGAATCCGGCACAATGACCTTCACACGGTCTAAGTCACCATTCGCTTCATGGTAGGCGCGAATCATCATCAGGCCGGTCCACTCGCCATGGGCTCCGGCAGCAGGTTGAAGGGTGACTTCATCCATGCCGGTAATTTCCTTCAGATGCTGCTGCAAGTCATACATCAATTCGAGCGCCCCTTGCGCCGTCTCAGCTTCCTGAAGCGGATGGATATGGGCAAACCCTGGGAAACGTGCCACGCTTTCATTGATTTTCGGATTATATTTCATCGTGCAGGAGCCTAACGGATAGAATCCGGAATCAACCCCGTGGTTTCTGCGGGAGAGAGCGGTATAATGGCGCATGATATCGAGTTCAGATACCTCAGGCAAGTTCGGCTCCTCCTGGCGAATGAATTCACCCGGCAGCAATTCAGAGAGACTTACCTCAGGAACGTCCAATTCTGGCAAGGAATAGCCGATTCGTCCTGGTTTCGTTAGTTCAAATATAAGTGGCTGGTCCTGTTTATGCATGGAAATCCCCCAATTCTTTTACAAAAGTATCGATTTCTTCCTTCGTACGCAGCTCGGTCACGGCAACGAGCATGTGCCCAGCTAACTCAGGATAGTCCTTGCCAAGGTCATATCCGCCGATGATCCCCACCTCAAGCAGCATACGGTTGGCATCTGCTACAGAACCATTCAGCTTAACAACAAACTCATTAAAGGAAGGTCCCTCAAAGGCAATCTCAAGGCCATTTGCTTTGATGGCTTCCTTCGCATAATGGGCCTTTTGGATGTTTTGAACGGCGATTTCCTTTACTCCTTGCTTGCCAAGCGCGGTCATCGCAACAGATGCGGCGAGGGCATTCAAGGCCTGGTTTGAACAGATATTAGAGGTAGCCTTATCCCTTCTGATATGCTGCTCCCTAGCTTGGAGGGTGAGAACAAATCCGCGTTTGCCATCTTCATCAACCGTTTGGCCGACAAGACGCCCAGGCACCTTCCGCATCAATTTGGAGGTAACAGCGAAGTATCCGCAATGCGGCCCGCCAAAGGCGGCCGGGATGCCAAAGGGCTGGGCATCGCCAATCACAATATCGGCGCCGAATTTCCCTGGAGGCGTCAAAACGCCTAGAGAAAGCGGGTTGCTTGAGACAATCATCATCGCCTTTTGTCCATGAACCAGCTTCTCAACCTCGGTAAGGTTCTCTATGCGGCCAAAGAAGTTCGGATACTGAACAATGAAGCCTGCTGTATCTCCGTCCATTAAATCAGCTAATTTCTCCAGGTCTGTGACGCCATCCTTACATGGCACCACTTCAAGATCGATATATTGTCCCTTTGCGTAGGTTTTCAGAACCTCCCGGGATTCTGGATGAACCGCCTCTGAAACGAGAAGCTTCTTGCGGCGGGTAGAGCCCGCTGCAAGCATCGCCGCCTCGGCAAGCGACGTCCCTCCATCATACATGGATGAGTTCGCCACATCCATACCCGTCAATTCGCAAATCATTGTCTGGAATTCAAAGATGGCCTGCAGCTCGCCTTGAGAAATCTCTGGCTGATAAGGTGTATAGGCAGTGTAAAACTCAGACCGAGAGATAACATGGTCAACAATGACCGGCATATAATGATCATATACGCCTGCTCCAAGAAATGAGCTATGGCTTCTTAGATTGGCGTTTTTCGCCGCTAAGTCGGTCAATTCCTTTAATAGGGCAGATTCAGATTTCGCCGGCTTGATGGCATATTCTCCTTTAAAACGGACATTTGACGGGATATCAGAAAATAAGTCCTCAATGGAATCCACACCTATTGTTTTCAGCATTTCCTCTTGATCTTCGATAGTCATTGGTAAGTAACGGTGGTTCATTTCTGCACTCCTCCTGCCTGCGGACGTTTATAAAATGGGGCTTTAACCACTTTAGCCTTCAATTGCTTGCCGCGAATCTCAACAGTGATTTCTTCATCAAGGACAGCATACTCACTCTTAATAAGCGCGAGCCCGACATTCTTCTTTAAAGTTGGGGATTGGGTGCCGGTCGTGACCTCCCCAATTTTTGTGCCATCCGCAAAGACCGAGTAGCCGTGACGCGGGATTCCGCGGTCAATCATCTCTATTCCTATCAGTTTGCGCGGCGCACCATTTTCCTTCTGGTCTTTCAGTACCGCACGACCCATAAAGTCCCCTTTATCAACCTTGACTGCAAAGCCGATGCCAGCTTCAATCGGGGTTATATCACGGGAAAGCTCCTGGCCATATAGCGGAAGCTTCGCCTCAAACCGCAAGGTATCACGCGCACCAAGACCGCATGGGACAAGCCCGAGCGGCTCGCCTGCTTTCAGAAGCTCCTTCCAGAGCTTTACTGCATCCTCACTTGCGCAATACAATTCAAAGCCATCCTCACCCGTATAACCAGTCCTTGAGATGAGAACATGGATACCTGCGACCTTCACATTTTCATAAAAGCTGAAGAAGCCAAGGCTGGCTAACTCTGCATCCGGCATAAGGGGCTGAAGAATTTCTTCGGCGATTGGACCCTGCAAAGCAAGCAAAGCGATTTTGCCGGAAATATTCTCAATCTCTGCCTCTTCCGTCAAATGGGACTTGAGCCATTCAAAGTCCTTCTCGATATTCGAAGCATTCACGACAAGAAGGTAATCATCCTCACCTTTCTTGTAGATAATCAGATCATCAACCGTTCCGCCATCCTCATAGCATAAAGCTGTGTATTGGGCTTTCCCTGCCTTCAATTTGCTTACATCATTGGTCACCATTTTCTGCAGAAATGGAAGTGAGCCCGCTCCTTTGACCGTGAATTCCCCCATATGAGAGACATCAAAAAGACCCGCCTTTGTTCTTACTGCTTCATGCTCATTCTTGATTCCTGAGAATTGAACAGGCAGCTCCCAGCCGCCAAAGTCAATCGTCTTTCCGCCATATTCCCCATATACCGATATCAGCGGCGTTTGCTTTAACTTTTCCATCGTAACCTCCCGATTGATTCGCATAATCCCTTTCTAATTGCATAAAAAAGGACAGAAACCAGCCCTAATTTGTTAGGAAATGGTCTCTGTCCTTATACCTGAAAGTTTACCGCAAGAATCTTTGCGTTTCCCCTTTGGTGGCTTCATCCGAATACGAGGGATTAAGCACTCTCCAGAGTTGCGTCCAGCAAGTGTTCTTTTGCCTGAGAGATTCACGATTCCTTCGCTTGCTCCTTCGGCGCCGCATAAGCGGTCTCTCCCCTTGCCTTCATTCGCTTATATTTTTATGTAATTAGTTCATACTAAACATCATGCAAAGGGATTAGACTATTTTCAAAATAATCTAACAAGATAGTTATATCCTATCATCAAGAGGAACATTGTGGCAATCCTAAACCTCCAATTTGATAGGATTTGCCGAAGCTTACTAAAAGGAAAGATGGGGTCAGCCATGAGCAATATTCCAGCTATTCATTTTGACGATGAGTGGGAAACAGAACTTGAAGAGCGAATCAATGAGGATGGACCTTGGTCAAGCTATTCTCTTTTTCAGCTTGGCATGGAAGCAGAAAAGCATAATCTAATTCCTGATTTCACCGGCTTGATAGGACCGAGACACCTCTCTGGGTTCACTCCTCTTCCCCACCAGCTCGAAGCTGCCACAGAGGTCATTGAGCGCATGAATGGGAAAGCTATATTGGCCGATGAGGTCGGACTCGGAAAAACGATTGAGGCAGGACTTATTTTAAAAGAGTACATGATTCGGGGATTGGCGCGGAAAATTCTGATCTTAGTACCTGCTTCATTGGTTTCCCAATGGGGGACGGAATTGAATCAAAAGTTTCACATCCCTGCCTGCATTTACCGAAAGGGCTATGGATGGGACGGGGACATTCTCATCACCTCCATTGATACCGCCAAGCGGGAGCCTCATCGGTCAGCCATTTTAGAGCAATCCTATGATTTGGTCATTATCGATGAAGCTCATAAATTAAAAAACAATAAAACCAGAAACTATGAGTTTGTTCAAAAGATCCAGCGGAAATTCTGTCTGCTGCTGACGGCTACACCGATTCAGAATAAAATCGAAGAAATTTTTTACCTCGTATCCTTGCTAAAACCCGGGCATCTTGGCAGCTATTCAAGCTTCAATGAACGATTCTCCGCAAAGAAACGCTCAACGAAGGATGATTCTTATTTAAAGGAATTGGTGAATCGGGTCATGATTCGAAACAAACGGCATGAAACAGGAATTGAATGGACAAGCCGGAAAGTGGAATCTGTCTTCATTGAATTCTCCGAGAAAGAGAGAGCCCTCTATGACGCAGTAGCCTCCTTCCGAGAGGCTCTGCCGGAGAAGCTGAATACAGGCTTCTCCTCCTTAATTCTCCAGCGCGAGGCATGCAGCAGCCGAGAAGCTGTATACTTCACGCTTCGCAATATGCTTGAGAAGTACCCCGATGCGAGCGAGGCCTACAAGCAGAAGGTCCATGAGCTCATCGGCAAGGTCGAAGAAGTAAATGTTAACTCAAAGGCTGAAAAAGCATTGGAGCTCATCAAAACGATTAATGATAAGGTCATCATTTTTACGGAATACCGTGCCACACAGCTCTATTTACAATGGTTCTTAAAGCAAAATGGCATCACGTCCGTTCCTTTCCGCGGCGGCTTTAAACGCAGCAAGAAGGACTGGATGAGAGAGCTCTTCGAGAAACAGGCACAAGTTTTGATTGCGACAGAAGCCGGCGGGGAGGGAATCAACCTCCAATTTTGCCACCATATCATCAATTTTGATCTGCCGTGGAACCCAATGCGGCTTGAACAGCGTATCGGCAGAATTCATCGTCTCGGCCAGACGGAGGATGTGCGAATCTATAATTTTTCCATCAAGGAAACCATCGAAGAGCATATCATGAAAATTCTCTATGAGAAGATCCAATTATTCGAGCGGGTTGTCGGCGAGCTGGATGATATTCTGACAAGACTTGAGGTCAAAAACCTTGAAGAACATTTAACCGATATCCTCGCCAAGTCAAAGACCGAAGGCGAGATGAAAATCAAGATGGATAATCTTGCTTCCATGATTGAGTTTGCGAAGCGGGTCAAAAAGGAGGCACCTTCAAGTGCAGCAAGCGGAAATCCATAAATTTCTGAGTGATTTCTTTCATGCAAACCATTGCGAAATCATCGACAAGGGCCCTGGGCATCTTGTCGTACAGTTAACGATTGAAATGGATAAAGAATTGATGAACCGCCCCTTTTACTGGCATTATCTTGAGAAAACCGGGGGCGTCCCGAACCCAATGAGCCTTACACTCATCACAGATCAGAAATTAGCGCCGGAAGGACTGAAGGGTGATTTTATCCACTTCGGCTCCCCCAGGCTGCATCAAATCTTTGCTGTTTCCAAAAAGCTATCGCGCCATATCCGGCTTTTTGAGAAAATCAACATCTCAAACGGGCAAGCGCCCTTATTCCCTTGGCTTTGCCTAAATGTCAACATCACTTACGAATGTGATCGAAAAAAAGACCAGCTTTACTCACTTGGACTGAATTTAATCAATGGGACGATAACGGAAGGCTTCTTTGACACGATGCAGTCGGTGTCTCTTACACCGAAAATTTCTGATTATACCTTCACATTATCACCCATCATCCGCTACCAGAGCGGGATTGTTCGTCTCAAAAACCATATACAGACGATGATCAAAAACGATAACCATTCATGGGCGGCCGATGCCACGGAAAGATGGAACAAGGATTTGTCTTTGCTGAATCATTTCTATGAGGACAAGGTAGAAGAAGAACGGGAATCCTATGAAGCGGAGAAGGAAGCATTAAGGCTCCAATATGAGCCCCGCATTCATGTCAGGATTATCAATGGAGGATTATTCTATTTAACCAATAACGCTATCTAAATAAGAAGCTCATTTTAATAAAAGCAACGAAAAAAAGCCCCTTTTACAAGAGGCTTTTTCATTTCCGCTTAAAGAGCATCCCAATCGATAAAGGAATGACCCCGAACCATTGGCTTAGGAGGGGCTGCCGTGTTCCCTTATGACTTTTCCTATGCTCTTTGCGAATTTCCTTCGGCTGGTCCATATAGTTCAGCCATTCGACCGTTAAATATTTCACGTAATCATTCGTTTTCATGTACATCACCCACCCACCAGTTTCACCAGAGGAGGGATTATTTATACATGGTTTTCTGCCATGCGTGACATGATTTCACGAATGATCTCATCCGGACTCTTTCCTGTTGTATCAATCCGGATATCAGCCGTTCCTTCGTACAGCTCTTTGCGTTCATTATATAGAGTTTGAATGCGCTCTGCCTTATTTTCCCCGGCAAGCAGCGGTCTAGTTTGGTCCGTTTCTAGCCTTTTCAGAATTTCTTCTATGCTCGCCTCAAGCCAAACGATGATCCCGTTCTCTTTCATAAAAGCCCGATTCTCACCCCGAAGGACAACTCCGCCCCCGGTCGCAATGACATGGTTCTCAGCAGGGAGCTGCATAAGCGTTTGCTGCTCGATATCCCTGAAGCCTTGCTCTCCTTCATCCTCGAAAATACGCGTTATGTTTTTTCCTGCGAACTGAACGATTGCTTCGTCACAGTCTGTCACTTGTACGTTTAACTGACTCCCTAATGCATGGCTGATTGTCGTCTTACCTGTCCCCATAAATCCGATTAAATAGATTGCCTTCATTCATATGGCTCCTTATAAGTTCTCCGTGCTGCTCATGACCTTCTTCTTAGCCGCTGAGTACGTAATTAAGCTTTCGCGCACTGTCTGATCTGTCGTAATCTTTAATGTGATGCGATAAACCCCTTCACCTTCCGGAATAATCTCATACTTTATTTTCCCATTATAATAGAGCCATTCACCATTTGTCTCCCTATAAAGCCCTGCATCAGCTAAACGAATGGCCTCGTAGGTGCCAGTATTGAGCAAAAAAGAGTAGCGAAGTCCGTTTATTTGATAAGCATGATAATTCACGTCATTCTTAAATGAACTCACCGCAATAAAGCAAATGACAAAGATGACAGTAAAGAAAAACAAGGAAATCGGCAGGAAAATCCCTCGCTCCTCATAAAGACGGCTCATACATATAGCGTTTATAGATTTTTTTCTCATATTGTCCGCCATTCTGCTTTTGAACCGTAACGGTCAGTTCATCGCCATTGATTTGAAATGAATAGTTCTTTACTTTTTGAAGGATGACCTCATGACCTTCTCCGCCAACCCGCCGACGGATGATCACCCCATAAGACTCATAGGTGACTCTCTCTGCTCCTGCCTGCAGGGAGAGAATCCTCGGATTCGGCACACTCCAGGTGCTTGCCTGCTGAATTTCTTGATCGAGCTGTCTGATGAAAACATTCCATTCCATCCTGTCAACGGATGCATCCTCAATCTCATTCCAACTATTGATTGAAATAAGGGTTGAAGTCATGAAGAAAGCAAGAAGGGAGAACAGCCCCATCGCAAAGAGCACTTCAAGCATCGTAAATCCCTCATCCGTGCGGCACCTTTTCGCAAAATGACTTTGTCTCCTTTCCTGCAGAAGTATAGTCCACACAGTATACATCCCCTTTAAGATGAAATAGGAATAACTCATTGTTCAGCCTTTTCTCTCCCGCAAAAAGGGGTTCCCCCATGTATTGATAGGCATGAAGGGCCTCAAATAAATAGCCAAGCGCCTCTTCATCCTTCCTGAAATCATGCTTTTGAATAATCACCCCTGTGTAAAGAGGCAAAAGGAAGCCCGCCGCAAGCATAAGGATAGAGAAAGAGAAGAGCCCATCCAGCATCGCGAAGCCATTTTCCCTACGTATCAGTGAAATAAAATCTCCCCCTTCCAAGTTGGAAAATCAGCTTATAGATAGGAACGTCCTCTTTATTCATGAAGTAGACAGTCATCGGATTTTGAATATTGCCTAGAAAGGTGTAGGTAATGGTGAGAAGTCCCGCATGTCTGAATTTCATCGTTAAAGGCTGATAGGAGGTAAATAGAGTTCCATGCCCGTTGGCCACACCTGTATACTTATTATCCTCCGTGTCGATACGTATCGACACATTCGTCCGTTTCTCCATCGCAAACATTTGGGCAAAATACAGGTCCTTCTCCATTTGGCGCATATAGGCATGCTGCTCGTACGCTTCAAGCATTTTAACAGCCGCTATATTCCCGGCCGCCAGCATGACCGACAAGCAGCCTAGCACAAAGATAGCCTCTAGCAGCGTAAAACCCCGTTCAGAATGTCTCATTTTCAGCTTGGGACTTCTTCTACACTGCCATCAGCATTTATGACAATATCATTTCCCCCTGGACAGGAGGCTTCATCCTTTATATATCCCCCACTAATTAATTCCTCCTTTGACGGAGTCTTATTTTCCTTTAATTTATAGGACTGAATCTGGCCCTCTACCATCTTGATATATGCTTCACAGCCCTTCTCATTGACGGCCTCCTGGTTCTTGATAATGCTTGGGACCGTGATGATTAAGAGTACAGAAATAACGAGCATGACAATCATCATCTCAATCAATGTAAACCCTCGTTCATTTAAGATTTTCTTCCATTTAATCATTGATACACCCTCCCTCTTATATGGAATTCATCAAGGAAATCATAGGCATTAAGATTGCTAAGTACAACAGGATGACAAGTAAAGCTACCAGGCCAAACATTAACGGCTGGATTGTCTTTAAGGTTTTTTCCGTCATTCCCTCCATTTCCTTCAAGACCAAGCGGCTATAATAGAGCAGCTCCTCCCCTAGGAGCCCGTTTTTTTGGCCGTGGCTGATTATACGATTGAGATCTCTCTTAAACACCGGTATTCCTGGCAAAATTTGCTCAAGTGCATCGCCCGCTTTTAGCTGCTCCATCATTTGTCCCGTTATTTCCCTGACAAGCACTTTAGGATCTTCCATCTTCATAAATTCGAGAGCGTCCAGCACCGACAGTCCTCCTTTAAGAAGGGAACCCAGCTGGATGGAGAAATAATAGGTTATGGATAATCGGCGGTAATGACGAATATAGGGGATTTTCATGAAGAGGAATTCCCTTTTCAATTTAGGGAGATTCTTAAGGTAGTAATGGTGGAGAAAGGATAGCAAAATGCATGCAAGAGCAATAAAAACCGGGGAGTAGCGAACCAGATTAGAAATGAATCCGGCTGTCTCCATAAATGGATTTGAACCGAGGCCGTAATCCTCATACATTTGGGAAAATCGAGGAAAAAGATAGGCGGTAAATAATTGAAGCAAGCCAAAGGTAAACACAAAGAGGAACGCTGGATAAACCAATAAATTTTTGAGCTTTGCCCTATCCTCGCACTTCTTCTGCCAAATGCGTCCTGCCTCCTTCAATGTAGAGGATAATTGGCCATTCTGTTCACCGTAGGATACAAGCCCCACAAGCTCCTGATCAAACGAAAGCCATTCAAGGAATTCCCTGAAGGAATGTCCCTCCCTTAGCAGGACTATGGATTCCTTGATATCTTCCTGATAGGTTTTCCTGCCGTTCAGCATGGAAAATTCGATGCCTTCATATAAGCTGAAGCCATTTTCAAGTAAATCACCCAGCTCAGCCAGAAACCTCGCCTGCTCAGAGCCCTTCCAGCGGCGGTTCCGCTCAAGTTTCATGAACCCACCTCTCGTATTCTTTCTCTCTCACGTAGCCGTAAGCAACGGCACGGCCAATGATAGAGGGGAGATTCTTATACCCTAACTCTGATGCCTTCCCTTCGATTGAATCCCATACCTTTGTGAGCTCAGTTCCGTAAATCAGCTCATGTACACTCACACGGTCCCTGTCCCTTGTCATTAAGCAGTATGGCGAACAATCGCCTTCACAGTAGGGGCAATCCAATTCCAAAAGCCTCTGCGACGTAACGGCCAATAACGTTTGTTTTACCTCTTCTCGGTCCACACCGAATTCAAGCAGGCGCCTCACCGCCCCAATTCCGTCCTTGGCGTGCATGGTGCTTAAGATTAGATGGCCCGTTAAGGCAGCGCGGACGGCAATTTTCGCTGTCTCCGCATCCCTGATTTCGCCAATCATGATGATGTCCGGATCATGGCGCAGAGCGGCCTTCAATCCGATGGAATAACTAATTCCGGCTTTCTCATTAATTTGTACCTGTATCGCGTCATCAGACTGATGCTCAACCGGATCCTCAAGTGTAATGATGTTTCGATTAATGGCTGTCTTGGCGTGATGAAGCATGGAATAAAGGGTAGTAGTTTTTCCGCTCCCAGTGGGGCCGCAAATTAATAGCAAACCATGAGAATGTCGGAGCATGGATATGAGGGTGGCAGAGGTTTTCGGAAATAAAGAGATTTCATCAATTGGAAGTGTTTGCAGATTCGGAATGATGCGAATGACGAGTGATTCGGCATGAGGGGTAGGCAGCGTGGATAAGCGGAGTCCAATCCATTTCTTTGATATAAACATCGTTAAGGCACCGGATTGGGGGCGCCTTTTCTCCCCGATGTCCATCCCGGCCATAAACTTAAAATGCGAGACCAGCCGTTCTGCTCGCTCCTTTTGATAGCTCCCGCCAGGAAACAAACGATTGTGGATACGGTAATAAAGATGCGTTTCCTTCCGGCTCGGGACAATGTGAATATCTGATGCCTTAAAGGATACAGCCTCACTTACTACCTTATCCGCCAAATGGTCGATTGACAGCAAATGTTGTTTCACCTCCTTTTCTTGTCGTATATAGGTAATTAGACATCTTCTGGCAGATTCCCTCTTTTTTCATGAATCTTTTTTGAAAAAAATAGCCACTTAAATAAAATTGTGAAATGCTGAACAAAAAGTCACATGATTGCCAAAATCATCACCAAAGAACGAAACACCTATGTACTATAATTAAAGTAACAATATGGCTGCGAGGTGGACAAAATGGAAGAGACATTAAAGGTCGCGAATATCTTATCAGATCCAACCAGGTATTATATTTATCAATATATTGCGAGACGGCATAAAGATGTATCTGTCTCAGAGGTCGCTGAACTGTTTGATATTCATCCGAATGTTGCTCGCCTGCATCTTTCCAAGCTTGAGGATGGTCATATGTTAGTCTCAGATACGCAAAAGACTGGTAAAGGCGGACGCCCTCGGCGATTCTATCGTCTTTCTGACGAGGTCGTTCAGCTTAATTTCCCGAATCGAGACTATCAAACACTGGCTAAAATGGCCATCGAAACGATGATGTCTCTCGGGGATGCCGGTAACGAAGCGCTCTTTAAGACCGGCGAGAAATATGGAAGAGATCTGGCATACCATTATGCTGCTGAAATTGATGCAGAACCTGAGAATCTATCATTTGATCACAAGCTCGCCATCTTAAAGGAAGTCTCAGAGAAGGCTGGCTTTTCACCTGAATTTTACATCCCTGCTAATCAGACTGACATTCAGTTTAAGGTGTTCAACTGCCCATTCAAAGAAATAGCAGCAGAGCATCAGGAAGCCGTTTGCGGCACACACCATGCGTTCATCCGGGGAATGTTCAACGCGTTGTTCGAATCCGTAGAAATGCATGCCGAGGATAATATGATCAGCGGATGCCCAGCATGTGTTTACCGAATACAAACGACCCATTAATCCTATGATTCCTCCCTCCAAATTTTATGATAGTTTACAATCTTTAACAATATCCTTATAATATATTTGTTGGACTTTATTAGGGGATGGGAGGTTAGTGAATGGACAGAATGTTCAGAGTATGCGGGTTTTGGACTGGTATTATGGCTGTGATGTTTTATTTAGGGGATATGTATACGACATCACTTCTTTTCGTCGGCCAAACCGTGTTCTTTGTGGTATTGGGGTATTTGAAATTATCTGAGAGAATGTATTTATACGTATTTGGCGCTTACTTAACCGTGTTCTTTGCAGGATTTACTTATTGGACAGTGTTCATGATGACTCCTGGTGCAGCACATTAATAAAGGACTGTGAAAACCTTGATGAACGCCATCAAGGTTTTTCATTGCCCTTTTCCTGGAGGAGGACACGAAAATAATCACTGATTGACTCCCCCATGATCAGTTGACGTATCTGACGGTTTCTCTTGTTAGCAAGCGAAAAGGGGTCCGCATCGGCATGGGGAATGAGCTCTTCCAAGATGCCCCCCTCAATGAGAAACTCCGCTTGGCCGCCCCAATATTTTTCATGACATCCCATTTCTGCCCCCCGCTTTCTCAGAAGGTCGAAGGGAACGGTGAACGTGATATCCGCCTCTCCAGGAGAGTCTAAGATGGAATCCAGTAACCGATGGTTTCGATAAGCTCTGAGCGTGCCATCTTTCCGGATTGGACTAAACCATTCCTCTGAATCCATGCCATAATCAATCGTGAGAAGGAATCCTCGCGCTAGTTTATCGACGGCCATCTCATAGGCTGCGATCATTTGAAGCGGTATCTCGATTCGATTCATAAAGGGAGGAATATCCCATTCTCGGATGAACTGCCTGATGTCTTCATTTCTGATATCCCTGGTCGCTTCCCCTAAATCCTCATCAATGATCGTGATTCCTGCTTCCTTCCATTCTCCGTCCTGCTTCACAGCCACATCGACTGGAAAAGCATCAAAAAATTCGTTCGAAAAGATAATGCCCTCGATACGGGAAAGGCTTTCCAAATCAGAAAGAAACCGTACCCTGGAATCATTGCCGGTGAGATGCTCGATGCTTGCTCGATGGTATGGGCTCGCTTCAACCATATAGTACACAAGTTCCATAGCGAAATCAGCATCCTCCCGAGCAAAGCCCTTCAGCACATTGGAAGCCATTTGACCGCTCCCGCCGCCGAGCTCACAAATGACTGGCGGAAGACCCGCCTTTTTCAACTCACGGCATAGCCATTTCCCAAGAAATTCTCCAAAGACTGGTCCCATCGAGGGAGTCGTATAAAAATCACCACCACGACCAATTTTGGTCTGCTCCCGCATATAATATCCCTCTTTCGGATGATAGAGCGCCAATTCAATATATTGATGATAAGGCATAAAGGCTTCCCTATTTCTCCGAATCATCTCCATGATTATTTTTTTCATCATATCCCCCTTTAGATAGGTCTGCTTGTTAATTTCATTTGGAATGAGCGTGCAAACCAGGGTCAACACTTCTGTTAAAACTAAGGGAGTAATA
>JAEIGA010008842.1_pt1 | contig 15236 bp, 12 predicted proteins | sample 9270691 | NCBI WGS metagenome assembly JAEIGA01 (sample SAMN17057246, study PRJNA624740) | gut metagenome | biome: biome; isolation source: fecal sample | host: Bos grunniens | place: China: Xizang | collected 2019
AAAGAACGCGAAGTGTTAATGGTAACCTACGAATTTGATCAGGCAACTGACATCGAAGGACAAATGTCTGGTATTCCTCGTGGCGGTAAAATTACTATCCGTGTGAAAGCTCATAATGACGGTACTCCAGATTTATTAGCTTGGATGATTGAACGCAATCTTCCTAAAAACGGTACAATTACCTTCATGGAAACCAAAACAGGTAAAGTGATGAAAACCATTAAATTTACAAATGGTTATTGCATCGACTTCGACGAAAAATGGGAAGACAAAAAAGAACACTCAGAACAAATCGTCATCACTTGTCAAAAGATCGAATTTGGTTCAGTAATTTATGAAAACGACTGGGCATAAGTTAACAAAATGTGTAACTAATTAAATTTAAACATTATGGCAGAAAATAAAACTCCAGTACAATTGGAGGTAAGTGGCTTTGAAGCCCGTGAAGTAATGTTGGTTGACTACAAGTTTAACCAAGAAGTAGATCGTGAAGGACAAATCGCTGGTATTCCTCGTGGTGGTAGAATTACTATTCGTGTAAAAGCAATGAACGATGGTAATAATCAACTTCTACAATGGATGCTTTCAGCAAACGACCCACGCGACGTGAAAATCTCTTTCGCAAATACAGTAGATGGTTCTACAATGAAAGAACTTACCGGTAAAGGTTGCTACTGCGTACATTTCACAGAGAAATGGGAAGACGGTGAAGGTCACTATGAAGAAATAGAGATAGTTTGCCAAGAATTGAAAAACGGACCAGTTGAGTTCGCAAATCCTTGGAAGTAATTATTATATTTTTTTTAGCTGTAGAAGAGAGGACGGCATGAACGTCGTCCTCTTATTCAACTCTCTTTTTTAAATAATCTAAAAATCATGACACTATCTGCAATATTGAAAATAGGTGACAACGCAATTGGAAACTATGAAAAAGAATATCATGTGGTAAGTTGTAGGTACAAGGTTTCTTGCGGATATAATTATAGACTTCCAGATACAGAGGCTAAAAACAATAGCATAGAAATTACATTGGTATCTCCTGGGAAAGAAGATTTAACTATCTACGATTGGTATATTAAGAGAATGTTGTTGTCTGGTAAGATAGAATTAGAGTTTTCTACTCAAACTCAATCACAAGAAGGGAAAAAAACAGTGACTTTCGAGAATGCTTCATGCTTCTCAATGAGTGAGTCATACGATATAAATGAAAGAAGTTTAAGACTTATAAAACTTGAACTAGTGGCAGAGAGAACCACTATAGATGCAATAGAATTCCAAAATTTTAGTTTATAAAACTTTATGTTATGGCAGAATTCTTTTCAAATCAACTTAAAGCAGTCCTTTTTCTAGGTGATATTACTGAGCAAATGAACTTGCGTCAAGAAGAAGGATATACAATACAAAATTTTGATTATCAATCTTTTCGCTCTCGTGACAAACTAGGGCAACCATACGGTCCTTCAAATGCATCACTAGCACATATTACATTGCGTTCTATCTCTGGTGAAGGATATAAAAACTTATACACAATTTTAAAACAAAGAGAATGTTATTCATTTTCAGTGTTGTATAATGTAAAATATGCAAACGACCGTTTGGTTGAATCATACGATACAGCCACTGTGCTAAACGGTTATATTGTGGAAATAGAGGAAATATTTAATACGCAGCATAAGAAAAACCAAGGTATGGTTCTAAATATGAAGATATTGCTTCATGATGTAGATTATATAGGTGTGAGTACTCACAGAAGATTGGTAGTTAATAGTTAATAATAAAACTATGACAACGGGATATAAGGTAGAAATCAAAAAAGCATTTAAGGATGATACCTCAGAACCAATAATATATACACAAGATACATCAAAAAAAACATCAGAGGTATTACTTAATGCTTCACTAAGCAAAAAAATGTATGAACATAATTGCTTAGAAGTAGATATACAAACAGAGAAAGATTTAGATAACTTTCGTAACAAGTTAATAACACTTTCAAACAATAATATAATATTAGCAAAAGATTATTACATATTTAATATAAAACAAAAAAAAGAGAAAGTAACTCTAAAAGCATATAGTGTAGATTACTTTCTTAGTCTCGACAAATTTTGTCAGGCATTTACAGCAAAAACATTGGTTGATGGTATTATAAAACCAAGTTTACAGAAATCTCAAAGCAAACATTTCGCTAAGTTTAGAGAAATTTTAACTGGATTGAAAACAGGCTATATAGGTAACAATATAGTAAACAATGTAAAGAATTTTCAAGGTACGGTTATTCCATATGCTGTTCAATACAATGAGAGTCTCTATGATTTTATGGTGCGAACTTGCAATCGAGATGGTGAGTTTCTGTATTTTGATGATGATAATAAATTAAATATAGGATTAAAACAAAAGAATGCAGTAAGTTTAAATTCTATTAAACCAGTTGAAATAGAATATTTAGAAAATTATAATGAGTCTAGTGAAGTAGGTTGGGTAGATAGAAGTTATTTATTAGGCTCAGAGAATTATAATGAAAAGGGTGAGGAAAATATAGTATTAAATAGATCATTTGGAGTATTAGCTCCAGAATATTTGGAGAAAATAGATACAGAGGTATATTCTACATGGGAAGACTTTACACACCCATTTTCAGAGGTTTGCACTGCTTTACGTGCTTTGGCATTGGAGAGGACTCTTAAAGACTCCTTGCAAACAGCAGGTAGAGTAATGGCTATAAACTATTCTCATTATGCTTTGTTTGTATTTTATTTTAATTCAGTATTCAACAAAAAGTATCCTAAAGATACATTGTTGTATTCATCTCCAATTATTACAGAAGAAAATGTTTTAAATAGAGATAATGAAGGCTATCAAGAATTGTATCGCATTCAAGAAGAAACAAAAAACGGACAATTAAAAGTTATTACTACAGAATATCCAAATATTGGTTTAGGTGGCACAATAACCAATAAAAACACTTCATACGTATTATATCAGATTTCTTTTACATTAAAATCAGACTGCACAGAGCAGTGTGAATTACTATTAGTACCACAAACAACAAAAGGATTTTATCCTCTTCCAATGCCAGAAAAATACATTAGGAAAGCTTCTGCGCAAAGAGCTGTTGTGGTAGATAATTTCGATCCTTCACGTTTGGGACGTGTGCGTGTGAAATATCCATGGCAAGATGGACTTATAAAAAAAGATGAACAAGATACAAATGAGTCAAATTGTACTCCTTGGTTAAGGATTTCTACTCCAATGGCATCTGATGGTGCAGGCTTTTTGTTTAGTCCGTCTGTAGGTGATGAGGTAATGATAGATTATGAAGATGGCAATGTTGAAAGACCATACGTTTGTGGCTCATTGTACAATAATACAAATAAGCCATCTCTACCATCAAGAAGCCAAACGCGAGGAATAGTGAAATCTATAACTTCTGTAAATGGTCATCATATTTCTTTTATAGACAATGCAGGTGGCGAAAGATATTTAGCCAATATAATGCCCATTACACGTTTTGCCGCTTCATATGGATTGTTGGACCAAAGAATTTTAAATGGACCATATACAAAATATTTTGGTGGAGGTTTTGAAATAGCAGATTATTACGGAATATATTCTATTACAGGCTCTACTCACAATAGAAGTATAAATATTAGTTCGCCTTTTGGCACTGTAAATATAGATGCATTTTCTGGAATAAACATTGAAGCTCCTATGGGCGATGTGAATATTGTAGGTAAAAATGTAAATATTGAAGCAAGAAACAATCTCACCATTACATCTGGAACCAACATTCCAGGATATTTTCGCAACGAAGAAAACAAGAGGATATTTGTTGAACCATTTGCTATTTTAAACAAAGTAACGGGTGTAGATTTTACATTTTTAAGAACATATTTAGAAGTAATATTACGTCCTATAGGTGGAAACATGCTTATAAAATCGAATCGTTATTTATGTATAGAGTCTGGTGAAGGCGAGACAATGATAGAAAGAGATAGAGCAAATAATAATTTCTTATCATTTCTCTCTTGTACCAATGATAGAAACGTAGTAGATGTGTTGTTGAATACTATTAGCCATTCCATATCCATTGCTAGAGATTATCATTCTATGTGCGAAAAGTGGGAAAGTTTGTCTGCAAGGATAAAAAGATACAGAAATTCAGCTATTAAAAAGGTAGGTCAAAAGTTGGTGACAAATAAAAGTGTTATAACCGAAGAAGACCTAGAATACGAAATTTATACTCTCTCTCCAGATGACTGTGGACTTATAAAGGCAATGCGTAGAGATGCAGCAGAGATAGTAGAGAAGTATGACAAACTCTTTGACAAATATAAAATACATTGCAAAGATATACTAGACAAAATAAACGATTTCTCGGATATTTTTGACTCTCAAATGAGAAATTGGGACAATGATGAAGAAGCTCCTAAAAACTTTACTACAAAGGAATTACTATATAAAGAACTAAAGTATACGGTAGATACGCAGAAGAATTTAAGTAGTGTAGTAGAGATGGACGAATGGTCGGATTCTATTGCTATAGAAAATGCTATAAGAGTAAAAGACAATACAAATCTAGATATAAAATCAATATTAAAAACTGCAGCACTAGAGGCAACTGGATTGGCAGATTTTAAGAAACTAAACGACGAAAGAGCTTGGTCTGATAGAGAAAAAGGCGCAATTCTAATTTCAGATGACAAAAGAAATTTCTTTAAAATTGGTAGCGATGGTAATCTAAAAAAATGTGTTTTACGAGATTACGATAGGTTCATTATAGAAACTATTAATAGTATAAATGATTAATATATAAGTGTTTAATAGTAAAATTTAGTGTTATGGCATATAGTATAGAAATAAAAAGATTTAAAGAGAGAACATCGCAATTCACTTTTTATCAATCAGGAGAAACAGAAAAAGATTCACTAGATCCTGGTGAGTTGTTGAAGTTTGCTCACGATATGCAAATGTATAAACCAAATTCTTTGGAAGTGGAACTTTATATTACGAAAACAGATGTTACAATAAATGCCCTTAATGGTCAATTGGTAACATTGTATGAAGGTTCTACTATTGTTGCAAAAGACTACTTTATTTTCAATGTTAGAAAAAAAGGGTCTTATGTAACACTTAAGGCATATAGTGCAGATTATTTCTTAACTCTAGATAAGTTTTGCCAAGCATTTACTGCTAAAAAACTAGTAGAAGACATCATCAATCCTACATTGGCAAAATGTAGTAGTCAAAATTTTAAAAATTTTAGGTCTGTTGCATGTACTGAAGCATCAAACAATTTGCAACACTTCTTAAATGGTGAAGTCTATCCATACGCAGTACAGTACAACGAAAGTTTCTACGACTTTATGGTACGTATGTGCAATCGCAATGGTGAATTTCTATATTTAGATGCCAACAATAAATTGCAAGTCGGTTTGTCTGCTAACAAGGGTTCATTGCCAACTACAATAGAAGAAGATAATATTGAATATGCAAATTCTTATGTAGCAACAGATGAAAGTACTTGGGTAGATAGAAATTATCTAGGTGGTTCTGGCTGTGAATTGAGTAAAGCAGAAAAAGATAAAATAAAATGTTATAAAGCTTATGGAGTATATGCCCCTGAATATTTAGAGAAAATATCAAATGAAAAATATTGTGAATGGGGTGACTATACTTGTTTTTTTACAGAATTTTCTACTGTATTAAAATCTTTTGCCGATGAAAGAACCGTATATGATGCATCACTATCTTTTCTTAAAACAGTAACTTGTAACAATTCTCTTTACGGATATTGGGTAAATACAAAGAATAATATATTTCAAAATACTTATCCAAAGGATACTGAATTATATTCTACACTTACAACAAATAAGAAATCCAACATTAATGAAATTTATCTTGAAATAGAAAAATTTCAAAAGCAGGCGCAAGCAAACCAAGTTAGGCTTTTCTTTTCAGAGAGTCCTAGTGTAAAATTGGGAGACCAAATAACATATAGTGGATCAGATTATGTTGTGTATGAGATACATAACAATACCTACAAAGATAATACATCTTACACAAATGAATACGAATTGCTTTTAGTTGGTAAAACATCTGGTGGTTTTTATCCACTTCCAATGTTAGAAAATCGTATTCGTAAAGTTTCTGCACAAAGAGCTATTGTAGTTGACAATTTTGACCCAGATCGCTTGGGTAGGGTTCGTGTAATGTATCCTTGGCAACCATCACACAGAAAAGATCAAGAATATTGGGAAGAAATTAAAACAGAACAAGGAAAGAGTGATGCAGAAATAAAAGAAATGAAAGATAATAAGGAGGATAAAAAAGAAATAGAGAAATCACTTAGAAATGAAATAAAAAATAGAAAAAATTGTTCTCCTTGGATTCGTGTGTCAGTGCCTATGGCATCGGATGGCGCAGGTTTTTTATTCACTCCGGCAGTAGACGATGAGGTGTTAATAGATTACGAAGATGGCAACGTAGAAAGACCATACGTTTGTGGTGCCTTTTACAATGCCAATAATAAACCTTCAATACCAGCACAAGCGCATAATTACGACAAGGTTAGCTCTATAACATCTGCAAACGGACACCATATCTCTTTTACAGACAACGGAGGGGCAGAACGTTTCTTTTTCAACAATTTACCTATTGTTAATATGGCAAATGCTTTTGGAGTACATGATAACATAATTCCTGGTGATAAGTTCTTTGGAGGTGGATTTGAAATTTCAGATTATTATGGAGTATATGCTATTAAAGGTTCTACCCATGGTAGAAGTATAGATATAAGTTCTCCTTTCGGCACTGTTAGTATTGATGCTTTGACAGGAATTTCTATAAACGCTCCACTTGGAGATATAAATATCGTGGGCAAAAATGTAAATATAGAGGCAAGAAACAATCTTACTATAGAATCAGGTACCAATGTGAATGGCTACCTAAATGATTCTAAAACGCCAAAACAAAATTTTCTAGGAATTGCTGAATCTATAGCAGGAAATATTCTTGATTTAAGTGACTATAGACATATTCTTGAAATATTCTTACGCCCAATAGGTGGCACAATGTTACTTAAATCAAATCGTTATATGCGAATGGAAGCAGGAGAGGGTGAAACTATTGTAGATGACGCAGTTGATTATAATGAGGATGGTTTTTCTAGATTTTGTAGTTCTCTCATCAATTATCAGTTTGATTCTGTACAAACAATTAATATTGTAAAAGAAAGAATGTATAATGCTTTTGCAAAATATAAGCAGATCAAGGATTTGATTGTTAAAACAATAGGCATTGCTAATACATTAGATGATGAAGACGCAAAAACAATTGTACAAAATCTCATTACTCAAACAGGTGTGTGTAAAGAAGATGACCTTGCCCAAACACTTACTCTATCTGCTTTGAGACCAGAAGTGAAAGAAAAAATAAAGAAAATTAGAAAATATACAGAAAGGATAAGTAATGAAATATCTGAAATAACTAATGATATAGACTTTAAAGGGCAGATAAAAACTGAGTTCACTTCTTTATGGGACAGATTTAAAAATCAAATGGGAAATCTAGGTACTGCTACGATGACGTACACTAATATAAAGAAAAAACAATTAATGTTGAGTGAATTTAAGGAAGTCTTTAAAAATTCTAGAAACAATAGAATAAATATTAGTGATAATGCAACAGCTCAAGGAAACTTAACTCTTAAACAATTAAAAGAAAGTATAACGATAAAAGATTTATCGTCTAAACCACTTGATATAAGTGGAAAAATTTTAGGATTTGAGAAATTTCTTGATGATAAAACTTGGACAAGTAGGGATACAGGTGCGATATTATTTTCAGATAATAAAGACAATTACTATAAGATTGGGAAAGAGGGGTCTATAGTTAGATGTGAAAAATCAGATGAGATAGATCAAATCGTTAATATAATTCATAGTGTAGGAGATGATACTTTATGAGCACAATAGCAGAAAACTTTGAAAAATGGCAATCTAAACTAGAAGAACTACAAAAGAATGTCCATAGGGATTTAGAAGAGATAAAGCGTTGTAAAACTGAAGTTCAGTCTATGAAAAACAACTTGACTGATACTCTGGGCGAACTAAAAGAACTGACTTCTGGCAAATACATTCGCGACGAACATCGCATTATCCTTTCTGCTCCCGAGATTATTATAGGCAACGTAGATAAGGACGGAGTACTTTATAATATGCCGTCTCACATTGTGGTGCGTGGCAACGATGTAAACCTAGAGGCTTCTGGTCTAGGAGGTCTACTTGGTGGTAGTGTTACCACTCGTGCTGCACAAATACGTAATATAGCAGAAGACCCCGGCAAGGATGGCAACGAACATGCTGTACTTCCTTTCTCTGAGGTAGTATCTCAAGCGCGTAGCGTGTCGCTTATTAGCGAAGATGCAAAAGGAGTATTCACACGCCCTGCAAGTGCTGCCATTACAGGTATAGAGCTAGACTCCGAAACAGGCATTGCCATGAGTGCCACCCTCTCTAGCGAAAACAAAAAATCTATTCTTAAAAGCAAGAGTAAACAGTTAGACTCTCAAATTAAAGATTTAGAATCAAAATCTAAAACACTAAAAAGTGAAGTAGAGTCTAATATTCAGAACTTAAAGAAAATTGTTGATACAGAAGACCTTCTTGGAAGTGTTATAGCAGCACGTACCAACTATTTGGAAATAGGCGAACTCTATGAGTCTTTTGAAACTTGTTCGGCTACTTTATATAGTTCTATGGCTAGTTATTTCAGCACTTTGTCTAAACTTGCTGAAGCAAACAGACAAAAATCTTGCATAGAAGATATGGAAAAAACTGTGGATAAAAACAAATCAACTTTCAAAGATAAAACCACAGGCACATTCATAAGCATGCGTTCAGAAAATATCACAGCCCTATCTGTAGATGGCGATGGCAACTATCGAGAAAACAAAGAAGCAGGAGTAAGCATCACAGCCAAACACGTAAACATAGGCACCATGAAGGCAGATGAATCTCTTCAAGACGATAGCACCATCACAATGGCATCTCGCAAGGTAGAAATCAGTACCCTAAACCCAAAAGTAGAACGCAACGACAAACGAGAAATAACCAAAGCAGATTACCCAGCTGTAGGCGATGTTATTATAAAATCAAAAAACATTGCCTTGGAAACACTCGATTACGAATGGAAAGACAAGAAACAACAAGAAAAAGCCCTTACCAAAGATGGTAAAATAGCCCTACGTGCCGAAAAAGTGGAAGTGTCTGCCACAGATACCGAGGGAAAAGCAGTAGGTAAATTGGCAGTAAACGCCAAAGTGCTTGAAGTAAAATCTATGGATGTGGATAAAGAAAAACGCACAGACAAATCTCTTGCTAAAGGTAGTACAATGTTACTATTGTCAGAAAAGATGTTCGTTGGTGCTCGTGATTCAAAAATGAAGAGTACACAACTGCAAGTATCTTCAGATAAAACAGGAGTTTTTGCAGAAAATACCTTGGAACTACAACAAGCCAAAGCCGTTGTTCAACTATCTGGAGGAAACGCAGCAGTAGGAGGTGGAAGTTTAGACCTTTATGGTAAAACCACACTTCAAAGTGATGTCACTGCCAAAGGTGCTATTAAAGGAGGTGATATAGAAATGAAAAATATGAAGGTAAGTTCTTCGTTCAAATCGCCAAGCACATCCGAAGGCATCGCCATGCCAGGTGCCCCAGCTACAGGGAGACTCTCAGCCAAACTAAAGGAAGAAGAACTAAAATAAGAGCCTGTTTTAAGGGCACTTTCTGCGTTGCCCTCGTTCTCGAAATCCTCGAGTACTATTTGTACACTCCGGTTTCTCGAACTTCGGGACGCCTAAAAATTGCACCTTAAAACAGACTCTTATATATACAAAACACTCGCAATCCTGCGGAATGTAGCAAAAAATCACACATTCCGCAGAGTTCAAAGCGTCTTTGCGGTTTTATTCAATCGATTAAACAAAAAAACGGTACTTTTAATTTAATCAATTAAACAATATAAGTACAATATCAAAAATAAAACTTAACAAATCAATTGATAAAAACTAAAGCGAAGAAAAAGGGAGAGAAGTAGAAAAAAAGAGGAATATAAGAAATTATGATAATTCTACTTTCGTGAAGAAGTCGCTAAGAGACACTTGATGAATATCTAGTATTTTAAGTAAGGAAGCCATGGTGATATTACAGCCTTTTTCCATACGCCAATAACTCACCCTATTCAGATTGTGCTCATACGCAAAAATCTCCGCACTGCTATATCCCATCTTAATGCGTAATTGCTTAATCTGCTTACCAACAGCAATCAAACGAGCATCTATTTCTGCATTTTCCTTCTTCATTTAACTTTCATTTTTGCATTCCAAAATTACGTTTTATCAATAAATATTAAAACCTAATATATGAAACATAATACAAAAAACATAATAAATGATAATTTTTCAAAATTTATTATTATGTTTGCATAGAATTAATAAATCAATCATATTTAAAAAGAATATTATCTAGAAGAAAAATAATTAGAACCGATGTGCCGATGGGATATAACAGGTATCAAATATTATGAAAAAAAATCTCATTTTTAAGTTTGTTGCGTTTTTCGCCTTATTATCTTCTATGCTTTTGATGTCATGCGAGAAATATAGTATAGAGGTGTCAACTAACACTGTCACTTTCGACAAATATAGTGATGAAGGTTCTTCGTATTATATTTCGGTAGATGCAAATGTGTATTGGTCAGTTTCCGTGAGTCCTTATATAGAAGATTATATTACAATAGAAAATAAATCTGACCACGGATTTTATATAGTATATACAAAAGAAAAGAAAACAGGAGGTGATATTAACGGATATGTAACAGTGGGTTGCAAAGAAGATCCTCTTGTTCATGGATTGATAGATGTTTATATAAGTCCAAAATCTTCAGGTAGCTCTAGTAGTAATACTAACAATAATACTAATAATAACAACAATAATAGTAATAATAGCAATAACAATAACAATAATTTTAATGATGATTCGTATCCAACTCCTGAACCAGAAGATGATCCAGAACCATCAAATAAAAAACCTAGTGCTCCTACTGGAGTTTCAGTTTCTAACTACGGAAGTGTTTCATATCCAGATGTAAGAATCTCTTGGAATAGTGTTTCTGGTGCTACAAAATATTATGTATATAGAAGTACTTCTGCTTATGGAAGTTATTCATATTATGCACAAACAAGTAATACATATTATACAGATAATAGTTGTAGGCTTGGTAATACTTATTATTACAAGGTAAAAGCTTATAATAGTGCAGGAGAAAGTGATTATAGTGATTATGCAATGATTGAAATGACAGATACAAGGAAACCTGGTCTTGCACAGTATGGTAGTTGTTATGTGTCTGGCTCTAAGATGTCTCTAAGTTGGTCTGTACCTACTCATGATACTTATGGAAAACCAACTAAGGCTATTGTTAAAGTTTATGAGCCATATATAGGGGATTGGATGGTGTTAGATGAACTTAGTGGCACTACTACCTCATATTCTTTTTATTATGGAATGTATGTTGATGAAGATGGTTATGTGAAGGTTGGTGTAATCTTAGAAAATGAAAACGGTTCAGGTGGTGGAACTCCAAAAGTATATGATACTAATAGTAAACGTTTTATTTACTAAGCATTAATTACAATTATAGTCCTTGACATGCGTCAAGGACTATTTTTTTATTTAGCTACTCTCCCATACTCATACTAAACACAGAGTCGACTCCTTCGGCAGCTTGTTTTTCTAGGGTAGCTTTATTTTCAGCTTGTTCGCTAGCAAGATAAGCTTGATATGCGTCTTCCACTTCTTTTTCTTTGTTTTCTTTTAGTCTCTTTAGTGTGTCGGTGTGCCAATCATGAATTTCTTGAAGTGTGTCTTCGGCTAGTTTAATGTTTTCTTCAGAAGCACCTGACATTTTTAGAGCTACTTTAGCAGAACCTTGTGAAAAAATAGCTTCGAGTTTGGCAGATGTTGCTTCGAAATCGGCTTTTATATATTCTAGGCAAACATTGTGTCGTTCTTCATTCATTTCTGGCATTGTATAATATATTATTACATTATCTTCACCCGTAATTTCATCTTTCTCTGTTTTCTCTTCTATCTTAAATTCTGGATGCTCTAGTTTTATGCCTTTAGTAATAGGTGCAATATATTCAGCTTCTTTGGGTTTTACTGCAAATTGTTTGTCATTTGGTAGTGAAACTGATGCTACGTCTTCTAGATTTAGATCATTTCCTTCAATTTTAATAGTGGCAGAAAGCAGTGCCATTGGGTCTGCTGTGATGCACAAATTTGACATGTGAAAATAGAATAGCATAGTATGACCATTCATTTTTTGTTTAGTCTCGTCAAATAGTTCGTTAATAGTTTTGTTGTTCATAGTTTAGTTTTTAATGTTATTTACCTGTTGTGTTTTGTGTGTGTCCAGGGTTTGTAATAGAGATATTTCCTCCATAGGCACACATTGTTTTACAATTATCTAGTAGTGCAGGCATGTTTGATACCAATTCTTTGCCCCCTGGTGCCCATGGTGAAACAATCACTGGAATGCAAGGCATAGGTGTGAGTACTCCCATAGCTGCAGAGGTAGCTGATGCTACCGTAGGATTTGCCATAGACCGACACATCCCAAATGGCATAATATTCATCATAGGTGCAAAGTCCATAATATTGGCTTTAAACTTATTTTGAATAGTAGGTCGAAGTGGTACTGTAACCATTAATGTAGATGGTGCCATACCAAAACTACACTTGAGCATAGCGCCCATACAAACGTATTTAGCCATATTTTTTTGTTTAATAGTTGTGCAACAAAGTTATCTAAAAATCGATGTCGCTATTTTTTTGTTGGGTTTAATTAATCAATTTTTTAACATTTTACATTTGAAACGTTTGAAAAAAATATATTTAACTAATTGTTACATAAAATACTCATTTTCAACGTTTTTGTTTAACAATTTTAATCTTAGGAGTAAAAAACTAGCCTCAACAATAAAAAATTGTTAGATATGTTAAACATTACTCTTAAAAGAAACGTTCAGTGTAAGTTTTACATACATTTGCCACGTGCTTAATTCAATACGGCATGGAAAATAAACATGATATAGAGATGGTAACTTTACAAGAGTGGGGGACAGATATTTATCCTAAACTTTCTTGGTTTAAACAGAAAAAGGTTTCTTCTGCTCATGTTATGGTTGTGGGATGTGGAGCTCTAGGCAACGAGGTTATAAAAAACTTGGCACTATTTGGTGTTGGCAATCTGGTACTAGTAGATTTCGATGAGGTAGAATATAGCAACCTTACTCGCTCTATACTTTTTACACATGAAGATGCTCTGAAGCATCGTTACAAAGTGGAGGCTGCAGCGGAGAGTGTAAAGAAAATCAATCCTAATATTAATGTTACCACGATAGTGGGCGATATCGCTACTAGTGTAGGACTTGGACTTATTCGTAAAATGAATGTGGTGGTGGGCTGTTTAGACAATAGGTGGGCTCGTTACACACTAAATCGCTTGTGTATGCGTGCTGGCATACCTTGGGTAGATGGCGGAATAAACGCTCTTGAAGGTGTTGCAAAGGTATTTATTCCTGGTAAAAATTGTTATGCTTGCACGTTAGAGCCATCAGCTTTAGAGGATTTGAAACGTAGCACTTCTTGCGCAGTGGCAATTAAAAGAAATATTGAAGGTGGCAGAGTGCCAACAACTCCTGTGGTAGCATCTATTATAGGTGCAGTGCAGGCACAAGAAGCAATGAAACTCATTCATAAAGAAGAACTTGACTCTGGCGAACTAGCGTCGCTTTGTGGTAAGATGTTTTGCTACGATGGCGCTTCTATGACAGTAAGATTGATTTCTCACGAGGCTTGGGATCACGATTGCCCAGTGCACGAAAATTGGTCTCCTGTGGTAGAGTCTCCTCTTACCAATCTTAATACAGTGGAAGAGGTTTTGGCATATATAAAAGATAAATTTTCAACAGACTCAGCCGAAATTGTATTAAGAAATCAGGCTTTTGTAGATTTTATTGAAGATAGAGCCACTGGCGAAAAGTATGAAGTGATGCTACCAGAAACTCAGGTCTCAGCCTTTATAGAAAATGATGAGAACTTGCGTACTAAACCAATGGGGCAGTTTTACCAACACACCATTCGCACTGTAAATGCCGAATTCAAACACAAGGGTTTAACACTTAAACAACTAGGCATTCCAGATCAAGATGTCCTACACGTTAAAACTAACATTGAAGAATACTATATTGAGTTAATTAATTAATACGCCCCCGCAGGGTACCTTAAGAGCACTCGCAGAGTGCAATTGAGTTGTAACCCCGTCTCAGAGGAGCGAAGCGACGGCGAGGCGGGGAGGCGGGAATAAAAGAAAATGAACACACACACAAACATATCAGCATTAAGGGCTGAGGTGCTTTTAAATCACCTATACCCAGAACAATCAGATAGTTGGGTAGTAACCAATAAAGGAACATTTTATCGCAACTATAATGAGGACATTTTGCAACTAGAAGCAAATTTATCACAAGTATCTCTATCTCGTGATGGTTTGTTGCGTTTGTTGCCTCAAGGGTTGGTGAGCACAAAAGGTGAACTTAAAGCGGCAGAAGAACTTTTTATTCCTTTCGACTCTTGGCGTTTTAGAGATAGCCTTAGAGCAGAAGAAGATTTTGCTTACTTGTTAGAAAATAAACTAAACATAATACTTAAAACATATTACGGAGTAGATATTGAGGCAGAAACAAATCCGCTCGTAAGAGAAATGATGAAACTTTTACCTCTATCAAGAAGCATTCGTGGCAATTTTCATAAAATAGGAGATATACTAAATGCTCTTCTAAACCAAAGAGTAACCACTCACATTACTTGTTACAACTGGAGCGACAAAACAGTAGATACCCAACCAATGGTTTGTTATAAGGTTTGGGTTCCAGATTTAACTACTGATAGCTACAAGGAACTAGAAAAAGATATAGAAGACTTGAAAAAATTTTTAGTGGAATGGTTTATACCTTTTGATATATTTTGTGCAATAGAAATTAAAGCAGAAAAAAACACTTCGCTAAACAATGCAATGCTTCTAAATTATAATACAAAGTTGAGTTTATAAATTTATCTAGATATAGAATAAGATGAATGTAAATGCAAAAATAGATTGGCATGCCG
>JAEIGA010008843.1_pt1 | contig 15235 bp, 13 predicted proteins | sample 9270691 | NCBI WGS metagenome assembly JAEIGA01 (sample SAMN17057246, study PRJNA624740) | gut metagenome | biome: biome; isolation source: fecal sample | host: Bos grunniens | place: China: Xizang | collected 2019
CGGTTTGTAAAGTGCCACAGAAACGAGTTTTTCGGAAACGAAAAAATGGAACGGGTAAACCCCACAAGCTAGCAACCCAAATTTGGTAGGGGCATGATAACATGGGAATTCAAGGAACTATGTTATTGCATACGCATTTATGTGTGTGAGATAAATGATTACCGCCCGCAAGGGTTACAGAATATGGCTTATTATTATAATAAAATAAGAGACTATAATAAATAGTCTCTTTTCTTAATTTGTATTTTTAAAATTTTTATGATATAATAAAGAAAAAGGAGGTATAAAAGTGAAAATTACAAAAGCAAATTATCAAATCAGTGCTGTTAATAGTAAAGGATATCCAAAGGAAGAGTATCCTAGTTTTATGTTTATAGGACGCTCTAACGTTGGTAAAAGTAGTTTTATAAATGCTTTAACATGTCGTAAAAATTTAGCGTATACCTCAAGTAAACCTGGTAAAACTCAAACATTAAATTTTTATAATATAAATGATGCTATTTTCTTTGTTGATGTGCCTGGATATGGTTATGCGAAACAAGTGATTGGAAGTAGATTAGAGTATGGTGAAATGATTGAAGAGTATTTAGAAAAAGCATATGATTTAAAAACTATTTTCTTAATTGTCGATATTCGTCATGTTCCTACAGAAGATGATGTTTTAATGTATAATTACTTAAAACATTTTAACTTACCTGTTAAGGTAGTCGCAACAAAGGTAGATAAAATAGGTAAAACGCTTATTTTAAGACATCGAAAACAAGTAATGGATAAATTAAAAATATCAAATCCAGAAGATGTTTTGGTTGTTTCATCTGAAACTAATTATGGAATAGAAAAAGTTTGGCAAATAATAGAAGAAAAAATACCTGAATAGGTATTTTTTTATTATATAAATATTATAATTATGTGAAAGGTGTGATATGATGAATGTTACGATAAATAGTAATGCTTTTACAAAAATGGATAGGATGATAGGTTTATCAGTAGTAGAAATAAAAATTTTAGATTATTATTTACAAAATCGTATTTTAAGTGGTAATGTAAAAATATATGGTGAATATTATACTGAAGATAGTGAATTTGAAACTAATAATGGATTAAAAGAGTTTGAAAATATTATTCCATTTGAAGTTGTTTTTAGTAAAGAGGATCCAATCATTGATGAAATTTATATTAAAAATTTTGAATATTATGAAGTAGCTGGTAGAGGGATTGAATCGGTATTTGATTTATGTGTTGAATATACAGTGGTTATAGAAGATACTAATTATATTGAAATAGAAGCAGAAGAAATAAAAGAACAAGTGACTCGCCAGATAGATACATTTTTAGAAGAAAAATTAGAAGTTAGAAATGATAATTTTTTAGACGAAGAAAGAGTAACAAAAGAACCTGATAAGATGGGTATTATTAAAATTGTTTATTATGATCAAAATAAAGAGGTGAAAGATATTTGTAGAAAGTACAATGTTTCATACTATGATATATTAGAAGATAACAAAAAATATAATTTTAATGATAATCATCGTATTGTGATTAATGGATATAATGGAACTAAATAATAGTATAAGTGAAAAATATAATATAAAAGTACATGATATAGAACGATTAACTAACAAAAGTTATAAAATTGTGTGTGATACGAGAAGTTGTTATTTCATTAAACAAGTCCCTAAAATTGTAGAAAGTAAATATGTTTTTTTAAGTAATCAAGGGGTTAATAATGTTCTATACCCAATTTTAAATAATGATCGTAAATATATTACGGATTTTAATGATAAAAACTTTTACGTGAACGATTATATAGAAAATATAGTATCAAAAGAAGAGTCACGTGCTTACAACATGTTTAATGCTTTGGATAGATTACATTCATCTACTACCATTAAAAAACAACTTAGTACAACTAATTCAAGACCTAAAATAGAAGAGATTACTAAACAATTAGATTATAAGTTTGTTTTAATAGAACAATATATTAGAGGTTTAGAAACAAAACCAATTGATAAGTATAGTATGATGGTTTTAGAAAAGTATCACATAATTTTAAATGCTAAAAAAGAATTAGTCACCTTACAAAAGAAAATTATTCTATCAATTAAAGATAAGAATAGTGTTGAATATTCGTTTGTACATAATAATCCTAAAAATGATCATTTAATAATGAAAAATGGCTATCAATATCTTACTAGTATAACTAATGGTAAGATAGGGGTAAGTAGTTTAGATATGGCAAAATTTTATATTGAGAATAGTGAATTAAATTTAGATTATAAAGAAATTATTTTTAAGGATTATTATAGTCAAAAAAATAATTTTTACTATGATTATTTTAGGTTTTTAGTGTTATTTATTTACATTAAAAGTATTCATTTTTTACAAAATGATATATTTAATAAAGAACAATTTGTAAGAATATGTATTAAAATAGAGAAATTTATGGCTGATTTTTCACAAGAAAGTAATTAAATTTAGAAGATAAAAAATTCCGATAATTAATAAAATAATAAAGTTAGTTATATTAAAGAAAATTAATGTTAATACAAGTTGCCAAATAAAAATTGTTTTAATAGTTGTACTTAAACGTAAAAAGAATTGCTTAATTTGAAGTAAGTAATTATTAATTTTGTTTTTCAAAATATCACCACTATTATTATATGCATGATAATTTATAGTGGTTATTTATAATAATATTTGTCTAATCCTTTGACTTTTTTCAACTATTATAGTATAATATGGTAGGTCAGGAGTGATATAGGTATGAAATGGTCAGTTTCACAATTACGTAAGTTAACCACAAATCCATACCATTTCTCTTTGGAATTAGATTTTTCTAGCGAAGCAGAACAAGTAGAAGACATCCTAAGTATTGGTATCGCCCTAGTAAAAGGCACGATTTCTCGTGTAGATGATGATATTTTTAGATGTGTTTATCACTTGAATGTAGATTTAGTTTTATCTTGCTCATTAACACTTGAACCTGTTAATTATTCAATGGATTTTGAACAAGAGGAATTAATCGGGTATGCGAATGCAGATTATGATGATGTGGTAGAAATTTCAGGTAATACTATTGATTTAAAAGAAATTATTTGGGATAATATCATAGTTAATATTCCTATTCGTGTAGTTCGTGATGATGCATATGAAATTCTTGCAAGCAGAAACATTTCCTTAGATGAAGATATTACTGACGAAGAATAAAAAAGGAAAATGAGGTGTAGTTAAAGTGGGTGCAATTGCTCAACAACGTCGTACTTCTAAAACTCGTAAATTAAAACGTCGTACTCATTATAAAATCGAAGTTCCTGGAATGACTTTATGTCCTAACTGCGGTGAATATAAATTATCTCATCGTGTTTGTCCAACTTGCGGTTTCTATAACGGACGTCAAGTTAAAGAAGTTAAAGTTAAAGAAAACGTAGAAGCTGATAACTAATCAGTAAAACAAATAAACGCTCGATGGAGCGCTTTTTTGTTGGAATTAACTTATAGTTTATGCTATAATATCTATGGAGGATAAAATTATGCCTAAGGAATATAGTCATTTTTCAGTTTTATTAAATGAATCAATAGATGCATTAAATATTAAAGAAGATGGAATTTATGTAGATTGTACACTAGGTGGAGGAGGCCATTCTTCTAAAATTTTAGAAAAACTTACAACGGGTAAACTTTACTGCTTTGATCAAGACGAGTATGCGATTAAGGTAGCAACTGAAAAGTTAAGTAAGATAAATAACAATTTTGAAGTTATTTATAGCAATTTTTCTAATATAAAAAGTTCTTTAAAGGAACTAGGAGTTGAAAAAGTAGATGGTATTTTATACGATTTAGGTGTTTCTAGTTTCCAACTTGATATGGGAGAACGTGGTTTTAGTTATAATAGTGATGCAGAGTTAGATATGAGAATGGATCAAAACGCATCATTAACTGCTAAAAATGTTGTTAATGAATATTCATTAGAAGAATTAACAAAGATTTTTTATGATTATGGAGAAGAAAAATTTTCTTATTTGATAGCTAAAAAAATTATTCTATCAAGGGAAATTAAACCAATTAATACTACCTTTGAATTAGTAGATATAATAAAAAGTGCTCTTCCAGCAGCAGTATTAAGAAAAAGTAAACATCCTGCTAAAAAGATTTTTCAAGCCATTCGTATCGAAGTAAATAAAGAATTATCAGTATTCCAAAAATCATTAGAAGATGCTTTTGAATTGTTAAATATAGATGGTAGAATTGTGGTAATAACTTTTCATTCATTAGAAGATAGATTATGTAAAAGAATGTTTAAAGAAAAATCAACAGTTAATTTACCTGCTGATATGCCAATTATTCCTAAAGAATATTTACCAAAATATGAATTGGTTTTCAAAAAAGCCGTTATTCCATCAAATGAGGAATTAAATATAAATAATCGTTCACATAGCGCAAAAATGAGGGCTATTAAAAAAATAAAAGAAGATTAGGTTTTTCCTAATCTTCATTTTTTATTTTAAAATTGTTATTTTGTAAGTAGTTGAGAATGTATCTTGAGGATTTAAATTAATAACATCCTTTTTATCAACAAAATTTCCACTTGATTGAGGAGCATCAGCACAACCAATCCAAGGTTCTAAACATACAAAGTTTGCGTTAACATGATTTGGTGTCCAAATACCTACTGTTTTAAAATCGCTGAAACTTAATTTAATTCCGTATCCTGAATCATTATTTTTAAGGGTAATTTCATCAAATTTAACATTATCAAATACAAGGGCATCGTTCTTATAATCATCATAATTTAGTGGTAAAGTATCGAAATCTTTAAATTCACGCATTGGTTTATTCCAATCAATTAAACCATTTTGTAGATCAATTGTAGGAATTGTATAATTATCCATTTTATTAAAGTAAATTGTGTAATCTTCAAATTGTTCTTTTTCGAATAAAGGTACTCTAAATGCGGGATGTAATCCAAGATTAAAAGGTAAAACAACATCATTTGTATTAACTACATCTATTTTAACATTAACAGTTGTATTATCTAAAGTATAGGTAACTCGGTAAATAAAATTAAAAGGATAATATGATAAACTTTCTTCATTTTGAGTAACTTCAAATACTAGTGAAGAATCAGTTTTAGAAACTAATGAAGTTTTCATATCACGAACAAATCCATGTTTTGGTAGTTTATATTCTATTCCATTAAACTTTGTTATTTTATCTTTAAAACATCCAATAGCAGGGAATAAGAATGGGGCTGAGCGGTTCCAAGTTTTTGGATCATCTTGATGAATATATTCAATATTATCTTTTCTGATAGATTTGATTTCAGCTCCTTTTGAATCAATTGTAAGAGTTAATAAGTCATTTGAAATTGTATAAATCATATTTTGTTCCTCCGATTTGACTAGCATAGTATATCATATAAATGTTTTTTTATCAACTATTATTTATACCATAATGTATAAAAGATAGTTTAAAGTCATATCTTTATATAGGTGAAATAATGCATATCTTAAGAAAAAGAATTTTGATAATATATTTATTAATGTTTATTTGTAGTTTAGTTATTTTACTGCGTTTAACATATCTTAAAACATATACAAAAGATGATTATTATGAAAGAGCATTAGAACTATGGACAAGAAGTGCACCAGTAGAAGGAAGACGCGGTAATATTTATGATCGAAACGGTAGATTGATTGTAGGTAGTGAATTAGCTCCTTCGATTGTTGTTATTCCTAAACAAATTAAAAATATAGAATATACCTCAAAAAAATTATCAGAAATATTAGAATGTGATGAAACAAAAATTAAGAAACATTTAACTAAAAAAGTAAGTGTAGAAGAAATAAAACCAGAAGGCGAAAAAATAAATATTGATAAAGCATTAAAGATTGCAGAAGCAAGACTAGAAGGCGTGTATATTGTTTCTGATACTAAAAGAAACTATCCATATGGGCACTATTTATCACAAGTTATAGGAATATGTGGTGTAGATAATCAAGGTATTACGGGCATTGAATATATTTATGATGATTACCTAAAAGGAGATAGTGGTGCAGTTAAGATTTTTACAGATGCTCATGGAAATTTAATAAAAGATTTAACTGGATATTATGATAGCGCTAGTAGTGGTGTTGATATTTATTTAACAATAGATTTAGATTTACAAATTACTTTAGAACGAGTACTTGATAATGCTATGGCTAGATATAATGCGGATGAAGTATTGGCTATTATGATGAATCCCAAAACTAGTGAAATTTTAGCAATGGCATCTAGACCTACATTCGATCCTAGCAAGTATCAAGAATATGATCAATCTTTATATAACCAAAACTTGCCTATTTGGAAAAGTTTTGAACCTGGTTCAACCTTTAAAATCGTTACTTTTTCAGCAGGAATTGAAGAAAATGTTTTTTCTTTGGATGAAAAATTTATTGATCCTGGGTATATGATTGTAGATGGTGCAAGAATAAAAGACTGGAAAGCTGGGGGGCATGGGGTAGAAACTTTTAGAGAAGTTTTACAAAATTCCTGCAATCCTGGCTTTATGACAATAGGATTAAGACTCGGTAAAGAACGACTATTTAAGTATATAAATGCCTTTGGATTTGGAGAAAAGACAGGAATTGATTTACTTGGAGAAAGTAAAGGAATAATCTTTGATGTAAATAAAATAGGTAATGTAGAACTTGCGACTAGTGCATTTGGTCAAGGAAATTCTGTTACCGCAATCCAATTGATTAACGCTGCTAGTGCGGCTGTAAATGGTGGTAAATTAAATCAACCAGCGATTTTATATGGTATTGGTAATCCAATGACAAATGATGTAATATATCAAAGTTTTCCAATTTTTAAAAGACAAGTCATTAGCGAAAAAACATCAAAGACAGTAGCAAGCAGTTTAGAATATGTCGCATCTCTTGGGACAGCTCGTTCGGCTTATATCGATGGATATCGTGTGGGAGGTAAAACCGGAACCGCCCAAATTGCAAAAAACGGAGTGTATTTAGAAGGTCAATATATTTTATCTTTTTTAGGAATTGCCCCAATGAATAATCCAGAAGTTGCTTGTTATATAGCAGTTGTTAATCCTAAAAATACAATTCAATATGGTGGAGTAGTAGTTGCTCCAATGGTAAAAGAAGTTTTAGAATCATCTTTCTCAATATTAGGTATTGAAAGACAGAGTGGGGGTATACCGCTTGACGCAAGATATTGGATAGATACAAGAACATTTATTGTTGATGATTATATTGGTATAAATGTAAAGAAACTGTCATCTTTAAGTAATGGTAAATATCAACTTAAAATAATAGGTGATGGAACAACTATTGTTGCACAATTACCTGAGGCTGGATATTCAATTACAGAGGGTGGAACAGTTATCTTATATACAGATTAGGAGTTAAAAATGCGTGTAGGGAATTTATATAAAAAGTTAGATTTAAAAATAAATCACAAAATCAGTAAGGTGGTTTCAAATTCAAAAGAGGTAGTAGATAATTCAATTTTTGTTGCTATTAAAGGATATAATGATAATGGCGAAAAATACATTGAAGAAGCGATAACAAGAGGAGCTAAGACAATAATTACTAGTTCTGATTTTAAGAGTGATAAAGTTGTTAATATTATAAAAGTAAAGGATACAAAAAAAGAATTAGGAAGAATATTAAAGAAATTAAACTATCACAAACTTAAAAATTTCAAGATGATTGCGGTTACAGGGACTAACGGAAAAACTACAGTAGTTAATTTATTATATCGTTATTTTAGATATTTGAATTTTCCAGTAATACTTTTTTCAAGTAATGGTAATTATGTTAATAATAAATATTATTCTACCAACAATACAACTCCAGATATTTTAACTATTTATAATACAATTATTAGTAGTAATCTAAAAAAAGGCTATGTAATAATAGAGGTTAGTAGTCAAGCTATAAGTGAAAAAAGAGTTTTTGATTTATTATTCGATGTTGTATGTATAACCAATATTAGCCATGATCATTTAGATTATCATAGCAACTTAACAGATTATTTTTATACAAAAGCCTTACTAATGTATCAAACAAAAGAAGACGGAGTAATAGTATTAAATGGTGATGATGATAAGTATTCTAAGTTATTATCGCTGTCTAAAAATAATGTTGTTAGTTTTGGATCAGGTTTTGAAAATGATTATCGCTTTGAAATCGTAGACATTAATATTGATAAAACTCTATTTTTTATTGAGAATAGTACAAATAGTATAGGATTAGAAACAATACTAATAGGAGAATTTAATATTAGAAATATTTTATGTGTTTATACTATATTAAAAGTTTTAAATATTACGTTAGCACAATTTAAAGATTTCATTAAAAATGTAGAAAGAATTGAAGGTAGAATGAATGTATATACTATTAATCATCGACAAATAATCATAGATTATGCTCACACTCCTATAGCAGTTGAGACAATTCTCAAAACTATTAAAGAAATTAAAAATACAAATTTGAGATTAGTTATAGGTTGTGGTGGTAATAGAGATAGATTGAAAAGACCATTGATAGGAAAAATATCATGTGAATATGCCGATTATGTTTATTTCACAGAAGATAATTCTCGCAATGAAAATGTAAATAAAATACTTAATGAGATTACTTGTGATTTAACTAATACAAATTATACCATTATTGAGTCTCGCTATAAAGCTATAAATAAAGCTATATTAGATAGCAAAATAGGGGATACTATTGTAATAATGGGTAAAGGTATCGAAAAAACAAAAGTAGATGAATCTAGATATTTAAGTGATATAGAAATGGTTTTAGAAATTTATAAGAGGTTAGATAATGAATAATTGGTGGATCATATCTATAGCTTTTTTAATAGAGATTATATTGTATTCGTTGTTTATAAAAATATTTAAGAAACAAAAACTTGGTCAATCAATTAGAAAAGAAGGTCCTAAAACACATTTTAATAAAAAAGGTACACCTACTATGGGAGGTTTAATATTTGGAATTTTAATCATAATTGGTTATTTGCTGAGTTTAATATTTATAGGAGAATCAATTAAAACCTACCATACTTTAGTTATTATAGTAGCATTGTTAAGTTATGGATTATTAGGATTCATAGATGATTATTTAATAGTGATAAAACATAGTAATGATGGTATTTCACCAACAATCAAATTTATTGTACAAGTAATTATTGCAGGAATAATATTCTTTATTTTACTAAGCAATAATCATTCGACAGTTATAAATATATTTGGTATTAAATTTGATTTTATTTTTGTATATGGTCTTTTCATAATGATATTTTTAACAGGAACTACAAATGCTGTTAATTTAACAGATGGTTTAGATGGATTAGCATCAGGAACAATAATTACTATTTTAATAGGTACATCAATTTATGCTTACTATGTTAATAATATAAATATTGTTATTTTATCGGTTGTTTCGATTATATTTATTATAGGTTTTATGTTTTATAATATCCATCCAGCTAAAATATTTATGGGTAATACCGGTTCGATGATTCTAGGAGCGCTTACAGCAATTATTTTTATTATTTTAAAAATAGAGTTTCTATTACTAATTATGGGAAGTGCATTAGTGATTGAAACCTTAAGTGATATTATTCAGGTTTTATATTTTAAAATTACCAAAGGAAGAAGAGTTTTTAAAATGGCTCCATTACATCATCACTTTGAATTAAGTGGTTATAGTGAGTGGCAAATAGATTTAATCTTTTGGATGTTTAGTTTGGTAATGTCTTTGATAGGTGTAATTATAGGGGTGAGATTATTTTAAACAAAAAATATCTTTTATACGGATATGGAATAAGTAATAGAAGTGTAGAAAAGTTTTTTAAAAAACATAACATTAAATATCAAATTTTAAAAAACAACTTTGATTTATTAGAAAGTGAAGATTATGATGTTATTGTAAAAAGTCCAGGTATCCCTTTTAATGATGAGTTTTTAAATAGAAACAAAGATAAGTTAATAATCACTGATTTAGAATTATTTTATTTATTTTTTCCGAAAAGTTTTATAATAGGAGTAACTGGAACAGCAGGAAAAACTACCACAGTACTTTTGTTAGAGCATTTATTAAAACAAAAATATAAAACACAAGTAGGAGGTAATATTGGTATACCTGTATTTGATTTGGATGATTCAAATAATTTTGAAAATGAAATTTTAATTATCGAATGTTCTAGTTATATGCTTGCTGATACATTTAAATTTCATCCGAATATTATGATAATAACCAATGTTTATCCAAATCATTTAGATCATCATATAACTTTTGATCATTACTTAAATAGTAAAATAAAGTGTTTAAATAATATGGATATTAATGATACCGTATTTTCTTTGAAAAGTTTAGATAATATAATAGATAAAAATAATTGTCAGAAAATATATTTAAATGATTTAAAAGAATTTAAAATATTAAATAATGAGTTATATTATCGAGAAAAAGTTATTTTAAATAATTATTCAAATATTCTTTTAGGGGAACATAACTTATATAATTTATGGTTTTCACTTAAAGTATGCGAGTTATTAAAAGTAGAAATAAGTGAGGGAATTTTAAATAACTTTTGTAAACCAAAATATCGTTTTACAGAGGCTTTTAAAGATTCAAAAGTGACTATTTATAATGATTCTAAATCTACTAATTTTTATTCTTTAATTAAAGCGATTGAATCGTTAAAAAACAGGTATTTACCAATTCATTGGATTGGAGGCGGTCAAGATAGAGGAGAAGATTGGAAAAGTTTGAGTGATGTTTTTCAATATATCAGTTTTGCTTATGTATATGGGGAAAATAAGAATAGAATTATACGAGTTTTAGAAAATAAAAAAATCCCTTATATAAAAGGTGATACATTAAAAGAAGTTATTGATAAATTAGAAATAAAAGAAAATGTGATAATATTATTTTCTCCAGGAGCACCATCACTTGATCAGTTTAATAGTTATATAGAGCGAGGAGATTATTTTGATACAGTAATCAAAGAAAAAATCCAAAAAAATAAAGATGCATAAATTATGCATTTTTTTCTTTTTTAAGTATTACCTTATCAAAATTATACCTATTTTATAAAAAATATGTTAAAATAAATAAGCGGAGGAAATTATTATGCAAATCAAGGAAATCGCTAATTATTGTTTAAAATGCAAAAATCCATCTTGTGTTAAAGCTTGTCCTGCTCATAATAATATTCCAACTATTATGCAGTATGTAGCAAACGAACAATACCATGAAGCATATTGTGAATTTTTAAAGACACAATATATGCCTGAACTATGTGGTAAACTTTGTGCTCAAGATCATCAATGTGAAGGTAGTTGTGTTAGGGGTATAAAAGGAACGCCTGTAGAAATTGGAAAAGTAGAATATGTACTTGCAAGTATGTATTATGATAATTTTATTAATGACTTAAAAATTCCTGGCATAAAAGAATCAAAAAGCGTTGTAGTCGTGGGTGCTGGAATTACTGGTATTACAACTAGTATTATTTTAGCTAAAGCTGGATTAAATGTTACATTAATGGAAAAAGATAATTGCATTGGTGGAACTGTTAGTAAATATATTCCTAATTTTAGATTTTTATCTGATACTTTTTTAAGATATGAAAAAATTTTACATGAGTTAAATGTCAAAATTATTTATAATAAAAAATTAGGTGATAATTTATTAATTTCAGATCTTGAAGAATATGATTATCAAGTTATTTGTATAGGAGCTCAAAATCCTACCAAACTTTGGAAAGAAGAACATACTTCTGTTTTTAGTGGTTTAGAAATTCTAGAACAATATAATCAAAATAATTGTGAACTTAAAAACCGTAATGTTGTGGTAATTGGTGCTGGTAATGCAGCTATGGATGTTGCGAGAACATTAAAACGATTAAATAATAATGTAACTATTGTTTATCGTCGTACGATAGATAATTCACCTGCTTCAATAAAAGAAATCAAAGCTGTAAAAAGTGAAAAAATTAATATTATGGAATTATGGGCTCCAATTAAACCACTTATAGAAAATAATAAGTTAATTGGAATTCAAGTTCAAAAAATGAAACTTGGTGAAAAAAAACCTGGGCAACGCCAAAGTGTTGTTCCTGTTGATGGTGCGATAAGTACCTTCCCTTGTGATACTATTGTAGTAACTACTGGGGCTAGTACAGATAATTATATTTTTAATGCCCTTAATATAGATAAAAATTGTGAAAATTATTTATCATATTATTTTGGTGGAGATACTCATACAGGACCAAAAACAATTGTTCATGCTATGGTATCTGGTAAAGATATAGCGTTTAAAATTATTAATAATATCAATGATTTACACCATATAAAATCTAACTTAATTGATAAAAAACGTAAAGTTTTCTTTGGTGGATCATTTAATCCCCCAACCATTGCTCACCTAAATATTTTAAAATTTTTAACTAAAAAATTAAACTCAGAAGTCTTATTAGTTCCAAATGGTGATGATTATCATTATCATGATAAAAATCTAATTGACTTCAATAAAAGAGTTGATATGCTAAATTTATTGGTTAAAGATATGAAAAATGTTGTAATAGATGAGGGGGAATCAACACGACCTTTTAAAGGAAGTGTGGAAACATTAAAATATTATCATCACCCATATTTTGTAATAGGAGCGGATTCATTGTCTTTTATTACTACTTGGATAGATGCTAAAAAACTTATTAGACAAAATAAATTTATAGTTTTTAATAGACCAGGTTATAATATAGATGAAATATTTAAAAATGATCGTTTATTAACGCTATATCGTCATCACTTTATTATTATAAATTATGAACTAGGTAATGCTTCATCAACTGCTTTTAAAAAGTCGTTTGATGAAAGATTATTAACAAAAGAAGTTTATGACTATATTGTCAAAAATGAACTTTATAAGGAGGACAAAGATGTATAAGCATAATTTTGTCAAAGTAGGAATGGTAGTACCTAAAATTAAATTAGGAGATGCATATTCTAACGCATTGGAAATTGTTAAAATAATTGAAAAAGATGAATTAAATGCTATATTAGTTTTTCCTGAATTAGCTATTACAGGATATAGTTTAGGAGATTGGATATTTAATCGTCAAATTATTAATGAGGCTAATAATGCTTTACAATATATTTTAGATAATAACAATCAACATCTAGTAATATTAGGATCTATTTTAGAATTAAATGGAGCTTTATATAATGTTGCTTATGTTATTCAAGGTAATAAAATTTTAGGTATTATTCCTAAAACTAACCTTGTAAGAAATAAAGAATTTAATGATCCTAGATATTTTACTAGCGGAGAAGAGTTTATTGAAAATATGAGAATCATAACTGTTCTAGGGCAAGATGTCCCAATTGGCTCAATGATTTTTACATCAGATGATAAAAACGTTTCATTTGGTGTAGAAGTATGTGCAGATACTTGGGGAGTAACTCCACTAAATAGTTTGTTATATAAAAATGGAGCTGAAATTGTATTCAACTGTTCTGCTAGCACTTATAATGTAGGAAAAGATTTACAAAGAGAGATTCTTTGTTCATCTGCTAGTTTACGTGGTAAAGGTGCTTATGTCTATACATCTACTGGAGTTACAGAAACAAGTAGTGATGTAATGTATTCAGGACATCGTATAGCTAGTGTATTAGGAAAAGATATTTATAATAGCGAAAGTTTGGATACTTATTATAGTAGCGTTAAATATTGTGATATTGATTTAGAAAAAATTAAATATAATCGTGTAACATCTGGATGGATGACTGATAATGATTTATTTGAAGTAGAGTTTAATTTACCAGTTAGTGATGAATACAAACTAGTTTCTTATATTGATAAAGAACCATTCATTACTAGCGACGATGAATCTGAAAAAATCTTAAAAATTGTAAGTAATTCGTTATATAATCGTTTAACTTATAGTAAAGCTAAAGGATTAGTTATAGGAATTAGTGGTGGACTAGATTCAACTTTAGCTTTATTAATGAGTGTATACATGTGTGATCGCTTTAATTTAGATCGTAAAATTGTTCATGCGATTACGATGCCTGCTCTTGCAACTAGTGAAGAAAGTAAAATAAGAGCTTTAAATTTAATGGAAAAATTAAATGTCGATTGTCATACTATAGATGTAAATGAAGAAGTTGTTCATCATCTTGGATTAATTGGTCATGATGGTGTTACTAAAGATATAGCATATGAAAATACTCAAGCTAGATATCGTACACTAGTTTTAATGAATTTTGCGAACGCAAATAGTAGTTTAGTAGTTGGTACGGGAGATATGAGTGAAATAGCATTAGGATTTGCGACATTCAATGGTGATCATATGTCAATGTATAATATCAATGCTGGTATTCCTAAAACTGCTATTCGTCATTTGACTAAATATTTTATTAATCACTACCCAGAAATTACTGAAGAATTAATGAATGTAGTTAATGCCATGATTAGTCCTGAACTAGTTAGTTCAAGTCAATCTACAGAAGATTTCTTAGGAAAGTATGAAATTAATGATTTCATTTTACATGAGCTATTAGCTAATGGATCAAGTAAAGAAAGATTAGTTTTCTTATTAAAAGAATTATTTGAATTAGAAGAAGTAGATGCGGAAATGTATTATGATCGCTTCTTACGCAGATTTAAATCACAACAATATAAGAGACTTGCAAGTCCAGAAGGAATTAAAATCTTTGATGTTGCATTATCTCCACGTGGTGAGTTTAAGATGCCTGGTGATTTACATTAATTTGTAAATTACTTGAGAAAAATATCTATTTTTGATATAATAATTACGATATAAAATTCTATGAAGAGGAAGAGTAAAATTTAATATTCTTTAGAGAGAGACTGTTTGGTGAAAAGTCTTGAATAAATAATTTGAAGGTAGCCTTGGAGAAGCTTTAGGGAAATTATAGTACTTAAAGACGTTAATCAGCGTTAATGATAAAGAGTGCATAGTTTTCTATGAACTAAGGTGGTACCGCGATATTTTCGTCCTTAGAAGTGTTATACTTTTAAGGACTTTTTATTTTGAAAGGAGCAAAATATGAAAAGAGAAGAATTAGAAGCTAAATATAATCATATAGCTGTTGAAGAAGGTAAATATGATTATTGGTTAAAAAATGGTTTCTTTACTAGTGGAGATACTAAAAAGATTCCATATACAATTGTAATCCCCCCACCAAATGTAACAG
>JAEIGA010008844.1_pt1 | contig 15234 bp, 13 predicted proteins | sample 9270691 | NCBI WGS metagenome assembly JAEIGA01 (sample SAMN17057246, study PRJNA624740) | gut metagenome | biome: biome; isolation source: fecal sample | host: Bos grunniens | place: China: Xizang | collected 2019
ACGGCAAAGAAGTTTGAAATCCGTAGAGAAGAAATGAATGCGGCAGGCAAACACCTTGGAATCGACCAAATGCGCGACATGGACCAAGTTATAACAACCCGTGAACTTGCTTTGTGGGCAAAAGAGAGTGGTATTGACCTAAAAACTTTACAAGACAGCGAATACGATAGTCTTATGGGTGAAGCATCAGGTGCTGGGGTAATCTTTGGCAACACTGGTGGGGTTATGGAAGCGGCACTTCGTACTGCATACTTCTATATTACAGGAAAGCAACCTGAAGGCGCACTATTAGAATTGCAACCAGTACGTGGCTATGATGGTTTAAGAGAAGCAAGCCTTGATATTAACGGGCTTACCGTTAACGTTGCAGTGGTTTATGGCACGGCAAACGCAAGGAAGATGATAGAGCTTGTCAAAAAAGGACAAAAGCAATATCATTTTATAGAAGTGATGACATGCCCTGGTGGTTGTATCGGTGGCGGTGGCCAACCAAAAGATTTTGCAGTTGATATGGACCAAAGCCGTAAGGCGCGTATCCAAAGCCTATATAAGCGTGATGGTGCGTTAAAGGTGCGTTTAAGCCATGAAAATAGCGAAATCAAGAAGTTGTATCAAGACTTTTATAATAAGCCACTAAGTGAATTAGCAGAAGCTATGTTACATACTGTATATACAGATCGCAGTAATGATTTAAGAAAAGGAGAGTTAAAAATGGATAAATTTAAGTGTAAAATATGTGGATACATTCACGAAGGGGAATTAGCAGGTGACTTTACTTGCCCGGTTTGTAAGCAACCATCAACGGCGTTTGAAAAGATGGAAACTGCTAAAAAAGTATTAAATAAGTATGCAGGCACACAAACTGAAAAGAACCTAGAAACTGCGTTTGCAGGTGAGTCTATGGCGCGCAACAAGTATACCTTCTATTCAGTTGTTGCAAAAAATCAAGGCTTTGAACAAATTGCAGACTTATTCTTAAAGACTGCTGATAACGAACGTTCACACGCATTTATGTGGTTTAAGGAACTTGGTGGATTAGGCGATACTGCTGAAAATCTATTACACGCTGCTGAAGGCGAAAACTACGAATGGACTGATATGTACGACAACTTTGCTAAAACGGCTGAACAAGAAGGCTTCCCTGAACTTGCTGAAAGATTCCGTTACGTTGCAGAGGTTGAAAGACATCACGAAGAACGCTATCGTGCTTTATTAAACAACGTGGAAAATTCTACTGTGTTTGAAAAGAAAGAAAAAACAGTTTGGGAATGCCGTAACTGTGGCCATATCGTAGAAGGTGAAAAAGCACCGGAAGTTTGCCCTGCTTGTGATTACTCAAAGAACTTCTTTGAAGTGCATGCAAAAAATTATTAATATTATGCCTAAAGTTTTACTTTAGCAAATATTTATAATTACAAAAAATCTAAAAACACTCATCTTTTGATGGGTGTTTTTCATTTATTAGTGTTGGGTAAAAAATTTTATAAAAACTTTAAAAAAATATATACCCCCCTATTGACAATATACCCTATTGGGGTATATTATATAGGTAAAGGAGGCGGGTATGGATAATTGTTGCGCTAAAAAGACAAAAAGAAGCGTTGATGAGAAAAAGTTGATAATCAATAGGCTAAATAGAATTGGTGGGCAAATTAAGGGCATTACCAAAATGGTTGAAAGCGATGCATACTGCAATGACTTACTTGTTCAATTATCGGCAGTTAAAAACTCTATTAAGAGTTTATCGACACATATTTTAGAAAGCCATTTATATAAATGCGTGCCAACTGCTTTAGAAAATGGTGAACTTGATACAATAGATGAACTAATTAGTTTATTTAAAAGATTTAATCAATAAAAGGAGGTAAATACAATGGACAAAATCGTACTATGTGAAAAGTGTGGTGCAATGGTTAAAGTTTTAATTGATTGTACTTGCAAAAACTGTGGTATTAAATGTTGCGGCGAAACTATGAAAGAAATATCTAAAGAAGAAGCTGAAAAACGTTTAGAAAATAAGTAATTACAAAATAAAAGACAAACAAAAACACTCATTTTTTAGTGGGTGTTTTTTGTTTTGCTATTGAAAAAATAAAACCGCTATGATATAATACATATATATCGCGTGCTAGGAGAAAAATTGTGGACAGCGTAAACAAGACCTTATTCATACCCCTTTACGGAAAGGCATTGGTTAGTAAAAAGGGTATAATTTTGCAAGATAAAAAAGCAGAAAGTATATGGGAATACCAAAAGTTTCCACTAAAGAGAAAGGCAAAATCAAAATGGCTTGCTTATTATATGGGTATGCGCGCTGCAGTTTTTGATAAGTGGCTTAAGGAAAAGGTAGAAAATTTTGGCGACTGCGTTGTGTTACATTTAGGTTGTGGTCTAGATAGCCGTATAAAGAGAGTTAAAACCAAACACGTATGGTATGACGTTGATATGCCTACAGTAATAGCCACTAGAAAGCGCTATTATCGCGAAACCGACCACTACCACATGCTTGGTGCTGATTTAAGTAAGCCAACCTTTATTGATAAATTGCCAAAAACTAATAGGGCGATAGTTGTTTTAGAGGGCGTAAGCATGTATTTAACAAATGAAGAACTGAATAACCTTTTGGGGCAATTAAGCAAGTATTTTCCACACTTATCTGTATTGGTTGATTGTTATACTCCGTTTGCAGTTAAGATGACTAAACTTAAAAATCCTATAAAAGAAGTTGGTGCCTCAAAAGTTTACGGTATAGATAGTGCTAAAGTTTTAGAAAAAGCAGGTATTTCTTTTGTAAAAGAGCACGATATAACGCCTTTGTGTTTAATTGAACAACTTAAAGGTTTGGAAAGGTCAATATTTAAAAAACTTTATGCAGGCAAGATGTCTAAAAAACTTTACAAACTTTACGAATATAGAAGCTAGTTTATTAAAGGTTAATGGATATTTTTAAAATGAGTTATATATATAAAATTAAACACTCACTTGAGCGCAAGTGGGTGTTTTTATTTATAAAATACTGCTTTCAATATTGACTGCAATATATAAATAGGTAAATTCGTTTATATTTTTTTGACTTATATTTCATATTATGGTATAATTTTATAAAATCCATAGTTTATTATTATAGAATAATAATAAAATTTAGTTGGTTACAACAATGCTTGTCGTAATAAAAGCATCGCGTGGAATAAAAAAGGAAAAATTATTACTAAAGAAAATCATGGAAAACAGTAAAGAATTAGTAAAACAAAAAACTGAAAAGGAAAAAGCCTTTAGCTCAATTAACCTTCGTTCATTTTTAATGGTGGCAGGGCTGTTGGTGGCTATACTCATTATTGCTGGCGTAGTTTCAAACTTTATTCCACAAGGTCATTTTTCTTACGATGAGGTTACTGGTGCAATTATTCCTGGAACTTACCAAAAAGGCGAAATTAAAGGCATTGAACTTTGGCGTGTTGTAACTGCACCTGTTAGAGTTTTCTTTAGTGAAGATGCGCTTACCATTATAATGATTTGCATATTTTTACTTATCATGAGTGGTGTGTTTAACATAATGGACAAAACGGGTGGCGTTAAAGCATTGATTGCAAAAATTACCAAAACTTTTGCAAACAAAAAGACACTTGCTGTTTTAATAATTATGCTATTCTTCATGCTGTTTGGTAGTTTCTTCGGAATGTATGAAGAATTGATAACACTATTGCCAATTATAATCATCTTTTCGTTGTCATTAGGCTACGATACGATGACAGGGCTTGGAATGTGTATGTTGTCTGCTTGCTTTGGTTTTGCCGCAGCGATAACAAATCCTTTCTCTGTGGGTTTAGCAAGCGATATAGCAGGCGTACCGGTTACAGAAGGCGTTTGGCTTCGAGTTTTATTCTTTGTTCTTGTGTTTGCAGTGCTTTGCACGTTTATGCTTTTATACATAAGAAGAATTACTAAAAACCCTAAAAAATCATTGAGTTTTAGAATTGATAGAGAAAAGCTTAAGAATATTGACCTTGAAGGCAGTACTCAAGTTGATGAAAAGGTGTTTAAGGCTTACATGGTATTCTTTTTGGTGCAATTAGTGTTACTTGTTCTAATAGCATCGGTAAGTGCGATTTCAAGCTATGCTATCCCAATACTTGCCGTTAGTTTTTTAATAGGTGGGTTTGCATCAGGCATAATCGCTTCGGGCGATAAAAAGATGGTTGCAAAAGAATTCCTTAACGGCGCAATTAGTATGTTGCCTGCAATCGCTATGATAGCAATTGCATCATCTATTAAGTTAGTTCTTCAAGAAAGCCAAATTATTGATACTATTATGAATAGTGTTATCGTTGCACTTGAAGGGCAAAGCAAGGGTGTTGCAATTATCTTGATATACATCTTAATTATATTCTTGCAAATTTTCATAAGTTCGGCATCGGCAAAAATTTTCCTAATTATGCCTATCGTAGTGCCTATTTGTGAAGTGCTTGGCATTTCTTCTTCAGTTGTAATTTTAACCTATTGCATGGGTGACGGCTTTACCGACATGCTCTTACCAACAAACCCTATTTTATTAATAGGTCTTTCAGTCGCGAACGTTTCTTATTCAAAGTGGATAAAGTTTACTGCAATTTTACAAATTGTAATGTTTGCATTAACAGTGCTTTTCTTACTGTTTGCAGTTAGTATAAATTATGGAATTTAATATGATAAAACACTCTCTCACATGGGAGTGTTTTCTTTTCATATATTGACAAGTATATTCATTAATGTTATACTTTTTTAGTAAAAGAAAAAGGGAAATATTATGAAAGTTAAAGAAAAAATCAATCTAAATATGGATGGTCTTATAGAACATGGGCCTATAAATATAGTTGTTTTTGGGGACAGTGTGACTCATGGTGCTTTTGACTTTGGCGAAGTAGATTTTGAAAACTGCTACGTGAGAAAACTAGCAAAAAAACTTAATCAAAAAAACAGTTATATTCCTGTTAATGTAATTAATGCAGGCATTGGTGGGCTAACTGCAGTACGGTCGATTTCAAGGCTTGATGGTCAAGTACTGGCGCATAATCCCGACCTTGTTATTGTTTGTTTTGGTCTAAACGATGTTAATTTAGAGTTAGACGTCTATATTGGTGCATTACGCGAGATATTCAAAAAGATTAAAGAGTATGGCGCAGACGTTATTTTTATGACACCAAACATGCTTAATACCTACGTTAATGATAAAGTTCCAAAAGAATATGTTGAGTATGGAAACACGCTTGCAGAGTACCAAAATAACGGCAGAATGGATGGTTATATGAAAAGTGCAGTAGACCTTGCAAAAGAAATGGGCGTTATAGTGTGTGACGTTTATAGCGAGTGGAAAAAACTCTCTAAAGAGCAAGATACCACTTTGCTTTTGGCAAACGGGTTAAACCACCCAACTAGAGAAATGCACGACCTTTTTGCAGATATGTTATTTGAAATAATTTTTAAAGATTAAATTTAAGGGCTAAAGAAAAACGGAGAAAACTACCTGTGTTAAAGAGATTTTTATCATACTATAAACCACATAAATTGATGTTTACTCTTGATATGCTAGCATCATTAACAGTTGCACTTGTGGGGATTTTTTATCCTATTATAACAAGACAAATGTTAAACGTGCACATTCCAGCACAAAATTATAAGGCAATAATTATATTTGGTTGCATTTTGCTTTCTCTATACCTAATCAAGATGCTTCTTAACTATTTTATTCAATATCAAGGCCACGTTATAGGGGTAAAGATGCAAGCAAGAATGCGTTCTGATATGTTTAATCATTTACAAACCTTGCCTTTTAAGTTTTATGATAACAACGAAACTGGTAAGATTATGTCAAGAATGACTAACGACCTTAACGATATAAGCGAACTTGCACACCACGGTCCTGAAAATATTTTAATTTCTTCAATATCAATCATTGCATCGTTTGTATACTTAATGACTATTAACGTGTATTTAACTTTAATTATATTCGTATGCGTACCTGTATTAATAACTATTTCAATGCTATTAAGAAAGAAAATGCGTGATGCGTTTATGGAAAGCAGAAAAGCAGTTGCACAAATCAATGCGTCTTTAGAAAGCAGTATTTCAGGCATTAGGGTTACAAAAGCGTTCAATAATGCTAAAGCTGAAATCGGCAAGTTTGAAGTGGGTAACACCGACTTTGTGAACGCAAGAAAAAAGGCGTATAGGCTTATGGGTGTGTTCCACTCAACAACAACTTTTGTAACGGAAATATTTAACGTAGTTGTACTTATTGCAGGTGGATTATTCTTGTATAATGGCTATATAGAACTTGGCGATTACACGGCGTTTATCGTTTCAATAAACGTGTTTTTAGCACCTGTTAGACAGCTTATTATGTTTATGGAACAATATCAAAACGGTGTTACGGGCTTCAAAAGATATATTGAAGTTATGGATGCTGAAAGTGAAAAGGATATTGAAAACGCGCTAAAACTCGATAGGGTAAAGGGCGAAATTGAGTTCAAAAACGTTACATATAACTATGGCGAAGGAAAGGACGTTTTAATGGATTTTAATCTAAAGGTGGAACAAGGGCAAGTTTATGCGTTAGTAGGCCCTAGTGGTGGAGGAAAGACTACTGTGTGCCACTTAATACCTAGGTTTTACCAAATTGAAAAGGGTAGCATACTGGTCGATGGTGTTGATATTAAGGATATGACTGCGCAGAGCTTAAGGGAAAACATAGGTATTGTTCAACAAGACGTTTATCTATTTAATTCAAGCATAAAAGACAATATTTTGTACGGAAAGCCTGACGCTAGCGATAAAGAAGTTATTATTGCTGCAAAAAGGGCAAACATACACGAATTCGTTATGAGTTTAGAAAACGGATACGATACGGTAATTGGCGAAAGGGGTGTTAAACTTTCGGGTGGACAAAAGCAAAGGCTTTCTATTGCAAGGGTGTTCTTAAAAAACCCACCTATATTAATTTTAGATGAAGCAACGAGCGCACTTGATAATACTACCGAAATACTAATTCAAAAATCGCTTGATGAACTTTGCAAAGGAAGAACGACTATCGTTGTTGCGCATAGGCTTTCTACTATTAAGAACGCAGATAAAATAGCCGTTATTGCAGATGGAAAAATGATAGAACAAGGTGGACATGCTGAACTTATGAAGTTAAACGGCAAATACGCTGAACTTTATAATTTGCAGTTTAAAAATTTACAAGATTAAATAAATAGTAGTAATATCAAAATTGATTGATTTTATCGTGCCTGTTATAGTATAATAGTATTACTGACTTATAAAAAGAGAAGAGACAATGGTATATAAAAACGTGTTAGATGCGATTGGGCATACCCCTATCGTAAGATTAAATAAAATGGTAGATGAAGATAGTGCTGAAATCTTGGTTAAGATTGAAGGGCTTAACGTTGGTGGGTCAATTAAGACGAGAACTGCTTACAATATGATTTGCGACGCAGAAAAGAAAGGGCTTATCAATAAAGACACCGTTATTGTAGAGCCAACGAGTGGTAATCAAGGTATAGGTCTTGCATTAGTTGGTGCAGTTAAGGGTTATAAAACTATTATCATTATGCCAGACTCTGTTAGTGAAGAAAGAAGAAAACTCGTTCGCCATTATGGTGCAGAAGTTATTCTTATTCACGATGACGGCAATATTGGCGATTGTATTGACAACTGCTTAAAGTTGGCACTTAAGATGGCTAAAGAAGACAAAAACGTTTACGTGCCACAACAATTTGAAAACCCTGCAAACCCTACCGTGCATCGCCACCACACAGGTTTAGAAATTTTAGAGCAAGTGGCAGGTCCTATCCACGGATTTTGTTCAGGAATAGGTACGGGTGGAACTATTACGGGTATTGGCGAAGTGTTAAAAGCACAAAACCCTGATATTAAAATTTGGGCAGTAGAACCTGAAAATGCTGCAATATTAGCAGGTGGTACTATCGGTTCACATATTCAAATGGGTATAGGTGACGGACTTATTCCACCAGTTCTAAATTGCAATATTTATGAAGATATTTGTATTGTTAGCGACCAAGAAGCATTACAAACTTCTAAAGATTTAGCAAGGCTTGAAGGTATTATGTGTGGTATTTCTTCGGGCACGAACGTGGCGGCGGCATTAAGGCTTGCTAAAGTTCTTGGTAAGGGAAAGACTGTTGTAACGGTGTTACCAGACACGGCTGAAAGATATTTTTCAACACCACTTTTTGATGGCGAATAAGACAAAATAAGCAAAATTTATACAAAATATAAGACCTACGAATAAAAATCGTAGGTTTTTTTAATTTTTTAATAATTTGTGTTTTTTGGGGTGTAAAACGTTTGACTCACTAAAATAAAAATGCTATAATGCACACGTAAATCGAAGAAACTGTCAGAATGTAAAGACCGACAGTGGAGAAATTCCGGAGAATCTCTTTTAAGTAAGAGTGCCGAAGGGGCAAAGGGTAATCCCCCAATCTCTCAGGCAAAAGGACGGAACTAATTTAATCTCTATATTACGTATATAATATAGTTTTAGTTCTTATTGTTTTCCGGAGTTGCTTTAATTTATTAAGGCAACTTTTTTGTTTGTTAAAAAAACTTTCTACAAAGGAGAAGTTATGGAAAAATTTTTAGCAGGACTACTTAATGTAGTTCAAACAGTAAACGCATATTTATCAGATTACATTTTGATAATTTTGCTAGTTGGTATTGGTATTTTTTACACCGTAAAAACCCGTTTCGTTCAAGTACGTTGCTTTAAGCAAGGTATGAAACAAGTTTTTGGTAATCTTAAACTTAACGGCGGTAAAAGCGGAAATGGTATGAGTTCTTTCCAAGCATTTACTGCAGCAGTTGCAGCACAAGTTGGTACTGGTAACATTATCGGTGCAAGTGGCGCTATCTTAACTGGTGGCCCTGGTGCTATTTTCTGGATGTGGATTATCGCTTTCTTCGGTATGGCTACTAACTATTCAGAAGCAGTTTTAGCTCAAAAAACAAAGATGCTTGCTGAAGATGGTAGCGTAAACGGTGGTCCTGTTTACTATATTAAAAAGGCATTTAAGGGTGGCTTTGGTAAGTTCTTGGCAGGTTTCTTTGCTGTTGCAACTATTATCGCTTTAGGTTTTGTTGGCTCAATGGTACAATCTAACTCAATCGCAGGTGCTGTAAACGAAGCATCAGGCGTAGACACATGGATTGTTGGTATTATTCTTGCTATCCTTGCAGGTATCATCTTTATTGGTGGTGTTTCAAGACTTGCGTCAGTTACAGAAAAGATTGTTCCTGTAATGGCTGTTGTCTACTTATTAGGTGGTTTAATCGTAATTTGTTGTAATATAACTGCTCTTCCTGAAGCAGTTTGGATGATTTTCAAGTACGCATTTATTCCTGAAGCAATCATCGGTGGTGGTATCGGTGCTGCATTAAAAACTGCAATCAGTCAAGGTGCTAAACGTGGTCTTTTCTCTAACGAAGCAGGTATGGGTTCTACACCACACGCTCACGCACAAGCAAACGTTAATACTGCACACGAACAAGGTATCAGTGCTATGATTGGTGTATTCTTCGATACTTTCGTAGTTCTTACTATGACTGCACTTATCGTTATTACAACACTTTATGCTGGTGATGGTATGTTATCTTCTGCAGACAAGCTAGAAGCTGCATTAGCTGGTGGTTTAAGCAAAACTAACCTAGTTAAAACTGCTATTGCAACAGTATTTAACGGTTCAAACGTAGGTTTAACTATCGGTGGTATTTTCGTTGCAGTTTGCTTATTCTTCTTTGCTTTCTCTACAATTTTAAGCTGGAACTTATTTGGTAAAATCAACTTTACATACCTATTCGGTAAGAAGTCATCTATCGTTTATATGATTATCGCTATCATATTCGTATTCCTAGGTTCTATTTTCCAAAACGATTTAGTTTGGGAACTTACTGACTTCTTTAACTACTTAATGGTATTACCTAACGTTATGGCATTATTTATGCTTTCTAAAGTTGTTATTGATGAACTAACAGTTAATGGCAAAAAGAGCGTAGGCGACACACCTAACCAACCATTAAACAAAAGTTTAGCAGACTAATTTATATTTTATAAAAAGGTAATTTATGAAAAGGATAGCCGTTTTATTTGCTTTTGGCACAGAAGAAATTGAAGGCATTACCCCTGTAGATATTTTAAGAAGGGCAGGGGCAGAGTGCGATATCGTTTCTGTTTCAGGAAAGACCATAGTAGGCTCTCACGGTATTCAAATCATTGCTGATAAACTTATTGAAGATATTGATGCAGATGATTATGACGGTGTTGTTATTGCACGTCGAGACTCTAGTAGTACTACAACGAAAATAACCCCAAAATACACAGAAATCCTTTATTTTCCTATCGTTTTTCCACATTTTGTGTTTGTGGAAGATGCCGATGGATACAAGCAAAAAGTGCTAAAAAAGCACGCCACAGTTCATATTGTAGTTAACCTTGTAACGGGGAACACAAGAACGAAAAATTGAAAAACATTAGATAAATCCTAACGAAAACCGTATTCCTCGTTAGGATTTTTTATTGTATATGAAAACCACGGGACTATCCCGTGGTTTTCATATACAAAAAGAAGCACCGAAGAAGAACATAGCCCGACCTGCCTTGCTAGGGCGAAGTTCTTCTTCGGTGCGTTTCGCTTGATTTTTGGGGCGTGTGCTTGGTACGCGCACGTAGCGCGCGTCTCGATAAATAACCAATCACACGCCCCACCGTCAGCTATGACCACAAGCGGACAAAAGCGGACATTTGCAATTATTTTTAAAATAAATATTTTAGCAATTTTGAATATTTCATCGCGTACATGGTACCGCCATATTATTTCAACGCGTACACGGTGAGCGTATTTTTGTCTAAAATGCCTTTATTTTTTACTATGATAATATAAAATATTATCAACTTTACTATCAAAACCCCATTGACAACGCATTTTATTAGTGGTATAATATATTTATATATTATAAAATTTGTTTTAAGGGCTTCGGTATGTACAAGCATTTTTTTAAGAGATTTTTCGATATCCTCATTGCATTACTTGGGTTGATTATTGCGGCAATACCAATGTTGTTTATTGCAATTGCTATTAAGCTAAATTCAAAAGGCCCTGTTATCTTTAAACAAGAGCGTGTTGGTAAAAAGGGGAAAGTGTTCAAAATTTATAAATTTCGTTCTATGTGCGTTGGCGCAGAACAAACGGGAAGCGGTGTTTATTCTGGGAAAGGTGATGCTCGTGTAACAAAGGTAGGGAAAATTCTTCGCGCAACTTCGCTTGATGAATTGCCACAGTTTTTCAATTTGTTAAAAGGCGATATGAGCTTAGTTGGTCCTCGTCCACCGCTTACATACCACCCTTGGTCGTGGGATAAATATACCGAGGAGCAAAAAAGAATGTTTGAAGTGCGTCCAGGTATTACGGGTTGGGCGCAAGTGAATGGTCGTAAAGACGTTGAGTGGAATAAGAGAATTAAGTTAAACGTTTGGTATGTTGATCACGTATCCTTGTGGTTGGATATCAAGATTTTATTTATGACTGTTTTTAAAGTTTTCTCAAACGCCGACAATGAAAACAAAGGGGCAACAGTTGTATCCGCTCCTACGGATGCGGTCTCTGAAGAAATTGCTCAAGAGGGGACGGTTGTAGAAGAGGCGGCTGCAACGGAAACAGTAACGCAAGAAACCGAAGGCAAGGTAGAATAATATGTTGAAATTGATGTACATAACAAACCACCCTGAAATTGCGCAAATTGTAGAAAATGCGGGCGTAGAACGTATTTTTATCGATATGGAACATATCGGTAAATCTGTTCGGCAGGGCGGAATGGATACCGTAAAGTGTCATCATACAATAGAAGATATTCGAGCTGTTAAGAAGGTTTTAACAAAGGCTCAAATTATGACTCGTTGCAATCCTATTCACGAAGCTACATCGGAATATTGTTCTTCCGAAGAAGAAATTGATGCGACTATTGAGGCCGGGGCGGACATCTTGATGTTGCCTTATTTCAAAACGGCAAAAGAGGTTCAAGAATTTGTTTGTCTTGTTGACGGCAGAGCAAAAACTTTGCCGCTGATAGAAACGCCAGAAGCAGTTGCGTGTATCGATGAAATTTTGGAAATCGATGGTATTGATGAAATTTTCGTGGGGCTTAACGATTTAAGTCTTGGATACGGAATGAAATTTATGTTCCAGCTTTTAATAGACGGAACGGTGGAAAGACTTTGTGAAAAATTTAAAGCGAAAGGTATTCCGTATGGCTTTGGCGGTATTGCGGCTTTGGGTAAGGGAATGCTTCCCTCGGAAAGAGTTATCGCGGAACACTATCGATTGGGTTCGACTTGTGCGATTTTATCGAGAAGTTTTTGCAATACGAACATTGTTACGGATTTAGACGAAGTTCGTCGAGTATTCGACATGGATTTGAAAGCTATTCGTGCGTGGGAAAAACAATGCGCTGATGGCGAAGTTGACTTTATTGAAAACAGAAAAGAAGTAGAAGTAGGGGTAAATAAAATCGTAAAAGGATTAGATTAAGAATGAAACTTTTGATTACAGGCGCTTGGAAGTGTACAAGCGAACAACTTAATCAAATTGAGGCAATGGGACATTCAATCGTGTTTATGCAGAACGAGAAAGACGAATTACCTTGTTTGTATGAAGAAGTGGAAGGGGTAATTTGCAACGGCTTGTTTTTGTATCATCCTATTGAAAAGTTTACTTCGCTTCGGTATATTCAGTTGACAAGCGCAGGCTTTGATCGAGTGCCGATGGATTATGTACAAGCGCACGGGATAGCAATACATAATGCACGTGGTGTTTACAGTATTCCTATGGCAGAGTTTGCGATAAGCGGTGTTTTGCAGTTGTATAAGCAAAGTAGATTTTTTTATGAAAACCAAAAAAAGAGTGTTTGGGAAAAATACCGTGGGGTTTTAGAGCTGTTTGGAAAAACGGTTTGTATTGTGGGCTGCGGAAACGTAGGAACGGAGTGCGCAAAACGTTTTCAAGCGTTTGGATGTAACGTAATCGGGGTGGATTTGTATCCGCGAGAAGATAATGCGTATGAAAAGATATATTCGTTGTCGAGTCTTGACGATGCGTTGTTGCAATCGGACGTGGTTGTTTTAACGTTGCCTTTGACGGAAGAAACGCGACATATGATGAACGAACAGCGTTTTGCCAAAATGAAAGACGGCAGCGTTTTGGTGAATATAGCTCGCGGGGCAGTAGTTGATGAACAAGCCTTGTTAAAAGCGCTGAATGAAAAACTATTAGGCGCGGTTTTAGACGTGTTTGAGGAAGAGCCGTTGTCAGCCGATAATCCATTGTGGAAGAAAGCGAACGTTATTGTAACGCCTCACAACAGCTTTGTGGGTGATGGAAACGGGGATAGAATGTATCAAGTTATATTAGAAAATTTAAATAAGGACGCTTTTATAAAATGATTAAAGAAGTTTTAGAACAAAATGCGGATTTGCAGCAATTTCTTTTTATTCGCGGCTTTTTAGCAACAAATCGTAATGATCTTGATATGAATGGGTTCCCTTTTTACGGGAATTGGGAGATGATTAAGTTGCAAAATATGTTTTTTTATAAGCATAACCAAACTGGTTTCCATTTTTATCAGGAAGGCGATAAGGCGTGTTTCTTGTTTGGACACGCTTACAATCCTTTTACGATGGAAATTGATGAAAACAAAATCTTAGAAAGAATGCTCCCTTTTATTGGGACAAATGAGTTTTATCGGTATGTCGATGAATTAACTGGGATGTTTGTCTTGGGTGTTATGGAAGACGGGAAGGTATCATTTCTTGTCGATCCTTCAGGTGTGCAATCAGCATGCTATTGTTTAGATGGAAAAGATTTTTACATTTCTTCGCATCCGCAATTGGTGGCGGATATTTGTGGATATGAAATGGATTCGTTTGTTAAAAAATTAATTACGTATAAATGGTATGCTCGTGTTATGGGACCGTATTTACCTGCGGACATGACGCCTTATACGCTAGCAAAAAGAATCGTTCCTAATATTGCATACTCGTACGATATTGCTGAAAATGCTATTACGCATGAAAGATTTTATCCGTTAAAGGATTTATCCGAGTGTAAGACGGATGAGGAATATAATGCTGTTATTCAAGAGGCTGCGGATATTCTTAAAAACAATATGAGTTTGGTTGTTCAAAAATGGAATAATCCTTGGCAATCTTTGACGGGTGGCATTGACAGTAATACGACCTTTGCTGCGGCGAATGGTCATTATGATAAAATTAAAACGTTTAGCTATTGTTCGGCAGAAAAAGAAACAATAGACTGCGATGCGGCAAAAATTATTTCTGAAAAATTCAACGTGGATTGGATTTTATTCAATATTCCAAATGAGAATGCTCAAATTGAAAGATTTGTAGAAAAAAGTGCAATTATTCGCCACAATAATGCTTATATTGGGTTGGAAAAAGATAACGAACTGCGTAAGCGTATGATTTTGCAAGAACAATGTCATGCAGATGTTGAAATTAAAAGTTGGACTTCGGAAACCATTCGCGCTTACTGGTATAAGCATTACGGGCGAAAAAAGATGCCAAAGCTTTCGGCGAAGCTATATCGCAATTTGTATAAAATTTTTATTGCAAATAGAAAATTGGCGCATCAAATTGATAAGATTTTTGCTGAATATATTGAAAAATTTGAATATGAAAAGATTCCCTCGCAATATCCTGCTGCCGATATGCACTATAACGAAGTGACCTGGGGAAGCTGGGGTGGTATGAATATCAGCGAAATGAAATATTGCTTTGATATTACAATTATTTACAACAATAGACGATTTTTAGATTTATTATTTAGGGTGCCACTTGAAAAACGTATATCCGATCAACATCATTTGGATATGAAAAAATATTTAAACAAAGAGTTGTTTGATATGAATATTCGAGTTGTGAATATGAAAGAAACAAAGTTTAGGGCCTTTGCTTTAAATGTGATTTTTACTATTAATTCGTGGTTGCCTTTTTAAGGAGGGAGTATGAAGAAAGTCTTATATGTGGCAACGGTATTAAGCCATATTTGTCAATTTCATTTGCCTTATTTGAAAATGTTTAAAGAACAGGGCTATGAGGTGCACGTAGCGGCTCGTGATAATTTGGCGGAGAAAAATGGGCTACAGTTGCAATATGCGGATCAGCAT
>JAEIGA010008845.1_pt1 | contig 15232 bp, 14 predicted proteins | sample 9270691 | NCBI WGS metagenome assembly JAEIGA01 (sample SAMN17057246, study PRJNA624740) | gut metagenome | biome: biome; isolation source: fecal sample | host: Bos grunniens | place: China: Xizang | collected 2019
GTCAGAAATAAAATTTGTGAGGATGTCCTCCGGTACATCGAGTACCACACGGAGTCCACCCTCACAATAAATTCTTTAAAAGTTCTTCGCGAACTATTCGTATAATTATTTTACACGCTCGCCGTATGAACGGTCAGTAGTGTTTACACGAATTCTCTCACCGATGTTGATGAAGAGAGGTGCCATGATGATTGCACCAGTCTCGAGAGTAACCTCTTTCTGAGCGTTAGTTGAAGCTGTATCACCCTTAACTGCAGGCTCAGTGTAAGTAACCTCAAGCTCTACGTATGTAGGAAGCTCGCAAGTGAGGCAGCGCTCCTCGTCAGCAAGGAACATCATCTCTACGTGCTGTCCCTCCTTCATAAGGTCAGCGTTGTCTACTACGTTAGTGTCAAGGTGAATCTGCTCGTAAGTCTCCTCGTGCATGAAGTTGAATCCGTCCTCATCCTTGTAAAGGAACTGGTAAGGTCTTCTCTCAACGTTGATAGTCTCGATCTTTGCACCTGCAGTGAAAGTGTTCTCGAGGATACGACCATTCTCAAGGTTTCTAAGTTTACTCTTTACGAAAGCTGGACCCTTACCTGGCTTTACGTGCTGGAACCATACGATCTGGCATGGCTTGCCGTTGTAGTTAAGGTAAAGTCCGTTCTTAAAATCAGCTGTTGTTGCCATAAAATATTAATGTTTAAAATCTGTCTTTCAAAAATCGGCTGCAAAAATATAAAAATGTAGGCTTGTAACCAAATTTTTGCTGATTATCAGCCTTTTTGCTGCCAGATCTCAAGCCACTCAGGTACATATTTGTTGAGTAGTTTGATGGATCCTGCCACATCTTCAAGCAACCATTTAGGAGTTGAAGTGGCTCCGCATATACCCACTTTGTCATCTGCTCTGAACCACTCACGCTTGATTTCTGCAACAGAATCAATGTGGTAAGTTCTGATGTTCAGTGACTTACAAAGGTCGCAAAGGACCTTTCCATTAGAGCTTGCCTTGCCAGAAACAAAGATGATGATGTCGTGCTCCAATGCGAATTTAGAGAGCTTGGCATGGCGTGATGCTACCTGTGAGCAGATGGTGTCATTGATTGTCAGCATGCCGGTTCCCTGGAATCTCTCTACAGAAAGTTCGTTATAATGGGCCATTTTTTCAAGCATGCGTGAGCATAGTCTGGCGTACTCTGCCGGGCTCTTGGTTGTCTGACTGAAGATTACAGTAGGAATATCAAGGAGAATAGTGCCGTTTTCAATAGCATCTTCCAACATTGCGACATTTTCGACTACAATTGCAGTCCCGTCAGTCTGTCCAAGCAGGCCAAGAACCTCTGCGTGTCCGAGTTTTCCAAAGATGATGATCTGACCTTTGCCATCTTCATGCTGCTTCTGATATGCCTGAAGAATCTTTTTCTGGAGTTGAAGGACTACAGGACATGTGCAGTCAATGACTGTGAATCCCAGGCTTTCAGCAAGTCTGTAGGTCTGAGGAGGCTCTCCGTGAGCTCTGATGAGAAGTGTCTCTCCACTGGCGTCAACCATCTCTTCGATATCTTCTCGGTCTATTGTGACAAGGCCCATTCTTGTAAGCCTTGTAAGCTCTGCATCATTGTGCACGATGGCTCCAAGGGAATACAAGCGTTTTCCGTTTCCGTTTCTTTCGGTTCCGAGGAAGTCTTCAGCCTTACTGATAGCCCTGATGACTCCTGCGCAGAATCCAGAATTGCTGTCTATGTCAACTTTGAGCATAAGTTCTGTGTTTATTTTCCGAATTTCTCGGAAATAATATTTTTGAGCCACTGCAGCTGGTCATCCATTGTCATGTATGAATTATCCAGAACAATAGCATCCTCTGCCTGACTAAGTGGTGAAGCCTCGCGATGAGAGTCGATATAATCTCTTTCCTGAAGGTTCTTGAGCACAGTGTCAAGTTCTGTACTATCACCCTTTGCGGCCATCTCGTCTGCTCTTCTACGTGCTCTTACGAGTGGATCTGCTGTCATGAATATCTTCAGTTCTGCATTCGGAAATACTGTAGTTCCGATGTCTCTGCCATCCATGACTACACGTTTTTTTGCTCCGAATTCTCTGAGTTTTCTGTCAACGAAATTCCTGACTTCCGGAACAGTCGCGATCGGGCTCACCTTGTCAGCTACTGCCATAGAGCGGATCTCTGCCTCTATGCATCTGTCTCCGATATAAGCTCCACCCTCACCAAAGTGCAGATCAATATCTTCCAAAGCCTTGTCAAGACCTGGAACATCAATCTCGCAGTTGTCATTGATGAAGCCGTTCTCTATTGCGAATAAGGTTACTCCTCTGTAAAGGGCTCCTGAATCAAGATATAGGAAAGAAAACTCGTTTGCTATGATTTTTGCAAAGGAGCTTTTCCCTGTTGATGAGTAGCCGTCAATCGCTATGATTATATCTGGAATATTCATTGAAACTCTAGTATTATTAAGGGAGGCAAAATTATAAAATATTGTGTAAACTCCCAAAAATGTCTATGTTTGTATTCACGTGTCAACCAGTTTTGAAATAACTATATAAAGCTCGAAATATGAAAATCTTAATCATTGATGACGAGAGATCTATCAGAAATTCCTTGAAGGAGATTCTTGCAGACGAAGGCTATGAGGTGGATGTCGCTGAAAATGGTCTTCAGGGTATTGAAATGGTGGATAAGGAGAAGTATAATATCATCTTCTGCGATATAAAGATGCCGGAGATGGATGGAATCGAGGTTCTTGATAAGCTTATTCAGATGGGAGTGGATTCTGCTGTGGTGATGATCTCAGGTCATGGTGATATCGATACAGCTGTGGAGTGTATCAAGAAGGGGGCATTTGATTTCATTCGTAAGCCACTTGACTTGAACCGTATCCTTATCACTATCAAGAACGCCACAGATAAAGTGGCTCTCGTGAAGGAGACCCGTATTTTGAAGAAGAAGGTTTATGGACAGCAGATGGTGGGTGAGTCTCCTGCTATCCAGGAAATCAGATCCATGATAGATAAGGTCGCTCCTACTGATGCCAGAGTTCTGATTCAGGGATCAAATGGAACAGGAAAGGAACTTGTTGCCAGAAATCTCCACCAGGCAAGTAACCGTTCGGCAATGCCATACATTGAGGTAAACTGCGCTGCAATTCCTTCGGAGCTTATCGAGAGCGAACTCTTTGGCCACGAGAAAGGTTCGTTTACATCAGCAATCAAGCAGCACAAGGGTAAATTCGAGCAGGCAGATGGAGGTACTCTCTTCCTTGATGAGATTGGTGATATGTCTCTTGCTGCTCAGGCAAAGGTGCTTAGAGTGCTCCAGGAGAAGAAACTTTCTAGAGTCGGCAGTGACAAGGATATCAATGTTGATGTCAGAGTCTTGGCTGCAACAAATAAGAATCTTAAGGAGGAAATCGCAAAAGGAACATTCCGTGAGGACCTTTATCACCGTCTTAGTGTAATTGTGATCAAGGTGCCGTCTTTGGACGATCGTAAATCGGATATTCCTATCCTCGTGGATCATTTCATTGATCAGATCTGCTCAGAAACAGGAATGCAGAGACGCAAGGTTGAGCCAGCTGCAATGCAGCTTCTCATTGATAAGAGTTGGACGGGAAATATCCGTGAGCTCAGAAATGTGGTCGAGCGTCTGCTTATCCTTTCAGGCAGCAGTATAACAGCAGATGATGTGAAGGCTTACGTATATTAGTCTTCCGATTTCATAGGAATTGTGACGGTGAATGAGGCTCCACCCAGAACAAATGATTTCTGGTAGCTGATTTCACCGTCGCATTTTTCTATAATGTTGCGACAGATTGCCAGACCGAGACCTGTACCACTACTCTTTGTGGTAAAGTTAGGTGTAAATAGTTTGTCGAGATTCTCGTCCTTTACTCCTGATCCATTGTCATCGATGACAATGTCATAATATCCCTCCTTTGTGCTGTTTCTGAGGAAGACCATTACTTTGCCCTCAAAGGTCTCGCCTCCCTGTTCCTCTGTTTCCTTCAGCCTGATTTCCACAGCCTGAATAGCATTGGTTATCAGGTTGACAAAGACACGGATGAGCTGTGGCTTAGGAGCTAATACAAGTGCATCCTCCATTCCTACATAAGAAATCTTGACCTTCTCCTTATTGTCAAAAATAAGCAGCTGGTCCTTGAGTACCTTGTCAAGGTCCAACAAGGTAGGTTTTTCGCTATAGAGTTTTGCAAATGTAGAGAATTCATTAGCTGTGTCTGCAAGGATGTCGATATGCTCAAGGATGACAGCTGCAACCTTGTCGAATTTCTCCTCCCATGCAGGGTTGTTCTTCTGTTTCAGACGTATGAGTCTCTGGAGCTCAAGTTTGATAGGGGTAAGCGGATTCTTGATCTCATGTGCCACCTGGCGAGCCATCTGGCTCCAAGCGTAATCTCGCTCCGCTTGAGCAAGTTGTCTTGTTGAGTCAGATAAATCTTTAACCATTCGGTTATATGCATCCACCAATGATGTTAATTCGTCATCTCTCTGGTAATCAATGTATTCGAGGTGGCTGATATCTGCAGATTTCATCTTGCGTCCCATCACGACCAGCGGGGCAAACATCGAGTTTACCACCTTTGATGTAACCATAAGCGAGCCTATAAGAAGCAATAGGAAGATATTGATAATCATTGCGGCATGTGATGTGGCCTCTCTGCGGAAATCCAGGCTTCTGTCAGTATATGGGGTATTAACGATGGCTATAAGGTCGCCCTTGTCATTAAATACTGGAGCATATAGTGTCCATAGCTTGAATCCTGCAACTTCTGCTCTGTTGATATAGAATCGTTGGTTCCTCTGGCAGATGTTATAATAAGCCTCGGGGTCAATTCTACTGCCGATCATCATTCTTTCGTAGATTTCTGGAGAGGTCGAGCTGAACACCTTGCCGTCCGGAGTGAAGAACGATATGTCTGATTGGGTGGTTGCGCTGATCTTATCAACTTCTTGTGCAAACTCCTGGCTTGTAAGTTCCTCCCAGCTCTCTACGTGACGAATGCGGTTCTCAATCATAGCCTGGATAGTGCTGATTTTTGAGGACATCAGGTTGCGCATATTCGCTTCGTTTCTTCTATAAACGAAGAATACACTGATGATTGTCATACTTGCCAAAATGAGGCAGGATGACACAAAGAGAATTGTATTGATTCGTGTTCTGAAGTAGTTGTTCTTGAAATGTCTGGTCTTTCGGCCTCTCACAAAAATCTGCATCAGCAATGCCAGAATCACAAAAATGTATGAGAATGAAGTGAAGAACACCATTGCACTTCTAATAGGTCTGGATATGACAATGATTTCTTCGTCAGAGAAGTAGTGATGGAAGTGAACATAACCTCCCTCACGATAGACACTCTTGTCCTGACTCTTCGTGCTGTAGTCAGAAACCTCTGGAATTGATGTCGGATATGGGTAGTTTCCTTTGTATGATGTCAGGTGTTTGTTGTCGTATTTTGCATACGAGTAAACAGGAGGAATTGACACGGAACCTGGATTTGACTGTCTCTTGAGGAATGTGAAGTAACCCTTGTCTTCCGTGTTGTTGTCTGGCTCGATTTCCAGAATCATGTGTGTGGTTCCCGTCTCTGGGGAATAGAATAGAAATATTCCGGCATAGGAGTTTCTTCCGCTGTTCTTGACAACGAGGAAGCGTGATCCTCCTGATATAGGAGTTCCGTTACTTATGATTTCCTCAAGGTATCCCAGTGCATCATAATCACCTTCTCTTACCAATATGATATTAGGTTTATATGATAAGTGGAGGTGGCCTAAATGATATTCAGAAATACGTTTCTGGATAATTTCATTTGTGTTCTGATGAGCAGTCAATGTCCACAGGATCTGGTCATTGGCAATGCTTTCTTCAAGACTTATCAACTGTATTTCAAGCGATATATTTCTGTCGACTGCTAGTCTGTTTGCCCAAACCTCAACTCGATCGTCTTCTTTCTTGAATCCAAGAACGGCAGTAGATACAGTCATATAGAGTGCCCATATGAATGCCATTATTGCTAATGACTTTCTTGAGAAGATGTTGTATCTGATTCCAAACAGTTTCCATGCAACAGGGCGCAACATCTGCATAAGCAGGAGTATACTTATGAAGATACCTGCGTACGAAAGATATATGAGGATTGTATAGAATGTCTGTGTGTTCCAACGATATAGCTCCAATGTGATGCTGGAGTTGTTGGTAAGACTTGTCAGCGAGTTATGTACATAAAGTACCGTCGTAATGGCAAGAGATAATATGACAAGGCCATATATGCCCTTCTTGATCTTGGAGTGTGTGTCGTTCTGTCTGATGTATGCAACGATTCTTCTACGAATGATATACGCGCATACATTGAAGAGAATGACGTATACATTTGCAAGAAGCAGGGCTCCTAACGAAAAGAAGGTGCGGTCTGCATAGATGCTTGGCGAGAATATAGGAGAGCTTTCTCCCATGCGATATCCCCAAAGAAATGCTACGAAGAAAATGCCTATAAGGATGACGTTGACAGCAATATATGCTTTAATCGTACGATGCAGTGCCAACATCAGTACGGCTGCTGCAGCAAGAAAGAGAAGTGCCAGCCATCTGAGCAGCGAGTTGTTGAACGAACTGCTTGCCGCCGCTGGACTATATACAACTTTGAAAAGAGGAGTGCCGTCAATGACTACCGGAGTTCCTTCTGTGTGATGGAGAGGAAGGATGGAGAATCTGTCCGACAGGTCGAGATATGGATTGACTCCATTTCCTGACTTGAAGTGGTCTACAAAGAGTTTATTCTGTATTTCAAGACCTGCAATGATTTCTTCTCCGTGACCGTAGTTGTATGTCTTGATCAGGTACCACTTTGGACCAAGATTTATGAAGGAGTAAGAGTCTGTGGCATCATTTAGTGGGGACACCAATCGACTTCTTCTGGATGTAAGTTTAGGAATCTCAAGCTTTACGCTGATGTCATCATTGATCAGGGAGAAATGATTGTTCCATGATTTGAGAGAGTCGTTAACATACCTGTATATGACCATGTCTTCTGGCAAGGTATGTGGCGGTACAGTCTGATCAAGTGGTGATTCGTGAGTGTGCGAGACGTGCTTTTCCAGGATAGCAAGGCGAGTTTCAATGCGTTTACTTGTGCGCTCTGCAATGGCGTCTGTATGATTGTTAGAAAAGATTTCAAGCATAGACAACAGAAACAACACCATGGAAATGATGAAGCAACTTATTGCAATGCTCTTATGTGTCCAAAACTTAAATCTCATTCTGTGAGTTATTCGTGATGGTATGGTTCCCCTTTCATTATTGTAAATGCTCTGTATAGCTGCTCAACAAAGATTGCTCTCACCATCTGATGGGAGAAGGTCATCCTTGACAGAGATATCTTGGAGTTTGATCTTTGACGCACTGCTTCTGAAAAGCCATAGGCTCCACCGATTACGAACACAATGTCTTTACCCGTGTATGAAATCTTATCCTGCAGCACCTTTGCAAACTCCATGGAAGAGAATTCACGTCCTCTTTCATCAAGAAGAATAACGTCTTCTGTAGGCTTTATGTTTTTGAGAATCAGCTCTCCTTCTTTTGTCTTGATCTGATCCTCGCTAAGTGATGATACGTTTTTAAGTTCCGGTATCTCCACAATGGCAAACGGGAAATAGTGCTTCATGCGGGATGCATAAATGTCTATTCCCTGTTTTACCCAGTCTTTGTCAGTTTTGCCAACTGTCAGCAACGTAATCTTCATACAAAAATCGTTCTATAACTCACAAATGTACAAAATATCTGTTAATGTTGTATATTTGCAGCGGCGCGGAATTTGTAGTTCTGGCGCAGGCTTTTCAGCAAAAAACGAAAATGAAAAAATATTTAGTTTCCATAGTAGTCGCAGCAGCGAGTCTGTTTTGTGTGAATACGTATGCGCAGAGCACAGGCGATGTGTTCTCTCCGATAGTTAAATATCTTGAAAAGGGAGATGCTGAGAGCCTGTCAGCATGGTTCGCAGATAATTTGGAGATCTCAATCTTTTCGAGAACTACAGACACCAGTCGCAATCAGGCAAAGCAGATTATGAAATCTTTTTTCAAATCGTATACGCCTCGAGCTTTTGAAATTTCTCATAAGGCAGGAAGACCGAATATGAAATATGCCCTAGGAGTCTTAACTGCAGGTGGCGAAATATTCCAGGTGACGATATTTGTCGGAATAAAGGATTCTGAATATAAAATACAGCAAATGAAAATAGAGCGAATCGATTAACGATCCGCTCTATTTTTAGAATGTATATCTGATTCCAAGGGAGGGGATGAATCCGAGAAGGCCATTGTCGTAGAAACTTACTGACTTGTCAGCAAGATGAAGTCCTACGCAGGGTCTTACCTCTAGCGATAACTGTATCGGAATCTGGAAGTTATATTCTATGCCCACCTGACCAGAAACAGCAAGCATGAATCCGCTTGTGTAGTAATTAGCGCGCTGCTCTCCGCTCTTAATTACACATCTGTCCTCTGTCCATCCCGTTGATATGCCCGGGCCTGCATAGATGTTCCAAGTGCCTTTCTTTGTCCATTTTGGAGATGCCCAGATGAAGTTATAACTTCCGTTTACATGTGCACCTAACTTGCCTGATACACTATATCCGAAATCTACTCCCGCATCAACGGAAAGGAATTTTTCTTGTGAAATGGAATGCTGATAAGACACTTCTGTGCCAGTTGCTCCAGCTCTGAGTCCAAGTGCTTTAGGTTGAGCATGTGATATTGCGCAACAACTGAGGAAGATAATAGTTAATGCTATAATTCGATTCATAAGTATTCGTGTTCAGCGTACAAAGGTACAAAAAACACCGGCCATTTTGCAATGACCGGTGTGAATCTATTGTGGTCTGTTAGAAGCAGAATACTGCTGAAAGACCAAGGTTTGCAAGACCGTACTCATTGAATGCTGCAGCAGAATTCTGACCAACGTAAGCGATGGCAGGACCAAATGCAGGAGTCCAATCAAGAGAAAGTCTGATAGGTGCATCGTTGAATTCGATACCGAGCTTTGCACAACCTGCTACTCCTAGTGTTACAATATTGCTTCTTCCACCAGCAGTCACACCAAATCCGGCATCAAAGAACCACTGACCCGCTGCTGGAGTCCAATCCATTGTGCCCACATTCCAATTGTGGAGGAGTGTGAAATCTGCTGTAAGTACGCCAGCATGGTACCATCCCATACCAAGACGTCCTTCGAGGTAATTAGCGCCATTGTAGCAATACTCTGCCTGAGCCTGGAAGCCCGAACCTACACGGCCTCCGATGCGGAATCCTTGTGCATTAGCGGCTAAGGCAAAGCCGAGTGCAAGTACTGCGATAAGGAGTAATTTCTTCATAATCTTTAGAATTTATAGCGTACGCCCAATGCTGGCATAAGACCCCAGTGGAGGCCATGTCCGCCGAAACCAAGTCCGATCTGTGGACGAACGTCAAGAGAAAGCTGAAGTGGGAAGTTGAATGTGTACTCCAAACCTACCATACCTGCTACTGCAAGTGAGAAATAGCTAGCCTCACCAAGACCAAGACCAACAGCAACACCAGGACCTGCGTAGAATCCCCACTCACCCTGAGATGTCCACTGTGGCTGAGCAATCATGAAGTTATAGATACCTGTTGCGCCAACATTGAATGTGCCGTCAAAACCGAGACCAAGACCTCCGTCAACCTCAAGGAAGTTCTCACCGAGTGTGTGCTGGTAGCTGACTTCGCCACCATTACCGATACGTACACCGATAGCTCTAGGCTGAGCTACTGCAGCTGCTGCAAAACCGAGCACCATAGCTGCTACAAGAATGATTTTTTTCATAATAAAATATGTTTTGGTTAATAATAAAACTCTGATTAAGCGATCTTTTCCTCAAGGTTCTTAGGCTCCTTGAAGAGAATCATAAATAGAATTGCAACCACAAGTGCGTATCCAGCGAATACATACCATGCTGCACTCCAATCAGGTTCTGCTGCATTATTCACAAAGTGGTTTACAACTGCCTGTGCACTAAGGGTACCGATAGTTGCTCCGATACCATTAGTCATAAGCATGAATAGTCCCTGAGCACTGTTCTGCATCTTCTCGCTTGTTCTCATGTTTGTGTAGAGAGCACCTGAGATATTGAAGAAGTCAAATGCAACACCGTATACAATCATAGAAAGAATGAGCATCCATACGCCTGCACCTGGGTCACCGGCTCCGAAGAGACCGAAGCGAAGCACCCATGCAAACATAGCGATAAGCATTACTTTCTTGATTCCGAAGAATCTCATTGCTGCCGGGATAAGCAGGATGCCGAGAGTCTCCGATATCTGAGAAATTGAAATAAGGGCATTAGCATTCTTTGCGCCCCAGGTGTCTGCAAAGGCCGGAATATCCTGGAAGTGTGAGATGAATGGGTTTGCAAAACCGTTAGTAATCTGAAGAGCAACGCCAAGAAGCATAGAGAAGACAAAGAAGATCGCCATCTGCTTATCTTTGAAGAGTCTGAAAGCATTGAGACCAAAACGCTCTGCGAGGGTCTGATTACTTCCGGTTTCCTTGTTGCAAGGGCAGTTCGGCAGAGTGAAGCAGTAAAGCAACATGGCTATGCCGAGAATACCTGAAGTAAGGAACTGGTTGTATGAATTCTGGAACTGAACACCGTCAATGCTTACAAAGTTTACGAAAAGCATTGCAAGGATGAATCCTACTGTACCGAATACGCGGATTGGTGGGAAGTCCTTGACAGTGTCATATCCGTTTGTCTCAAGAATCTTGAATGCAACAGAATTTGAAAGTGCGATAGTCGGCATGTAGAATGCTGCTCCGATTGCGTAAAGTCCGAAAAGAATTCCAAAGGAGACCTCATTTCCTGCCATCATACCATAAAATCCTGCGCCCAGCATTCCTACTCCTGAAATTCCATGGCAAAGTCCGAGAAGTCTCTGGGCAGGGATGAATTTATCTGCCACGATACCCATGAGGGTCGGCATGAAGATAGATACAATACCCTGAATTGCATAGAAGATACCGATCTTAGTTGCGAGTCCAACTGAGAAAAGGTAGCTTCCCATTGACGTCAGATATGCTCCCCAGACTGCCCACTGGAGAATGTTCATGATTATAAGCCTAAGCTTGATAGATTTGTTCATAGTGCTATGTGTCATAATATATATAGGTACAAAGATAATTTATTTTGACTAAAAGTTGCTATCTTTGACGCCTAATTTGTTTCGAATGAAATTTGTAAAGACTCATAATGCCCCGAATTCGTCTGCTCGTTGTGGTGTGATTACTACGGATCACGGTCAGATCGAGACGCCTATCTTTATGCCAGTCGGCACTGTAGGCTCAGTAAAGGGTATATATCATAGAGACCTTAAGGAAGATATCAAGGCTGAGATTATCCTTGGAAATACATATCATCTTTATCTTCGTCCGGGTCTTGATGTCCTTAAGGCAGCCGGTGGACTTCATAAGTTCGAGTCATGGGACAGACCTATCCTGACTGACAGCGGCGGATTTCAGGTGTTTTCTCTCAGCCCGATTCGTAAGCTTACTGAGGACGGCTGTATCTTCCGTTCACACATTGACGGATCAAAGCATATATTTACTCCAGAAAACAATATGGACACCCAGCGTATCATCGGAGCTGATATCGTGATGGCTCTTGATGAGTGCTGCCCAGGAGATGCGACATTTGAGTATGCAAAGAAGTCTCTTCAACTTACTAAGAGATGGCTTGAGAGATGTGTAGCCCATTTTGACGCGACAGATCCATTGTACGGATATTCTCAGACACTTTTCCCAATCGTTCAAGGATGTGTTTATCCTGAGCTTCGCCGTGAGGCAGTCGAGCATGCTGCGTCTCTAGACCGCGAGGGATATGCAATCGGTGGACTCGCAGTGGGCGAGCCGACAGAGAAGATGTATGAGATGCTGGAGGTTGTATGCCCTATTCTTCCGGATGACAAACCTAGATATCTCATGGGAGTTGGAACTCCAGCAAATATTCTTGAGGCGATTGACAGGGGAGTGGACATGTTTGACTGCGTGATGCCGACTCGTAACGGCCGTAACGGAATGCTCTTTACTTGGGACGGTATCATCAATATGAAGAACAAGAAGTGGGCAGATGATTTTTCACCACTTGATCCGAAGGGAACGTCCTTCGTAGACCATACCTATACAAAAGCGTATGTCCGCCATCTGTTTGTTGCAGGAGAAATCTTTGCCGGACAGATTGCCAGCGAGCACAATCTTGCATTCTACCTTGATCTTGTACGCGAGGCCCGCAAGCATATCAAGGCAGGTGATTTCAAGGCATGGAAGGAGGAGACAGTTCGCAGAATAACCACAAGACTCTAACAGAAATGGATTTCGATCTCAGACCAAGAAAAATAGATCTGTATATAGTTAGGAAGTTCATCACGACTTTCTTTGTGGCTCTTATCCTTATCATTGGTATCGTAATCATCTTTGATATCAGTGAGAAGATTGACAACTTTGTTTCGAAGGAAGCGCCTCTCAGAGCGATTATCTTTGATTACTATGTCAACTTTGTTCCGTATTTCATGAATATGTTCTCACCATTGTTCATATTCATAACGGTGATTTTCTTTACTTCAAAGATGGCCGCAGATTCGGAGATCATTGCCATCCTCTCCTGTGGAATCAGCTTCCATAGAATGATGATGCCATATATATTCTCCGCTACTCTTATTGCTGCTTTATCATTGGTACTCAATCTGTTTGTTATACCAGAAGCTAATAAGACACGACTGCAGTTCGAGGATAAATACGTCAAGGCGAGATTTGCAAGCGTCGGACGAAATGTCCATTATCAAACTTCACCTGGTGAGTTTGTCTTTGCCGAGTCCTTCAGTTCATGGAACAGAACAGCTTACAGATTTACTATCGAAAAGATTGAGGATAGCAAGCTTGTATCAAAGATTTCAGCAGAGTCAGCTACATATGATACACTTACAGGACGTTGGCGCTTGAAGAAATACTTCATCAGAGATTACAACGCTGACCTTACAGATAGAGTAAGAAGCGGAAAACAGCTGGATACAACTTTGGCGTTGTCGGTTGATGATTTCTACTTGACTGAGAATACTGTAGAGACTCTTACATATCACGAGTTGAATCAGCTTATTGCTGTGCAGAAGATGCGTGGAGATGCCAATGTGAAGTTTGCGCAGATTGAGAAAAACACAAGATTCGCTCTCCCATTCTCAGCGTTCATCCTCACGATCATGGGTGTGGCTTTGTCATCAAAGAAGCGTAGAGGTGGTATCGGTTGGAACATCGGAATCGGTATTGCTCTGGCATTTACCTACATCCTCTTCCTGCGATTCAGCCAGATGTTCGTCCATACGGATACGCTTCCACCAGGAATCGCCCTCTGGTTACCGAATCTGGTCTTCACCATAATCGCCGGTTTCCTTTACCGCATAGCTCCGAAATAACCTCTTGCTACCTCGCCGAAAAGGGTAGCAAATGCAATCCGCTATATAAAATAAACCTCAAAGGTCCATTTGCCCGGATAGGGTCGCGTAGCGACAGGACCTTTGAGGTTTATTTTATTGTTTAGATTGTATCTGCTAACCGATAACTTTAACCCATCCAAACGGATCCTCAATCTCACCCTTCTGGATACCAGTAATATACTGGTAAAGCTTAAGTGATTTAGGACCGCATGTGCCATCACCATAAGTGTAAACAGTCTCCTCATCTGACTCGAGGAATGGCTTGTCTACGAGCTTGTGTACTGGAGTAATCACAACTGCTGTTCCGCATTCTCCAACTTCCTCAAATGTGCTGAGTTCCTCAACAGGAACAGGTCTTCTCTCGACTTCCATTCCAAGGTGTGCCGCAACAGTCTCAAGAGACATGTTAGTGATTGAAGGAAGAATTGAATCAGACTTTGGAGTGATGTACTTGTTACCTTTGATTGCGAAGAAGTTTGATGAGTTAAACTCGTCAATCGTTGTCTTAGTTGCAGGATCAAGGTAAAGAACTGCTTTGTATCCCTGCTCGTGAGCTACGTTGAGAGATTTGAGTGAACATGCATAGTTTCCACCTACCTTGTATGATCCTGAACCATTAGGGGCTGCTCTGTCATAGTTGCGTGCAATTACAACGTCGATTGCATCAAGTGCGCCACCTACGTATGCTCCAACTGGAGAGCAAAGAACCATGAACATACAATCCTTTGATGACTGTACTCCAAGCTGTGGGTTAAATCCAATAAGGGTTGGACGAAGATAAAGCGATGCTCCTGTAGCCTCAAAAGGAGGGAGGAAGTCGATATTTTCGCGAACACTCTGGATACACATGTCAACGAACATTTCAATTGACGGAGCCTCAATTCCGAGGTACTCTGCTGATCTCTGCATACGCTTTGCATTCTCTTCTGGTCTGAAGAGTCTGATGCTGCCATCTTTGCCTCTGAAGGCCTTAAGTCCCTCGAAGCACTCGATGCTGTAGTGAAGTGCGCCAGCGAATGCACTCATTTTGATGTCATCTTCAGTGTGGCTTTCAACTGGTGTCCATTCTCCATTGCGGAAATAACGACAAAGAAGGGTATTAGTCTTTGTGTACGAGAAAGTAAGTTTACTCCAATCCATATTAGATAAGTATTTCAAATAGTTTATTATTTTCGTTGATGTATTCGTAAGTCATGTTGTGAGCGTCCATTCTTCTCATCAATGCCTTGAAGTCGTCTTTAGCTGCTACCTCAATACCGATGAGAGCTGGTCCTTCTTCCTTGTTTGTCTTTCTGATGTACTGGATGTAAACAAGGTTGTCTGTCGGACCGATGATGTCACGAATAAACGAAAGAAGTGCTCCAGATTTCTGAGGGAAACTTACGATAAAGTAATGCTTCAAGCCCTCATAAATAAGGGACTTTTCGCGAATCTCCTCCATTCTGGTAATATCATTGTTGCTTCCGCTGACAATACATGCAACATTCTTACCCTTGATTTCGTCTGCATAGAATCTGAGCGCTGCGATTGATAGGGCACCTGCAGGCTCGACTACGATTGCGCTCTTATTATATAATTGTATAATTGTTGTGCAGACAGCACCTTCGGGAACTGTGATGATGTCATCGAGTACTTCCTTGCAGATTTCGTAGGTTTTCTGTCCTGCTTTCTTTACAGCTGCTCCATCAATGAACTTGTCGATCTGCTCAAGTTCAACCACCTCGCCA
>JAEIGA010008846.1_pt1 | contig 15231 bp, 10 predicted proteins | sample 9270691 | NCBI WGS metagenome assembly JAEIGA01 (sample SAMN17057246, study PRJNA624740) | gut metagenome | biome: biome; isolation source: fecal sample | host: Bos grunniens | place: China: Xizang | collected 2019
CAATATCGGCTTCGCTGTCCATGTTTATCCCGGGTGGTACGGAAGTGATGCAGAGGAACCAAGTGCGGAACTAGGTGGTGTGATGGGAGGCGGATATGAAGGTTTTCAACGTGGCTGGGATGCGCAGGTCGGTCCTGCGGCTGAATTCGCGCCGGTTATGGTTACTGAGATGGATTGGGCTCCGGCCAAATACGACTCTTCTTGGGGAAAGAGTATCACTGGAGTTGCAGGCGGAACCGGCTTCGGAGCCAATTTCAAATATATTGCAGACAATACCGGTAATGTCAGCTGGATGATATTTACAAGCCAGCATCTTCTTGCCCGCTTCAAGGATATTCCGGGAACTCCGGGACAATATACCTTCCTGAACGATCCGGAGGCTTGCCCTTGGCCTGTATATCATTGGTTCCGGGAATATGCGGGAATCGTTCCCGCGGAGGGAGAGCTTACCGGACTGGAGATACTGAATGTGGATGAATCCATTGAAATAAGAATGGGTGACAGCAGGAATATTGTCGTGAATGCCTTGTATGCAGATGGTTCTGTCCGCCCTGTCACTGATAAGGCTGAACTTAGGATAAGCGATTCTTCCGTAGCGGAAATCCGAGGTTCCAAGCTGTCGGCTGTGTCTGAGGGGGAGGCAAGCCTGACAGTTTCATATACTTCGAATGCGGGAGTCGCAAAGAGTCTGGAGATAAAGGTCAAAGTGCTTTCCCCATTCCCTTTGACCGAGGAGATGTTCAATCCTTCCATATGGGAGACCGGCTCTTTTGAGGAAGAGACCCGCACTTTGATTACCGGACAATATGGATTTGGCGGGTGGCAGTATGCGGAAGGACTCGACCTTTCGGCATACAAGCGCCTGATAGTCCGTTTGGGTAATGACAATGACTGCGCAGTATCATTCCGACTTTTCGATAAGAACAATTATTGGAGCAGTCCGGCAATGTATGATTTCCGTGCATCCAGGGAAATCATCGTTGAACTGCACAATATGAAGGATGAAAACGGAGCCGAAATCGATCCATCGCATCTCTATATTGTGGGTTTCTGGTCGTATGGCGGGAAGCCGATCGTTATTGAATCATTGACCCTGGAGTAAAGAATACCCGATATGAATTTTAAACTCAGACCATTATTTCTGTCAATGCTCATGACTGTCTTTGTTTCCTGCGGTTCCTGGCAGGAACCGGCAGCCGTGTCGGAACTGGAGCCGGTGATATTCCCGGATTATTCCGCAGTGACAGTTCCGTGCAATATAGCACCGATGAATTTCATGGTCGAAGATGCCACATATATCCAGGCGGTTTTCCATGTGGGCGGCGCTGAAGCATGTCGAGTCAAAGGGAATGAAGGGGTGATAAACATACCACAGAAGAAATGGAAGGAGATATTATCCTCAGCGGCAGGAACTTCTGTGTCTGTGGAAGTTTCCGTATGGGATGCAGAGCATCCTGACGGATTGAGGTACAGGCCTTTTGAAATCAATATAGCTCCTGAAGAAATGGATCCCTGGATCGTGTACCGTCTCATCGAGCCGGGTTATGTGGGATGGCGTCAGCTAGGCATCTATCAGCGTGAAATATCTTCATTTGATGAGTCCGCGATTGTTACTAACAAGGAATCGAATACTACCTGTCTTAATTGTCATAATTTCCCGTCATATTCCTCAAAGAGTATGATGTTCCATGCTCGCGGAGCCAATGGTGGCACAATTCTTTACAATGATGGAAGACTTGACAAGATTGATTTCAATAATACCGGTCCGAAGAAGAACGCTACCTATCCGGCGTGGCATCCTTCCGGCCGCTTCATAGCATTCTCTTCGAATGCTACCCATCAATTGTTCTATGCAGAAGGAAGGCAGCCGATAGAAGTTTTTGACTCCGCTTCAGATCTGATGCTTTATGATATTCATACAGGCGAAGTACTGACGGATATGCGATTCCAGACTAAGGAAGCCCTCGAGTCATACCCGGCCTGGTCTCCAGACGGAAATTATATGTACTTTGTTTCAGCAGACGATGTCGATCTCGATGAAAACTTCACGCCTGCCGCAATGTACCATCTTTTGAGAGTTCCTTTTGATTCACAGACCAGATCATTCGGTGAAAAGATCGATACTCTTTATAACGCTCGCAAAAGTGGTGCGAGTGCTTCTTATCCCCGTGTGTCTCCAGACGGCCGTTATCTGCTTTATACATTGTCCGATTACGGAACATTTCCTATATGGCATGATGGGGCAGACTTGGGCATGATGGATCTGCAGACTATGGAAGATGTGGATATCTCCATGTGGAATGATTCAGAATCTGCAGACAGCTATCACTCATGGTCTTCGAACGGACGCTGGGTCATGTACGGAACCCGCAGGATTGATGGCAGGTATACACGTGTGTATCTTGCTCATTTCTCTGAAGATGGTACCCCTGACAAACCGTTTCTGCTTCCGCAGGAGGATCCCCGTCACAATATGTGGCGCCTGATGTCATACAACGTACCGGAATTCATCGACGGCGAAGTCGCTCTGCCAGAAGAAGCGGAAGAACTGTTTTATCATGAGGGCAAATGAAAAGACTGAATATAGATAAACGCTGTATCCCGCTTGTGTCGTTGCTGTTTTCAGTGATCGTACTGGCTGTAGCCTGGTATGTGAGCTATCCGTATTTTCTAAGATGGCTTGAAGGCTTCAGTTTCTTTACCAATCTTCCTGATTTCGTACAGATACATTATCATTTACCAGAAGATATCCTGAAGTATGCCGGGGCATTTCTGCTTCAGTTCTATAAATATCCACTGCTGGGAGCAATCATCCAGGCTGTTATCTCAGTCTTGTTTGTATCATTGGTATGGAGCTGCATAAGGAGAATATTTGCAGAGCCGGAACACCAGTTGTGGCTGGCTTTTATTCCTCTTCCGCTTTTTGTCCATTATCAGTTGAGCGACCTTACTCTGGCCAGATCCCTTGCATGGATGCTCTGTCCTGCCCTTCTTCTGCTTGTCTTGATTACAATCAGACTGAAACCATTTTTTAGGGTGCCGAAATTTCTAAGCGGCACTGCATTATCGGCAGTCATGTCCGTCGTTTTCCTGCTTTCATCATCTGCCCTGCTTGTAAAGGGAAATGACCTGACGCGTGGGTATGAAGAAGTTGCTCGCCTTGAATATCTGGGTGAGAATCAAAGATGGGAAGAAATTCTCCGCACTGTCTCAGTCCAGGAGTCTCAGGTAAATGAGTATCAGAGAAGATATGCACTTCTGGCTCTGCTAAATACCGGCAAGCTTGCCGATCATGCCTTCGCATACGGACTGTCAGGAGCTGATGATTTCTTGTTCAATGATGTTCAGGAGCCATTTTGCCTGGGATTCAATATCCTTTTCTACAAATCTCTCGGGATGGCCAATCCTGCCATTTACCAGACCTATCAGAGGGCTGTGCAGTCTGCCCCGGGAATAAGTTTCAATACTGTTCGTTTCCTAGCCGACTGTTATCTGGAAACAGGAGATTATACTCTTGCCAGGAAATATCTTGATCTGCTCAGCCATTCCACATGCCATCGCGGCTGGGTGAAGTCACGTCTCCCTAAGCTGCAGAAGCTGGCAGGTCGAAGCCCTTCATATTCTCAGACCGGGTCAAAGTTTTATCTTGACTCATTTCTGGCTGATATTTCGTCGATGTACGACAGATATCCGCATGACAGGCGTTTTGCCGACCTTCTTCTTTGCGGAGTCCTTGCACAGAAGGATGGTACTGCCTTTTACAGAATATATGAAGTTGTCAGCAAGTATTTATATCCAGATGGCAAAGGGGTTCCGGATCTCTATCAGGAAGCTCTTCTTCTGGTAGCCAGCAAGCATCCTGAAATACTGGCTCGTCATAAAATCGACGAGTCAGTGTGGAAGCGTTTTGCAGATTTCACGGAGTTAATGCAGCAAGGAAAGTCCGCACAGGCAAAAAGGAAATATTCGGGAACTTATTGGGCATATGTGTACTGATGTTATGAAGGGGAAAAGTAATCATATACTCTTTTATGCCGTGGCCGCAGTGCTGGTCGGAGTCGGAATACACCTGACGCAGGAGTTCCGCTTCTACAATATTGCAGCCAATGAATTGTTCATTTATGATTGGACTGAGATTTTCGGCACATTGGCCGAAACCGGTGGTCTTGCAACATTGACTGCTTCATTCCTGTCGCAGTTTTTCTGCCTTCCTATGGCCGGAACCATCATCTTGTCAGGACTTTATCTATTGACCGCCTGGCTTGTGTGGAAAATCCTTTCCAAGATTGCCGATTGCACATTGATCAAAGGCCTTGCTTTCATCCCGGTCGTATTCCTTTTCCTTTGTATGGAAAATGATTACTACAGATTTCAGGGACATGTCGCATTCGTATTCGTTCTGGCGGCTCTTTATGCCTATGCAGCACTTTCCGGAGATAAGATCCGGTATGCTGCGGGAATCCTGATTGTCCCTCTGCTTTATCATCTTGCAGGAAGCGCAGCTATGGTATTCGCAGTCTCTGCCTTTATGTGGGAAGTGCTCGGGAACGGCTTCAAGGGGCTGTATGCTCTGATTTATCCTGTTGTTTTCCTGCTGACTGCTTTCGTGTATGTAAAGACTTCAATGACATCCGGATGGGAGCATGCCCTGACTCCGTTTATGTATTATGACTGGCCTTCTACATACTTCTTTCCGATCTATGCCTGGGCCTGCGTGCCGGTGCTTATGCTGGCCGCCCGTCTACTTGTAAAAGGTATCTCACGCCTTTCATCATACGGTCCTGTAATCGGACTGGCCATGGCTCTTTGCCTTGCGGGATATCTTTACAATGCAGTCCACAGCCGCAGCTACTACCGTCTGATACAGGAACAGCAGCTGGCTGCACAGGGGGAGTGGGATGAGATAATCGAGACTGCTGACCGCCGTCAGCCCAATTATCTTGTCAGCTATCTCAACCTGGCTCTTGCCCGGAAAGATCAGCTCGTCGAAAGGCTTGGCCACTACAATCCCCAGCCTGTGTCGAAGGTTATGTTCCCGACTCCGAACCTTAAGACCGGCCTGAGTCTTCAGAGTGCAGTCTATCTGTCATGGGGATATGTCAGTGCGGCCCGTCAGGCAGCATTCGATGCCAATATGGTCACTCCCGGAATGCATAATCCGCAGCAGCTGCAAGTTCTGGTGCTCACCAATATGGCTCTTGGATCCAAGGAAGTGGCGGAGAAATATCTCAATATACTGGAGAAGACACTTTTCTATCGCAGCTGGGCAGGAGAAATGCGTCGTGCGCTTGACAATCCATCGTATGAACCACAGGAGCTCTCAAGGCTTCGCAAGGCCCTTCCGCAGACAGGTGAATATGTGCGTTATGACGGACTAAAGGGTGATATGAGGGATATTCTTGAGGCGGATCCGTCCAATAAGATCCTTTCCCAGTTCTATGCAGCATACCAGATGCTGGAAACTTTGGAGGAGCGCAGATGAAACGATATATAATCATAATAGTTCTCTTTATCCTGGCTGCCTGCCGTCCCGATATCAGCGGAGATATCGCCCGGCAGCCGGAAATCTTCCCTGATTATAAGGAGGTCACGATTCCGTGCAATATAGCTCCGATGAATTTTCAGGTGATCTCAAAGGAGGGAAATTCATGGATGGCCGAGGTGACTGCAGCAGGCAAGACAGTCAGAATCCGTTCATGCAACGGTCTGATTTCCTTTGGAAAAGGCCAATGGAAAAAGCTTATAGGCGAAGGTGGAGAACTGGATATTCAGATTTATGAAAAGAGAGAAGGCCGCTGGCTGGCTTATCAGAAATTCAATATGCGTGTGGCTGATGATCCGGTGGATCCTTATCTTGCCTATCGTCTCATTACCCCGGGTTACAGCCTCTGGAGGGAAATGAGCATCTGTCAGCGTGATCTTGAATCATTCCGTGAAACCAGGATATACTCTAACTCTCAAGGCAAGGGCAATTGTGTGAACTGCCACTCTTTCTGTGACCGCGATCCGGGCAGGATGCTTATCCATATGCGTGCGGAATCGGCTGGTACTTATATCTTCTGTGACGGCAGGAAAGAAAAGCTCGAGACCAAGACAGACCGGACAATCTCATCACTGGTTTATCCTTACTGGCACCCTTCTGGACGCTATGCAGCCTTTTCAGTCAATAAGACCAACCAGGTGCTGCATTCTACAGATCCGAACCGTATCGAGGTCTTTGACGAGGCATCCGATGTGGTGGTGTATGATATCAGGAACCATCAGATAGTGACAGCAGATAATATTTGCAGTGAAGCTGCTTTCGAAACCTTCCCGACATTCTCTCCTGATGGCAGAAGTCTGTATTTCTGCTCTGCAAAGGCTGTGGAACCGATGCCGGAAGGTTATAAGGAGGTGAGATACAGTCTCTGCCGTGTGGATTTTGATCCTTCTGACTGCTCTTTCGGCCAGAGAACGGATACATTGTATAATGCAGCTGTCCAGGGGGGCAGTGTCTCATACCCTCGTATTTCTCCAGACGGAAGATTTCTTGCATTCACATTGAGCGGATATGGCAACTTCTCGATCTGGCATAAGGATGCCGACATTCATTGTATTGACCTTCGAAGTGGAAGCACTTGTCCGATGACAGCCTTGAACAGTGATGATGTGGAAAGCTATCACAGCTGGAGTGGAAACAGCCGATGGATGGTGGTCAGCAGCAGAAGGGGTGACGGACTTTATACCCGTCCGTATATTTCATACGTGGATGAAGACGGCCAGGCTCACAAGCCTTTCCTTCTGCCTCAGAAGAATCCGAAGAAATATTATGACTCTCAGATGTTTTCATACAATATACCGGAATTTATTGAGGGTGAAATCGATCTGACCGGCCGTCAGATAGCTGATTTTGCAGCGGAGGCTGACAAGGTGCAGGTAATGTATAAGAATAATGATTGACTATGATAAGGAATATGATAAAATATGATAACGGATGCTTTCTACAAGCATCTTTTCAGGGCGGTGAAGTGCATCTGATGATTCATGCAGATGCATCGGAATCATTTGATAATCAACTAAATGCTATACATGAAGCGTTCGGCGGCTTTATGGAATCGGAAAGTGAAGGGGCAAGACCTGTCTTCATGCGTTATTTTCTGAGTGATGCGGCCAATCAGGCACATACAGTCAATGCCTTCCTGGATGCCAACCAGGTCTGTGCAGTGTCTGTGCTGGAGCAGCCTCCTCTGGATGGAAGCAAGGTAGCCTTATGGGTTTATCTGATGAAGGATGTAGAAGTCACGAATATAGGTGCAGGTTTGTGGGAGGTAAGACAGGGAGACCTTCGTCATCTTTGGATGGGTGGCTCATTTGTCAGAGGAGGGGATTCCGAGAGCCAGATGAGAGTTCTGTTTGAGAATTACATAGCTTCTTTGCAGGCAAATGGATGTACTCTCAGTGAAGACTGTATAAGGACATGGATTTTTGTCCAGAATGTGGATGTGAATTATGCCGGTATCGTAAAGGCTCGAAGGGAAGTTTTTGAAGATGAGGGTCTTACGGCTCAGACTCATTATATAGCCAGCACAGGTATCGCAGGAAGGAATGCTTATCCGGATTCGTCCGTGATAATGGATGCCTATGCCGTGGCAGGACTTGCCAAAGATCAGATAAGATATATTTATGGCTCTACCCATCTGAATCCTACATACGAATACGGAGTTACATTCGAGAGGGGAACAGCAGTGGATTATCCGGACTGCCGTCAGGTATTCATTTCCGGAACCGCCAGCATTGACAATAAAGGTCAGATCGTGCATCCGGGCAATGTCTCGAAGCAGTGCGAAAGGCTTCTGGAGAATGTTTCAGTCCTGCTCTCGGAAGCAGAATGCGGCTTCGAGGATGTGATGAGTATGATCGTTTATCTTCGTGACATATCCGACTATCAGAACGTCAGACATATATTCGACAGCCGTTATCCGGATATGCCTAAGGTCTATCTCTGGGCGCCTGTATGCCGTCCGGGCTGGCTGGTGGAAATGGAATGTATTGCTTTGAAGAAACTTCAGTAACTATGAAAAGATATATCACCGTCCTTTTGTTTTCCGTTCTGGCTTCAATCTGCTGGACAGGATGTTTTCCGGATGATTACCTTGATGATCAGCCGGTCGTGGCGCCTCCGAAACCGAAACCGGATCCTGAGCCAGAGCCTGAGCCAGAGCCTCAGCCGGATCCCGAGCCGGAACCGGAACCAGGTCCCGAGCCTGAAGATGGTCTGAATTATGACAATCTCTCTGCCTATGGCCCTCTCAAGTCATATGTGAATCGTGCAGTCTCACCGGATTTCAAGATGGGAGCGGCGGTATATGTCAATGACTTCCTTAATAAGTCGAAGATGTACAATGTCGCAGTGGAGAACCTGGATGAAATGACAGCAGGAAATGCAATGAAGGGAGCATCGATTGTAAGAAAAGATGGTTCAATGGACTTCAGCACCGTGAAGAGATTTCTTGATGTCGCTGAAGCTGCAGGCATGACAGTCTATGGACATACATTGGCATGGCATTCACAGCAGCCGGTTCAATATCTTAACAGCCTGATCGAGGGTAAAAGAGTGGAACTTCCTGAAGGGGAGACGGCAGAAGAAACAGTTCTTGCCCTGGACTTCAATGACGGCAGGCACCCTTTCAATGGCTGGGGCAACAATTCTTCCAGAGGTGTGGAAAACGGAGTCTTCAAGGTGTCCAATCCATCAGCCGTGAACAGCTGGGAGGCCCAGTTTGCTTATGATGTGCAGACTCCTTTTGAGAATGGCCGTGAGTACAAGCTCAAGTTCAGGATTAAAGGATCATCGGCGGGCCGTCTTGATTCAGGCTTCCAGATTACCGATGGATACAGATCGGCTGGAGAATTCCCCGGCGTTCAGTTCAATACGCAGTGGAAGGATGTGGAGATAACATGTCAATGCAATGCTTCGGGAGCAACACGACTGATCTTCAGTTTCGGAGAATTTGTCGGAGATATCTATATCGATGATTTTGAATTCATTGCCTTAGGGGCGGATTATAAGATAGTGGATATGACTCCAGAGGAAAAGAAAGAGGCTCTCACGCAGGCTATGGAAAGGTGGATCAAGGGCATGATGGAAGTTACCGCCACCAGGGTTTCGGCATGGGATGCTGTCAATGAATCTATTTCAGGAAGGGACAATAACGGAGATGGTTTCTATGAACTGGAGTCAGCCGCATGGGGAAGTTCAAACAATTTCTATTGGCAGGACTACCTCGGGTCAGGAGATTATGTCCGCATTGTGATTGCAGCTGCCCGAAAATATTATGCCGAGTATGGCGGAACGGCTCCTTTGAAACTTTTCATAAACGATTACAATCTGGAATCAGACTGGGATGACAATAAAAAACTCAAGAGCCTCATACATTGGATAGAGGTATGGGAATCTGACGGCGTGACAAAGATCGATGGAATCGGTACGCAGATGCATATATCTTATTATGAAGATGCAGGTACTCAGGCCAGCAAGGAGCAGCATGTTGTCAGAATGCTGCAGCTGATGGCCAATACGGGTAAGCTTGTGAAAATATCGGAGCTGGATATGGGATATGTCGACAGGAACGGTAATACCCTCAAGACATCGCAGCTGACTGACAGACAGCACAGACTGATGGCGGATTACTATAGGTTCATTGTCCGTAAGTATTTCGAGATCGTGCCTCCCGCACAGCAGTACGGCATCACCCATTGGTGCATCACCGATGCGCCGGACAATTCCGGATGGAGAGGTGGCGAGCCTGTCGGTCTCTGGGATATGAATTATAACCGAAAGTATGCATATGCAGGCTTTGCAGACGGTTTGAGAGGTAAATGATAATCTTGCAATTATGAAAATCTTTAATCTTTTGGCAGTTGCCCTCATATTGGCATCCTGCACCCCTGCAGTCCTTGTACCTTGGGATAAGGGCGCATTTGAAACACGTGAATATCGCAATGTCTTTGTCGAAGCGGGATATTCTCCGGCTGAGGTGGATGAGAAAGTTCAGAAAGTGTTCGAGGAAGTATTCTTCGGCCCGGACAAAGTTTATTTCGAAGTAGGGGATTCTCTCGCCTATGTGTCTGATATCAAGAACAATGACGTCCGTACAGAGGGAATGTCATACGGAATGATGGTTGCCGTGCAGATGGACCGAAAGGATATCTTTGACAGACTTTTCCGTTGGTGCAAGAAATATATGCAGCATCAGGATGGTCCGATGGAGGGCTATTTTGCCTGGAGCTGCAAGGTGGACGGTACCCGCAACGCGCAGGGCCCTGCTTCGGATGGAGAACTTTACTATGTGACAGCTCTGCTTTTTGCGTCGAACCGCTGGGGAGATGACACAGGAATAGATTATAAGAAGGAAGCGCAGTACATACTTGACTGCGCCTTTGCCAAGGATGGATCAGAGGGTGTCAATAACTTCATAAATACCGAGCACAAGCTCATAACCTTTACCCCTGACCGCTTCGGTTACAGGTTCACAGATCCTTCATATCATATCCCGGCGTTCTATGAGGTCTGGGCAAGATGGGCGGATGACGGACGCGAGGATTTCTGGAGGGAGTGTGCTTCCCGTTCGCGTGAATTCCTTCACCTTGCTGTCAATGACACTACCGGTCTGAATCCGGATATGTGCGGATACGACGGAAAAGTATTCTCATTCGGCGGTCGTCGCAACGGCTCGGCTAATTTCCGTTATGACTCCTGGAGAGTGCCAATGAATATCGCGATGGATTATTCATGGGCATGCCAGGATATAGAATGGCAGCGTGCATACGGCCATAAGATCCAGAATTTCTTCTATGCTCAGGGCATTGACTCCTTTGTGGACCAGTACCGTGTGGATGGAACCCTTCCTTCTGAAGAGGAGATTCTTCCGGCAGGAAGTTGGACAAAGGTTCTCAGGCATTCCGTAGGACTGGTTTCCACAGTGGCAGCTGCTTCGCTCATGTGTGAGCATGAAATCAGCCGTGAATTCATCGACGCTCTCTGGAACTCTGAAAATGTTCCTTATGAAGACGGATATTTTGACGCTTATTATGATGGTCTGCTCAGACTGTTTGCCTTCATGCATCTGAGCGGAAAATATCAGATAATTTTCCCGGAATAACCACATAAATCATATCGCCATGAAACACTTTTTTCGTACACTGGCTATTGCCGTGGCTGTAGCAGCCGCAGCATCTTTCACTGCTGATGCCAGGAAGAAAAAGGACCTGGTACAGACTTATCCTGCTCTGGAGGCATATTTCAGCACTCCGGTTGAGGATACTGTGCAGCCGGATGATAAAGGATTCATCCGTCGCTGGCTTCTTCTTGAACCTATCAGCAAGCCGAACCGCACCAATACTGTCTTTGTGGACAGCTATCTCAGAGCAAATCTTGACACTGGCTGGAACAAGGGAGACTTCGAGGTGCCTGCAGACGGTCAGGTAGAGAAAATGGATGTGGAGTTCCAGGCACCGGTGGATATGTCTGCAGGTCGTCCCCGCAATCCTTTCGAAGCTCCTGAAATAAAGATCGTGAAGGCTAAGCTGACCTGGCATGCTCTTGACAGCAAGCTCTTTAATGTAAAGTTATATCGTTATGCTGTAGGAACCGGGACCGGCCGCTATGGTGCGATTTTCCGTGCCGCGACTGTCATCGATGTGCCTGAAGATCTTGAGAATGTGCGCCTTGCCGTGGGTTCGAACTCGGCATCGATGTGGTGGATTGACGGAGAGGAAGCCCTTATACTTTCGGGTGACCGCCGAATGGTTATGGATGACGGAGCTTCGAAGAGACTCACGCTCAAGAAGGGCCGCCACGTGATTACCGGTGCTGTCATCAATGGTCCTGGCATGAGTGATTTCTGTGTCCGTTTCATTGATGAAAACGGCGCCCCTGTCCTTAATTATAACATTCTAAACAAGTAGCCGTCATGAAGACTCTTTATAAATCATTGCTAGTGGCTTCATTGGCCCTTGTCTCAGTTTCTGCATTGGCTCAGGAGGGAAAACCGTGGATCCACGACCCTTCTACCATTATGGAATGTGAAGGAAAGTATTATACCTTCGGAACCGGTGGCGGCGGACTCATATCTGAGGACGGATGGAACTGGTATCCTGGTGCGGAGCGTCCCGGTGGGGGAGCTGCTCCGGATGCTCTGAAAATAGGTGATAAATATCTCGTGGCTTATAGCTCGACAGGCGGAGGACTGGGTGGCGGTCATGCCGGAAGAATCCTCACGATGTGGAACAAGACTCTTGATCCATCTTCGCCTGACTTCAAGTTTACAGAGGCGATCGAGGTAGCTTCTTCCCAGGTGGATGAAGACTGCGATGCTATTGATGCCGGCCTTTTCATGGATCCTGTGACAGGGCGTCTGTGGTGTACCTACGGAACATATTTCGGGTTTATCAGGGTGGTGGAGCTTGATCCTGCGACCGGAGCACGTGTCGAAGGAAACGAGCCTGTCGATATTGCCATTGACTGCGAAGCTACCACCATTACCTACCGTAACGGCTGGTACTATCTTCTCGGAACTCACGGAACCTGCTGCGATGGCGTGAATTCGACCTACAATATTGTGGTGGGACGCTCGCGCAATGTAACAGGTCCTTATATTGACAATGTTGGTCGTGATATGACGGCAGGTGGCGGCAAGATGGTGATTGACGGTGCTGACCGCCAGTTCGGTGCCGGCCATTTCGGAAGATATATCGAGGATGACGGAGTGGAGAAGATGTCTTTCCACTGGGAGGCTGACCTTGACAGAAGCGGCCGCAGCGTTCTCGCTATCCGTCCTCTTCTCTGGGTCAATGACTGGCCTGTAGGAGGCGAGCTTTTCGCTGATGGTGTTTATGAGATCACTTCTGTACGCCGTGGATATGCTTTGGAACTTGCAGTTGATTTCCAAAGACAGCAGATTGCGCGTATGAGCTGGCGTATGGATCCTGACGAGCCTTTGGTATCGTATCCGAACCAGACTCTCGAGGAAGTAGCGGCAGGATGGCCGGCAGGCCAGGTGGACATCCGTATCGGAGATTGGATGAACCGTCCTCATCAGAGATGGTCGATTGTGGCTGTACCAGATGCCGGTGGTTATCTTGGAGGTCAGTATTACAAGATCTGTATTGAAGGAACAGAGAGGGTGCTTGCTGCTGCAGAAGGGGCAGAACTTATTGCTGTCGAGGGTTTCACAGGAGCACAGGAGCAGCTCTGGAGGATCGAGCAGCTGACAGACGGCTCATATCGCATAATGCCAAAGTCCATACCTGGCTGCGACAAACCATATGTCTTGGTATCCATAGCTGACAGCACACCTACCCTTGCTGCCTTCGAACCTGATAGTGACAATTGCAAATGGAATTTCAGAAAATTGAATTAATATGAGAAGGTTAGTGATAATAGCTTTGATGCTTTGCACCATAACTCTCTACGCCCAGCCTCAGGAAGGTTTCGGTGGCTGGCAGATGCCTGAGATCGAAGTACGTTGTTCAGAAAAATTCGTAGATCTGGATTATGCCGGTGACGACCAGGTGTATCACAAACTCGACATTTATCTTCCAAAGGTCGAGAAAGAATCTTATCCTGTAGTGATTCATATTTACGGAAGTGCATGGTTTTCAAATAACTCGAAAGGGATGGCAGATCTTGGTACAATTGTCAATGCCCTTCTGGATGCCGGTTATGCAGTCGTGACTCCGAATCATCGTTCGTCTATGGATGCAAAGTTTCCTGCCCAGATCCATGATATCAAGGCTGTAGTGCGTTATGTACGCGGTAATGCCAGCCAGTACAAGTTCGACACTTCTTTCATAGCCACTTCGGGCTTTTCTTCAGGAGCTCATCTGGCTTCTCTTGCCGCTACAAGTAACGGCGTGCCTGAGCTCGACGGTACTCTCGGTGCATATACGGATTGCAGCAGTCTTGTAGATGCGGCATGTTGCTGGTCAGGTCCTGTCGACCTTCACTACATGAGCTGCGGCAAGGAGGTCGATGACTGGAACCATATGCCGGAGGAAACAGTGATGGGATTTGCATTCAAGGGAAACGAAGAGGCCTTCAAGGCTCTCAACGCCACTACTTATATTGACCCTTCCGATCCGCCGATCGTGATATTCCATGGTACAGCCGATAATGTGGTGCCTCATTGCCAGGGAATTCACTTCTATGAGCTTCTTGACAAGGCTGGTGTGGATACGGAACTTTATCTCGAGGAAGGGGCAGGCCACGGAATGGGTATGTACACCGAGACCAATCTCAAGGCTATGACCGATTTCCTGGACAGAGTCCGCGATTAAGTATCCGTTGCAAGTAATAAAAACCGGCAGACTTTAAGTGAAAGTCTGCCGGTTTTTTTATCATTTTAAGATGTCTTAGAACATCTCTGGCTCGTTGTTCTGCTCTGGAGCATCAGCCTGACGGTCGCGACGTGGACCTCTTGGGCCTCTGTCATCGCGGCGTGGGCCACGGTTGTCGTCACGACGTGGACCGCGGTTGTCACGACGGTCGTTGTCACGGCGTGGACCTCTGTCTCCGCGTGGCTTGCGCTCTGGCTCTACATATCCCTCTGGCTTTTCGAGAAGAGCCTTGCGTGAAAGTCTCATCTTGCCTGTCTTCTCGTCGATCTCGAGGAGCTTTACATCCACCTCGTCACCTACCTTGAGGACATCCTCTACCTTTTCGGTCTTCTCCCATGCGATTTCAGATACATGGAGAAGTCCTTCCTTACCAGGGAGAATCTCTACAAATGCACCGAACTCGAGGATTGAAACGATTTTTCCGTGGTATACTGTGCCTGGTTCAGGAACTGCTGTGATGCCGTTGATCCAGTTGAGAGCCTTGTCCATTGACTCCTTGTCAAGACCGAAGATGTCTACAACGCCCTGTGATACGCCGTCCACCTGCTCCTCAGTAATGGTAATGGTAGTACCTGTCTCACGCTGGATGCGCTGGATTGTCTCTCCACCCTTACCGATGATTGCACCGATGAACTCGCCGGCAACACGGATCTGTACCATACGTGGAACAAACTCCTTGTATTCTGCACGTGGCTCGCTGATGGTCTTCATCATTTCGCCCATGATGTGGAGACGACCCTGACGTGCCTGCTCGAGAGCCTTCTCGAGAACGTCGTATGAAAGTCCGTCCACCTTGATGTCCATCTGAGTAGCTGTGATACCGTCCTTTGTTCCGGTCACCTTGAAGTCCATGTC
>JAEIGA010008847.1_pt1 | contig 15231 bp, 7 predicted proteins | sample 9270691 | NCBI WGS metagenome assembly JAEIGA01 (sample SAMN17057246, study PRJNA624740) | gut metagenome | biome: biome; isolation source: fecal sample | host: Bos grunniens | place: China: Xizang | collected 2019
CTTGAGCAGACACAGGGCACAGGCGAGACTTTGGATAACCGTGAGGCAGGATACTTTGAGTACACCACTCAGAGCCTGTCGGGAGAATATATGCTTACAACCGATGAGGAACTTGCCCGCAAACTTGGGCAGTTTGCACATACAAACTACTATGGCCCTACAATATTTGAGATGGGATACAACTCAACTTTCATTGGTCTGGAAGAGGTATTTGAGGGGATGAAAGTGGGTGGGAAGGCCAAATTCATCCTTCCTCCATGGCTTACCACAACAAAAAACAATCCTGATTGGGGTGACAATGCAAACACCATCTACGATGTTGAACTTACAGGTGTAATAACCAATATCCTCAAATGGGAAGAGGACACCATGAAAGCATATGCAAACATCCACTACCCCGGCCTGGACACCTTGAGTTCAAACTTCTATTTCAAGAAACTCAATGACATTCCAAGGGATACCATTGAAAACAGCAAGACCGTAAAGGTTTACTATGTAGGAAGACTCCTCGACGGCTGGGTATTTGACACCAACATTGCAGACACAGCAAAAAAATACGGCATCTACAGCAAAGAGAACGATTACGAGCCGCTTGACGTTGTATACAACAGCGAGATTGATGCAATGGAGAAGGACAACAGCCTTGTAACCGGTTTCTGTATGGCTGTTCAGGAGATGGGATACGGAGACAAAGCCTTTACAATGTTCGGCTCAAAATACGGATACGACTACCAGGGCAAAGATCCTATTGGACCATACCAGCCGCTGACCTTCTGGCTGCACATTCTGGAGAAGGAGAACTGATCTTCTTCCCGACAGTTGACAATGAAAAGAGGATGACCGCGTGGCCATCCTCTTTTTTTTGTTTATAATATCAGTAATATGATTTTACTTAATTTCGAAAGTCTCTGAACCCTCAACAAATGTACATCCTTCAAAGTTTCTTTCAGGGTGGCACAAGAATGCAGTTGCTTCTTCTTCACCATCAGGAACAGCCTTGAAGTTCTCATTATCCCTAACATCAAAATTGATGTTTCTGTAGTCATAATTGCTTGAACTCATCTGAATTGCAAATGAAGTCTTTCCTACTGCCTTGTTGTTCTTGAAGATCACTTTACCGTTTGAACCGTCACCCAAACCATACATGAAGATAGCACGAGGATTAACCTGTGGATGGTCCTGGTCAAACGTACAGTTTGTAACACTTACAAGAGCTCTTGAATAGAAAGCATATGCATAACCCTGGAATGAGCAATTGTCAATCTCAAGCATAGTGTTCACCTTATGAGCCTGGTAGTTGGTTGCAACAACATTGTGGGAGTTGTAAAGATCTGTAAACTCGCATCCGGTGAAAGTTACTTTAGCAGCATAGATAGGAACAATTGATTTTCTCTCAAAACGGTCGAGATACTGATGTCCTGTTGGTACAAGTGAATTGTCAGAAGGGGTAAATTTCAAGTTTTCAAACTGAGCCGATGCAGGAGCTGCAACACCAATCAAACCTTTGATTAGGGCCTTGTTGTTAGGATCTGCAGACTGGAAAACCTTCAGACCATTTGTATGTACAACATGAACATCATATGTACCTGAAGCAAGTTTGATAACCTGAATGTTTCTGTCCTTAACTGCAGCAACAAGCTCCTCTGCATTGGTTACAGTAGCAGTATGGTAGTAAATAGGATCAACAGAAACGTTGAAATTAACGTTGCCGGTTAGAACATCACCTACAATATTTGTTCTCCAGTTACGCTGTACAGGAACATTATGCAAGCCGTCGCCTACTACAAACTCCTTACCTGCATCTGAAACAAGAGTGAACTCCAAACCGTCTGCACCAAGGATGCTCTTGTACTCATCTGTAAGGATATAGCTCATAGAAAGCCATTTGAAAGACTCGTCGTTTACAACAAGATCCTTAACAGAAGAAGCAGCTTTTACGTTCTCTGAAGGAACATCAGCCAAACCGTAGTTTACAGTTGTCTCACCGGAAACAGTACCGTCAAGAAGGTTAATTGAAGTAGCGGCATTCTTGATTGTAGCCTTTGATTTTACAATATTTACACCAGAAGCAACTGCTGCATCCCAATCTGCATTGGAAACAGCAAGGTTAACCTGTGCAAAAGGACGTTTAAGAACTACATCAATAACAGCATCACCCTCAACTGTAAATTCATAAGAAGCGTAGAATGCATCTCTTGTCTCATCGTTGTTTGCGCCATTGTAGTCTACATCAACCTTAAACTGATCAGCCTCTGCAGAAACTGTATAGGCATCACACGCTGAATTCTGAGCCCAGAACACTACAGTGTAAGAAGCTCCTTTCAATAGAGAAAGTGAAACACTCTCACTCTCACCTGCGGCAAAAGCATTCTCTTTTACAAATACTCCGCCATTTGAATTTTCAAGAGTTGTAATCAACTGGTTGCTTGCATCATAAACTGCATAAACCAATTTGTCTGCATTGAACTCGCCTGCAGACGATTTTGTTCCCAAGCCCTGATTCAAATCAAGATTAACAGAAACGGTTGCTTTCTCTCCAAGAGTGGTATTCATGTCATCTTGAGAGCATGATGTTGCAAACAACAAACCTGCTGCTGCGAACATTCCAAAAATAAGTTTTTTTACCATAATGTATAAATTTTGGCCAACCATCATAAAGATGGACTAACGGCCCGTTAATATCAGTCTAATACTTGAAAACCACAGTGTGGTCACCATCAAACTCCGTATCAACATCAATTCCACCCTGTGAATTCTTCATAAGGTAATTTCCGTACATCACAGTACAACACCCTCTCATAAGCGGTACATCAATAGGTTCAGTAAGTGCCACCTGGGTTCCTTCCGCATCATACACACCAATACGTACAGTAACCGCACTTTCCCTATTGTTTACAAAAACATAATCAAACCCAACAGACGCATCGGTTTCCCCCAACATTGCCAACGAGGACCTGAAAGAGATACCTGTAGCCGAATCAACCGGCTTGTCTGAATAAATGTTATATGTATCGGGCACATATCCAACGTACTTGAAAACTACAGTGTACTCATTAAGATCTATGCTCCTGCGCTGTCTCCTGTTAATCTCGCGGCTATAGAACTCAGGCACACCAGACGTTATGAACTCAAACCTTGCCATTGGCCTTTCCATCTGAATTTCAAGTGATTTAGCATCACTATTCTCATTAAAAGACGAAAGGGACACATTCCCATTTCCGCGGAATGCCTCCCTGTAAACGTTATTATCCGTACCGTTGTCCACTACCGTTATCTCACTGAAATCAGACACATTATGAGCAGCACAATCACTCTCCTGTTCAAGCAGATCACTCCACACAAACAACTCATAATCACCCGGTTCAAGTTCAACCATAAAATTATGGTCATAACCTAGCGAAAGATTCTTTGTGTATACAAATTCATGAGAATGGGTCTTGGAACGCTTGTTTCCAACAACCGGATAAAATCTTGCAATATAACGGACAGTACCCTGCTGCGGTTCCTGAGACACGGTACGCACAGAATTCTGCGCCAAAATCCTCTCACCGTCATACAAGTTCTCCCCAAGATCAAAACTCAAATCCACATTAAGTTTACACAACTCCGTAACTTCCTCATTGGCAGAGTCATCCATCTTGCTGCATGAATAAGAAACAAACAGCAACACAACGGAAAAAACCAGATAATTTATGTATTTATAAACGCTCATATATGACTCCCGACAGATTCTTGTAAACCTAAAATAAGTATATTTACTTACAAATATAGACAATTTACCTTCCCAAAACAACTTTTAATGGGAAAAAGTTTACACAAACCAGCCATTTCCATATAAAAAAAGTGCTTTGCCGCAAATTTGCGACAAAGCACCTGCAGTTTACATTACTCCTCCTGTTAGTTGTTGCCTGCTACTTTTGAAAGAAGGATTGTACGATTCTCATACAAAGATTTCAAATCTTTCAATGTATAAGAATAAAGCACTCCATCAACCTGTGCTGTAATTTCAATAGGGTCGTTCTCCCAATTGAAATCATACTCTCCACGAAGTTTAAGTTCATAGGTAGTGTTTGCTCCACCGTGAGGATCCTCCTTCACCGCCAATACACCTATCCTTGAACCGTCAAGAACACGGGTAAAGGAAACGAAATGCTCTGCAGGCAAACGTTGCGGATCAAGCTTGTTGCCATTCTCATCTTCAGGCTGATAACCTATAATTCCTGTAATAGGAGTATTGGATACCCTGAATGTTTTTGAATGATATGTTACATGATCAGGATTTGCGCTAATGGTAATCTCACCTTTGCTTACGATAGAGTTCTTTTTGAAATAAAAGACTTTCCTCTCACCAATCATAGGATAATTATAATATCCATCCGGAATCAGCGGTTCACCCAACCAGTGCATATACTCTTCATAGTTCAAAGCGTTAACCCTATATACGAATCGGCCATTACCCAAATCTTCCAATTTTGGTTTCATTTCATTTGTATGGACACCTTCGGGAGTCTTGTCAAACATCTCTACCATTATATCCTCAAAGTTCTTGCCATCAAGATTCTTGTTCATACCCTTTTCAAGTCTCAACATTGGGGCATCAATAAAGATTTCAAAACCCGTACCAAAAGGATCGACAGATGTACCGTCAGCTGCCAAGAAGCTGGTTACATCGAATGCAACCTTAACTACATCATCAGGCAAATAAGTAAACTCTATATTGTCTACTACTTCCGGATTCTGGGTACCTGAAGTAGCATCATCTGCAACATAATTACCTTGGTCATTCACCTGTGCCGCAAAACGGAACGGACGGTAGTTGGCCAACTCAAATGTTACAGAACGGAATGTCCTTCCATTGTACTCAGCAGAATTATCCTTAACCTGCACTGATCCTGTTTGATTTGATGCTATTCTTACAATCTCTGCACTATTAGGTTTGTTTGTCTCCATGAAAACCTGGAAGCAGTTGTTATCATCCAAAAAATTTCCAACTTTACCTTCTCTCGGATAGAATCCGAAAATGCGACCTCCTGTAGACCAATAACTGCTGTTATATGGTTTGAAATAACAGTCAAAATCCTCTTTTGCAAACGTATAATTCTGATAACTGTCCAACTTTACATCGGGGATTCTAGTATCATCATCGGGATAATGGTCAAGATTGGAAGAATAGAGCAAAAACTCCTCTTTAGTTAAAGTACCCAAAGAAGTACCATCCTCAACCTGCAAACCAATATCAAATATTACCTGAGCAAAACGTTTCTGAGGCACAAGCATATATGAAATCATCTCTGCCTCCGGAGCTCCTTCAATTGCTGAAAACTTCAGCAATTTTGGCAATATAATTTTGTTCTGATGCTCAACATATGTTACAGGTTTTGCAACCATATCAAAATGATTGGCCTCAAGAACAACATACTCCCTTGAACCCGGTTGCATATTGAAAATATTTTTAAAATACAAGCGGTGCTGTCCAGGTGCAGTAACAGTGTATTTATACTTGTAGCCTACATGTTTGATGTTCTTCCTTATAGGATTGCCATCCTCATCATAACTGTCTATAACATCAAATGAGAAGTTCTCACCATATCTTTTATCGTCCTGAGTAATGATAGGCAAAATCTGCCCGGAAGAAGCCCTTCCATCCAAACCATTAGTAGTCACCAATACATCAAAAGGAAACATTTCAGGAGGACATGCCTGCGGAATAGTGAAAATTACTGCAACATTCTCTCCTTTCAAATTTTCTCCCACAAGGTTACCATATACCTCAGCACTCACCCAAGATGGCACAAAACTGAACCTTTTTACAAGTACAATCCTTATAGTTCTCTGCAAATGGCCATATTTTACAAGAAGAGTACCTTTGGCAGATGTCACATCTTCCGGAAGATTATTCATATTCAAAGAAATCATTCCATGTCCAACATTGCCGTCAATTGCAAACATTACATGGTTTCCACCTACATTCAAACTTGGATTATAAGTATTTGAAACAATCTGATTATCTTCAACCCAATGTATTGAAAGTTTTTCGTGGTTAAGTTGCTTAGAATCCTCCATATTCAAGTCCTTAACGCTGAAGTTAAGGATAATTGGAGCCGGCATTCCAAGGTCAATATCTGAATCTGCTGAAACAATAACTTTTGTCTTCTCCACAGCCAATTCAAACTCGTTGTCCATAACGGCATTAACCTCATCCGAAATTGAAAGCCAGATATTATTTGTTGGAGGGGCAACCAATGCCTCCTCAAAAGTTTTACATCCGTTGGTAAGATTACCTGTAATATGGATCTCATAATGATGGTTTCTCAGAATGGAAATGAACTCACCGTCAGGATCCAGGATATTCACCCTATAGTAATAGCGCTCCTGCTCAAGATTGCCGTTCTCATCCCTGTTTCTACCCCTTAGAATCAAATCTACAGGGTCGGTACTCTTGTTGTCAGTCTCAAAAACATAATCCTCTTTAGAAGTAGTTACGTCTGTTATATCAGACATTTTCTCTGTTCGTAAAGGAGATGTTATCGGTGCATCATTAACCCAACCGGTATAAACGTCATAATCTTTACTCTGCCATGTAGGGTAACCTTTCTCCTTATGGTAAGGTGCTACTGTACCGAATGCAGGGGTATTGCAAACCGCAAAACCGGTAACCTCAAACATAGGACCTTTCCATGGGTCATTGCTGTACTGTACCTCATTTCCCTGGGCATCAGTTACCTTATCATCCCAACCATCAGAAACAATTGTAAACTTTGCCTGGTTCCTCAACAGATAGATAGGTTTGTTCTCTCCAGGTACACCCTTATGCAACTTTTCAACTGGATTTGTCTTGATTGACAACCAATCAAAAATGGCATCAGCAACATTACGGGTTGCGGCATCCTGTACTTCAGGATACAACTCCATAACATTTTCAGGTATCTCCACTCTGGCCCAATATATAAGCATTCCTGACGAACCTTCAAGAATTGAGAGCACCTCATCCTCAGATTTCATCTCAAATGCATCTGCATCAAATCTGGTCATGTTCTGGTTTCCCAAAATGTGGAAAATACGGGTATTGCTCGGTATCATAGCATCAAAAGAGCCTTCAGATACAACTCCATCTACATCAGCATTACCTCTCATATCACACTTTACAGTAGTGATAAAGATTCCGTTTTCATCAAAACAGAACAAAGCAAGATCACGCAAGTCCTTTCCGTCCGGATCCACAGAACGGGTCTTTACCATAATCTGATCAGGTGACATGAAATTCATTCTGAATTTAATCTTGTCACCAAACACTCCATACTCGGAGTTTTCCTCATACTTGTTGCCGCCAAGTTCCATATCTTCATTAACACAAGATATGGCCATAAAAGAAACGGCAAAAACTGCAAATATTTTTAATAAGTATTTCATACTTAAACCTCTATTACTACTTTATTGGGATAAAATTATTTGGTACGGTTTACATCACGCACACAACGGATATAGTAACCTGTCATGCTCGGTGTAAAGTTTGTTATCTCATCAGAAACCCAATTTGAAGGAGTGTTGATATCGGCATCATCTCCGGCACCTGTAATACAGAAATAATATTGGCCTACCAACAACTTATCCATTGCTCTGGATGACTCCTGAAGTTCGATCATCTTATTAATCTCTGCCTTGGTTGGCAAACGCCAGTCATCATAATGGACAACTTTCCTTTTATCAGTATTTTGGCCATCTTTCCACCATTCTTTCTCTTCTCCTACATAAACTGTTTCCACATATTCCCTACAATGCTCCTCGGCCAATTTAAAGAATTTACCTATTTCCGGCACCTTATACTGTGTCGGATACTTGGCTGCTTCGTTCAACACAGACTGGTACCTGGTTTCACCAAGCTGTGACGCTACCTGCAAGTTGGGAGAAATCATTACCGCATTATCTGGAATATTTCTTGTAATTCCTTTATCTCCAAGCGCAGGGAAACCAATTGTATATCCTAACTGAGGAGTAGTTGTCCGCACATTATACATTCTATGGTTTGTGTATGACTGAATTCCCCAAGACATCCATCCGGTACCTTCTCCATCAATAGATACATCAGTAGCATGAGTCATTGAGTTTATATCTGACTGTCCTTTAGTCCTTAGTTTGTTACTTGGATTATATTCTTCCTTGTCATACACTTTACTTACATACAGATTGTAAAAGATAGGCTGAACATTCCATGTAAAATGCTTTCTGTACTTTTTACCATCCTCTTCATAAACAGCTCCCACGGCATTACCCTGAACATCACCCTTAGGATGGTCATAATTCTTGCTGTTAAAACGGTAACCACCCTTACTGTAAATTCCATTACACTGGGCATCTGCCAACAAATAGTATCGCTCTCTGACAAAAGCATCTGTAGGATGTACTGCCGGGCGGTAAAGACCTCCATATGTATATGTAACTTCTACCCCCCTACTGTCCTTAAATGTGTGCGGAACACCAATGTTTCCATAATGCAATACCTCACAATGATGTGCAAGTCCTGTTCCGTGTGAAGGTACCCAACTATAATTTCTGTGCAATAAATCTGTGCCCCAATATTCGGTATTTTCTTCACCCGGCTCATTAGTCCAATCATAGACATAGTTCCACATCAATCCCGAAAGATGCAAAGTTTTTCCACCTTTGTAATTGAGGAAATGTGATGCCTCCTCCCAATCATCAGAATATTTCTGATCTGAACGGTATGAGAAAAATCCCTCCTCATGGGTAATTAGAATATATGGAACCTGCTCAACTCTGAAAGTTGCAGTTAGACCCTGTATATTCTCCACCTCAAACTCGAGATAACGTCTGGTATTAAAATGAGATTCCCAATTCAAATCTTCATTACCTACAATTGCTTTAATTGGAGAGAAAATATGTATATCACCGTTCAATGCCTTTTCCTGCCCTGCTGGAACCTCTGCGCGGATATATTGGGATTTTGAATCTACGCCTTCTCTTGAATACAAGCCTTTTTCTTTTGCAAGAATCTCTTCCTTAGTCCACTCTTTACCTGCAACTTTAATTGCAAATCCAGGATCCTGGCCCAACTGAATCTTCTGGCCGAATTTGTCTATGTAGTAAACAAAAAGACCGTCTTTCTTTGCCATCTCGGCATTTGCCTCAATGTTTCCTCTATCGTCGTGATTATAGCAATCTTTAAGAGTGATGCTCTTGATTGGTGATGAAGAGGTGAATTTCAATTGCTCAAGATCCTCGTTCACGTCATAGATCTCTACCAAGTCTGTATTGAGCACAAGGTATTTTGGCTCATTCTGGCCAATCTCCATCTCAACTTCCTGCCATGGAAGGGATACGAACTCCACATCCTGCAACTCAATGATGTCCAACTCACTTGGTGCACCAACAGCATTGATTGTAAGGTTTACAATGTAGCAGTAGTTCCTGCCAAACTCATTATCCTGGCTTAGCGGAATCTTGTACCATGATTCAGGTGCCTGGTCATCGATCTCAAGGTTTCCGGCCTCATCCTTGCCGTCCTCATCCCACAACATTGGAATGTTTACAATAAGGGCAGATTCATTGTCTGCACCCTCCTCCCACAAGTGGGAATATGTATAGGCTGTTACTGTGTAAGTCTTTGTATCTGCATCCCATGCAAGAACTTTGTTATCCACATTTTTTGCTTCCGAATTTACAAGTCCCGCATCTGCAAGAGGGGATATAATCTGAAGAACTGATGTTTTTGTTGCAAGGTTGTTGAACTCAGCCTGAGGCAAGACACTGTTTATGCCTTCAGGAACAAATCTCACCTCGGTTCCCTGCTTGATATTTACTATAACTTTTGATGCAGCACGGTTGAATGTTGCCTTAAGCTCAAGGTGCTCGGTTGGTGTAGTCACAGGATTGATTTCTATTGATGCACTATTGCCAAGTTTGGCAACTGCATCCATAAGGAATGTCTGGGGAGCCTCATCCTCCATACCTGTGCAATACACCTTCTCTGTCTGCTCCACCAATGCCTCAAGAGCATCCTTTGTAAGAAGACTTTTCATTGTAGCCTCTGTCTGTGCGCTGTTGGCTAAAAGGTATATCTTATACTCTTCTCCCTGCTCAAACAGATAATTGCCGTTTACTTTAGTGGTACGTTTCTGGCTCAGTTTAAGGTAACCGTTGCCCTGGCCCTGGGTTTTGTCATTGCCATCGGCATTGCGCTCGTACCAGTCGATGTTGCCTTCTGAATCAACCACAAAAATATCAATGTGGGTAATGGTGCGCTCGGTAGCGTTGTCCTCAACTGTAGCCTTTGTAAGTTTCATCTTGTCCAAAGATGCCACAATTGTAATGTCACCTGCTTCTGGCTGCTCACAAGTGCCAATATAATCTTCTTTAATACATCCTGCAACCAAAGCAACTGTTGCCAGTGCAAAGGTTCCTGCAAGTATGTTCTTTATATGTCTCATGCCTTTCATCTCGGTAAAAATAAGTCGGCTGTTAATTTTTCTTATTGCTGCACATGTTTGATCTGAACGCAGAACCTGTCTTGTGTACATCCGTCAGGTACTGCCCAGAATCCGTTTGGATTAACTACCAGAAGACTGGTATTTCCAACACTGTATTTTGAATCATAACTTATAGCCAGATTCACAGGTTTTACGCGTCCTACAGTTGAAGAGTTTACTGCAACAACCTTCACTGCGTAGAAATAATCTGTATTGGCATCAATGGCTGTTGTAATGTTCTCCTTGCTCAATGTAGGATTTTGTGGATCTGTATTCTCTATTACCCTGTAAACCCTAACCTCATAGTCTTTTGAAGAAGCGTTGAGCAATGTAGGTTTCCAGGTAATGCCTGCAGGTCCTTTTACCTTAAAGTAGAATACTGCTGCGCCTGCCTCTGTACCAGCTGTGTAACTTACTGTAGGAACACCCTGTTTAGTGTTCAGAGACTCATCAGGAACAGGAAGAAGATTTGTATGCTGAGGAGAGCTGAAATCCAACTCCCAAATCTCCTGGTTCCAGTCTGCCACATCATATTCTACCCTGATTTCCGCATTCTCCTTAACGGTTACATTTATACGGTAATCGTGGTTACGGTAAACAACAGGGTATGGGATATAGCGGGTTGGCATAGCTGTACCGCCTATTTCGTAATCAAGTTTTAGAAAATATCCCAAATCATCTATTCCGGGTTCTACAAAAAATTCATTACCTACTGCATCTGCCGGAATAGCGTAAGGATGCTCAAACATAAGTTGGGCACCTACAAACGTGAAATCATCAGGGTTGTTGCAAACTACATATGACTCCTTAGGAAGGGGATATGTCATTGAAGACGAACCACTACTTACAACTATAGCGTCTTCAATCCACCAGTCGGAGAAACCTTCTTCCCAATTCTTGGCCAAAAGCATACCACCTTGTCCATTAACACTACCTCTATCTACAAGCACAGCACCCGTAACTTTAAGTTCAAAGTCAGATTTTGGTTTGAAAAACAACTGGGTTCTTGCCAAAGTCCTGTAAACCGGGATGTTCACTTTATTGTCAGTAGTTCCTTTTACTTCTACAGTTTTTGTGCCGTCTGGATTGGAATAGACAGTTATTTCCTCATCTTTCCAATGGGAAAAAGGAATTGCAGGAGTGTTCTCCGTCAAATTATAACTTGTCAATAAATAGTTATGGAATGTTGCCCCAATCAAATCATAGTATGATGTATTCTCATTCAATACAAATGGGATGCCGTTGGCTTTCCGTAACAAGCCTAAATTATGTTTATTCAAAACTGCCACAAAGCGGTACTCTGCAGTTTCCTTGAATATTTTTGTAGGGATATTTAATGTTATATTGTCTAAAGAACTGGCATTCTCAGGCACTGTATATGTAGCAAATCCCAAAGCCGGCATATCAATAGGTCTGCCGTGGGACATCTCAAATGCCCAAACTGTAATATCTTCAATCTTTTCGCTATTGGCAAAGATTGACTCACCTGCTTTGGTACTGCCTGCATCCGGAAGCGACAATGTCACCTGCAGATTGCATGGAGTGGCAACCCTAACCTCTTCTTTTGTACAAGAAGAAAGGAGAGAAACCGCCATACAAGCAGCGAGTACAAATATGTTTCTAACTATCTTCATTATTCAGTACAGGTTAAGGATTATTACATATCTGTGTCTTGAAGCACAACTCTCCAAGAGTTGATGATTATCTGGCTTGTTGACCAGTGGCCATGCTCATCAAGGAAGAATGTAAGGCTATACTCATCCTGTCTGTCGAGATACTCCTGGTCATCCATCTTCCTGTTGTAGTTTCCTTTAACCAACAACGCATAATCTTTTAGAGGAATACGTGCTACAACCTCGCTGTTCCTGTTGTGGGTAATTGTAAGGATAGGGTTTCTGTAAGTTACCAATCTTCCAACGGTAAACTCAGCCACTGCAATGCTCACGCTCTCTATTGCCTTTGTGTTTTCCTGAACATCAACACCTGCCTCACCTGCAACAACGCTGAAAGGATAATAGTTGATTGTCTCATCATCTACAAGATCATTGTCGTGCTCCATAAGGCCATTGTCATCGGTGATCTGGTAAGTGTAGTCGTCGGGAAGAATATCTTCACCTGAAAGGTTCTGAAGAATAACCTTAACAGTATTGGTGTTCTTTACCAAAGACATTGTCTCGTTGAAAGTGCCGTACATTTCAGGCAATGTAATTTTCTTCATTCCGTGGAACAGATGGTTAAGTTCATCGTTTACCATTGCGCCGTTATCCTGGTCGTACTCTTTTGCCAACTCACACTGCAACTGCTCAATTGTAGTTGATCCTACAACAGGGTTGGTACACAATGAGAAGGCGTCACCGCCATCAAGGCCGCACCATGCAATGAAAGTATATGTGCCCGGAGCCATATCAACCTCCATAGCATAATCCTCACTCTTAAGTGCTTCGCCACCCTCAGCTTTCTTGTACACAAGCAGGCCGCTCTCATCAAAAGCATACAGATGCACAGAACAAACGCTGTTGCTGAACGCATCCGCAAACTTCATATTCATATCGTACTTGAAGCCGATCCTGTAATGTACAGAACAATCCCCCTCCTCATCAAAAATTGCTTTACTGCAAGAAACTGTCATGATTCCTGCAAGTGCGATGAAAAGAAATACCAGTTTTTTCATTTTATTTTTAATTTTAATCATTTATCTATATTGTAACTGCCTGAAGCAGTGAATTTCCTATGTAAGTTGGATGCCTTTTGCATCCCGACAACCATTCTCCACATACCCTTCCTGAACTCCTCATGCTCTCCCACATTGACTCCCCGTACCAACTGCACTTTATTTATATCCCTAAAAAATTTAAAAGGCAGGGAGCGGGATCACTCCCCGCCTTAAAATAAATCAGACTATAAGTCTATTATTATAGTTCGTAGTCACCGTTTACTACAGCCCAAGCGTTGATGTTGATTACTGCAGCAAGGTTAGCCTGCTCATCCTCAGGTTTCTCTGGAGTGATGATGTGGTAAGGGTCGTATACTGGAGTACCCAAACCTGCAAGAGCAGTTACATTAACCTCATACAAGTGGTTACGTACAATACCATACTCCTCACCGTAGTGTTTGATTGGAGCATAATAGTATGCATAACCTGAGTTCCAGATCTGAGCAGGAAGGATAGTGCTAAGGATAGTATTTGCATCAGCCAAAGCAACTACAGTTGTCTCACCGTTCTTCACCTCAGTTGTAAAGTATGAAGTACCCTCTTTTGCTACTGGATAAACTTTGTATCTTCCATTAGCCACATCCTCTGCTGTCTGTTTCCACTCAACATCAGTAGCAGTAGCTGATACATACTCCTCACCGTTCTTAACAAAAAGTTTGTGTGCAACAGAACCGATCATCTGAACTTTAGCACCCTCACCAGCATAATAGGTAGAGTACCATTTGCTGATAGGAAGAGCCTCACCCTTAGCATCTACAAGCTGAGCAGCAACCAACAAAAGTGAAGCCTGGTTGTAATCTGCGCCAGCAACAGAAGGAGTTGGAACATTGTTCGCTTTAGGAGTTACAACATTGTTCTCTGCATAAGGCAAAGTGTTCTCAAAGTAGTAATCTACAACTGTTGTGTGGCCTTTCACTGCGTTGAATGAAAGGTTGTGTGCAGGAGTAGCTGTTGTTGTAGCCCAGTATGAACGGCAGTTAGGCATATCATTCCAAGGGAAAGTAAGAGTCCATGCAGGATCAATAACTTTAAGTGCTTTTGCCTCTGCAGTATTGTTGGTGATACCCCAACCCAAAACTTTTGCAAAAACCTCAGTCTCGGTAACGGTGCCGTCTGCAGCAACCAATTTCACAGTCTCACCTGTCTCATAGCTATCCTTAACTGTTACTAATACTTTAGCAGCAACACGCTCTACATAAATCTGTACAGCTTTAGCAGCTGCAGCAGCGTAACTGTCATCATTAGGATTTACATATACGCCAGGAGCATTGTAACCCTCATCACCAGCAGCCAATTTTGCCTCAAAGAAGTTGTCGGCAGTAATTGCAGTAGTAGAGATTACGTTTGAACCGTCTGCATATACAGAGTTAGTCATGATGAAACCGTCAGAAGATACAAGTGTAGTGAAATCAACAGCTTTCAACTCTGCCAATGTCATTGATTTTTTAACAGCCTCAGGAGCGTTGATTACAGCAACCATCTGAGTTGGGAAGTTTGACACATCCACTTTCTTGATTACAAGCATTACATTAGAAAGAGCCTCAATTGAGGTACCCTCCTCTGTAGAGTTGAATCCGTCTGCTACTGTAGCTGACAAGAAGTTTGCAGTACCGTTAACTGCAAATTTTTCACCGTTCTCATCAAAGAAGTAGAAAGTTACAGTTTCTACAGCCTGCTCTTCTACTGTACCGTTAGCATAAGCTGGAGCCTCCTCAGCCTTGGTCATAGCCTTGAACGCAACTTTAAGACCTGAAGTTGCACCATCCTCAGCCACTGAAGGAATCACATCATTTTTTGAACAGCCAACGATTGCAGCTGCAGCAAAAAGTGCTAAAAATAGTTTTTTCATTTTTTAATAAATTTGATTGTGAGTATTAATTGTTCTTTTTATGTTATCTTATACTGTTAACCTGCTCCAATGCTGCAGCAGCCTCCGCAACTCCTGCCTCCTTAGCCTGGGTAAAGCATTTCTCAGCCTCTGCCCAGTTTTTCTGCAATGCTGCCAAATTACCGCGTGCATAGGTAGCCTCCGGA
>JAEIGA010008848.1_pt1 | contig 15230 bp, 35 predicted proteins | sample 9270691 | NCBI WGS metagenome assembly JAEIGA01 (sample SAMN17057246, study PRJNA624740) | gut metagenome | biome: biome; isolation source: fecal sample | host: Bos grunniens | place: China: Xizang | collected 2019
GGTTCTTATGTTTGCAAAGGTAATAAAAAAATAAAAAAAATTCAAAAAAATTATTTTTGGAGGCAACGTTTTTTGAAATATCGCACCATTACGGGGCTCCCCTCCCCGTACCCCGTCAGGTAGATGTGCCAAAATACGGCACAGGCGTATTTTTATATATATAGGAACGCGTATAATAAAATTTTCGATATATCCAAATATTTTAATAAAAAGTTATTAACAAATAATTGTTAATAACTTTATGTAAAATTTTTTATAAAAAAGTTTGGATATATAAAAAATAGTCGTATCTTTGCAGTCGGAAAGTTGATTGAAATATATAATAGTTCGCCTGGGGCAGGTAATCCCTATATCCGTGAATGTAGCAACCACAACCCCAGAGCAGTTCATTGACAAGACTGGAAAACTGAAAGCGAGAGCGCGTAAACGTACATCCGACCATATCCCTCTTTGGGCGGATACGGAGCAGGACTGCCGAGAACGTGAACTGGTACGAGTGTAGGTATCGGGTGAGGTAAGGAGTTAGTCTGTAGGATGATTGAGACGCGAGACGGATTGAGGAGGCTCTGCGAGTAAGGACAGCCCGACGGCTGGGAGTTGTAAATAGCAGGGAGGCAGGGAACGCCTCCTCAGGCAAATAGCAACTATAAAAATACGCAGCCTCTGCGAGAGTGAGGTCTGATTTTGGTATGGACGGAAAAATGGATTTTGACTGAATGGTGCAGACCAGATGTAACGAGCATATCTGCACGAATGCCAAAAAAGAATGAACCGAGCGAACAAATAAACTCGAGTACTTACATATCCAGCAGGGTTTGAATGTACCCTGCTGGGTGCAAATTATTTACTTATTACTTAATTATTAATTTTAGGAGGTTTTATTATGAAAACTATTTCAGTAAACACAATCAGCAGAGCAATCAACGCAAAGAGACAGACAATCAACGCACAAATCATTGATTTTGGAGCGTACTGGGTTAAGATGTTCAGACCAGAGGTAAACAAGGTTATGGATGCAATCAAGGAGGCACAACGTAACGGAGTCGAGGGTGCAAAAGAGTATAGATATATGCTCGAACAGATGTACTCAAAGAGCAAGAGTATGGTCCTGAACGAGGAGGAGAAGTCTGCCCTCAAAGATATGCACGAGGACGGATTTGAGTTCGTGAATATTTCCCTCGAGTTCCTCGTGGAGAATCTTGCAGGGACGGAGTGGATGAGTGAGACGGGAGAACTCCTCAAAAAGAACAGCAAAAAGAAGATTGAGGCAGGCGAGGCGAACTATGTGGCAGTGACCAAGTGGACTCCGATGATGTTCGGACGTTACCTCCGTTATGCACATAACGCAAAGAGCGCAAAGTAAGACCGAACCGAACTACACCATAGCAAACAAGGGAGTTTTGCGGATTAGCAGGACTCCCTCTTGTTGTATCATAAGCAGAACTTATAGGAGGGCAAACTATGGACTGCATTAGACGAACTATTGACCGAATTACTGCCAAGAGACGGGGCGAACAATTTAACTCCGTACTTGAATGGGCAAAACGACTCAACTCAGACCGATACTATACACAGGGCGAATTGGCTGAAATCGAGGAGCAACCGAACATGGGCAAGTATTGTGTCCGAATCAATGGGCTGGACTATTGCACCGAATTATTCGACATACTCCGCAGTACCGAATCAATGGGCAAAGTATTGAATATATGCAGACCAACTCCGTACTCGGTCGCAGTCTTGATGGAATACTAACCCGAACTGGGTGCGATGTCCTGACCGACTACGCACTTGCCAAACAATTACTTTAAGTTGAACGACATAAAACATTCAAAATCAACAGGATAACTATACCCAATTCAACTATAACTTTAATTCTAAAGGTTCATTGTCTTGAACCGAGTCCGTTCTGGACACTTAGCAACTTCATTCAACCACCTTTCGTCGTGATGATGCGAGGTGGTTTCTTTATTATATGTGAATATGGGCTTATTTCGCACAGAAACGGGCAAATTCCCCAACAAATCGAATCGCCCGTAGTCTTATATACCCAAAGGGTGAAAAGTGTCTAAAAACGGCTAATTTAGAAGATTGTGTTGAATTAGGTGTATTAAGTGTATTATATAATATAATAATATAATATATGATGCATCTTTGATTAATAGTAATAATATAATTATGTCAAAGATAAGAATGAATTATGTCAAAGATATTAATAAGGGATAAATAGATAAATTATGTTATATTATGGGACGAGTTGTATTTGAATTATTGGTTATGGTATTGGCTGCATTGGTAATGTGTGGAATATGCATATTATTATACGTATTTGTGAGCAAGTTGCCGATGATGTTGGCGTGGTTGAGTGGTGTGATAGGGGAAGTGGGTAGTTGGGTAATACTTATACTTACGATAGTAGTTATAGTATCATTATGTATAGAGAAGGGGAATGAGTAATAACAATAAATTATAGTTGAATTATGAGTGCGAAGGAGTGTGCTTTAAGGGATATGGTGTCGGTGGGAGTGTCGGTATCGTATTTGACCAATGCGAAGGCTATTGTTGAATTTACTAAAGAAGAAGATGAATAGATATGGAAAAGTTTATACTTGAGTTAGAACTTCGTTACCGCGAAGTTAAGAATGGCGATGACCGTTATAGAACGCCTAAGATTGTCATAGGAATATATGATAGTTGGGATAAAGCTGCAAAGATTGGAAACGACATCATTGCAGATGTTCTTGCCAAAGAATTTGAAGTTCGTGCTGATGATAAGTTCATAAAGAACTATTTATATGGCTCACCTCTGAATCTTGTCACAAACACTTGTTATTCAAGGGGAAAGCCTGAGTATTTCTTTCGGATTGAAAGGCTCAACATTACCACCAATGTAGAAGCTTTCGTTACGGCTGCCATTGACAAATACGAAAAGTACAAAGAATGGGTAAGAAACAATAACGAATAAAGATATGAAAAAGTTGATTTTATGTGTGCTTGCAACGCTTACTACATACGCATTATTGTATGCAATATGGTCGTTTGCTCATTGGAATTTTAATCCAAGAACTTGGGAAATGGGTTCAAGAATATGTTACTGCTTCTTGGCCAGCGCATCAGCAGCCTTCGCTAATATGGGCGTGATATTTTATGAACCAAAGAAAAATTAAAGTAAAGAAATAAAGAATATGACCGTGGATATGGACTACAATTTCAAGACAATCAGGATAGACGTAGCGGGTGTGGGTACACTTGGTATAATGGAGTGGATTCGCGACAACGGATGTCCTAACTTAGACCATACTATTTTTGAAGACGCAAGGGGCAAATATGTCGCTATGGTGTCAAAGGGTAATGAATCAATGTTTAGGGCGACCTTGACCGCCATTGACGGCAACTACTATTGGGCGACAAGATAAATAATATATATCACTATTATCAATATCAATTAACAATTAAATCATTAAAGTTATGTTAACAAGAATCAATGGTGCTACACTTAGCACGGTATTGGGTACGAACGAATACGTGATGCTTAACGACAGAAGAAATGCATCACGCAAATCTATGGTAATGAAGGCGGACGATGGTCGCGTGTACTTCCTTTTCGACGGCTCGTATATTATGGACGGTACTCGGCCAAGTCCGTCGTATGACGAAGAGATTTTCGCGTTGTTGACTACATCGTACATACGCGCTTGGGTGGTTGACGCTTGCCACACACACGACACGATTGGCGAACTCTTGACTTGGTTCTACGACGATTGTGGGCACGTAGACGATGAGTCCCTTGTGATTGAAGGAACGACAACGACCACGACAACGACAACGACAACGACTTCCGTAGAAGAAGGGGCATTCATCTTGAAGGGCTACGAGACAACGAGCATCTATTCGGGGCAGAGGGGCTATCACTCGTCACACAGCACCGCTATGAATCAGCCGATTGACGGTATGAAGGATGGGCAGTATAGGATTGGCGTGGAGCTTGAGGTAGAGGCGAAGAGTGCTTCGCTCCGTCGAGTAATCAACGAAGTGAAGTCCAATTGGTTCATGCAGGAGTCGGACGGGTCTTTGAGTGATGAACGAGGAATCGAATTCGTGACCATACCTTTGCTTCCTAAGGATGCGAAGTCGGTCAAGACTTGGGAGCCTCTTGTGGAGTACCTTAAGGACAAGGCGACGTCGTGGAGGAGCTCTCGATGCGGATTGCACGTACACATAGGTCGTGAAGCATTCGGCAAGGATGAAAGCGAAAGGCAGGGAACACTTGGCAAGTTGTTGTTCTTCTACTACGAGAACATCAAGCCGTTGGATTGGAACACGAAGATATTCGGACGTTCTACAACATATAGCGAAAGGCCATTCAATTGCAAGGAGTCGCAGGCAATCAAGACGCTTGGACTTGACTTGATAAAGGACAAGAAGATTCGTGCCAAGGTGGACAAGGGATTGAAGGATGCGGCTAACGTCACACGATACTTCGACATCAATGTGCAGAACGCCAATACGGTAGAGTTCCGCAAGGGAAAGGGAAGCATATGTGCCGATAGGATTTCGGCAATCGTAACCTATTGCGACCTTATGGTAAGGTATTGCAAGAAGACGGCTTGGGACAAGATGACAACCGAGAGCTTCGTGGAGTATGTCAAGAAGAATGCACCGAAGACAAGTATGTTGTTCCGATTCCTTCCTTCGGACGGAGAAGAGGCATAGCCAAGACAACAAGAACAAAAAGACAATCTCATTAACAATTAAAAATTTCAAAAACTATGTGTGTTATTTGCATTAAGGAAATGGGAAAGAGATTCCCGTCAAAGAAGAGCATTCAAAATTGTGCGGATTCAAATCCAGACGGATTCGCAATGATGTGGAACGAGGGTGGCGTAGTCAAGAACTACAAGACACTTAGCAGTCGTGATTTCATGGGCTTCTATAAGAAGTTCATCAAGGAACACGACCACAAGGCTACGGCTTTGGTAATCCACGCACGAATCAAGACCCACGGTTCGCTTAGAATCGAGAATTGCCATTGTTGGACGGCGCTTGACGACAAGATTGGATTCGCCCACAACGGCATCTTGAACATCAAGAACAGGGCCGACTTGACGGATAGCGAGACATACTTCCGAGACATCTTCCTTCCCGTTTACGAGTGGTCGGGATTCGATTGGTCGGTGGCGGGCAAGACCATAGACGCCATCATCGGCACATCCAAGTTCGCGTTCTTGACGGGCGACGGAACGATTCATCACTACGGACACTACATCAAGCACGAGGGGGCGTTGTATAGCAACTCGTCGTATCAGGAGAAAGTGTACTATACGTCGAGGAACTGCACTACGGGATACACGTACAAAGGAAAGTGGGATGTGGGCAAGTGGGGTGCCGAGTTCTATGCCGAGAAGGACTATATGTACCTTAACGGGGGACGCATAGCAAAGGGAAAGATTTCCGATGTAAGATGGAAGCTGATGTGCAACTATTACTTCGGCCTGATGTCGGAGACGGACTATATCGCGGCGGTGCTATTGACCGAAAGGGCGGAGAAGAATTCGGTAGAATGGTGGCTTGACGAGGGCTCTTACCCAGTGTCGTCGGAGTATTCATCGTATGCAAGATACTTCCTCAACAAGAAGGACTGGGAGTTGTATGTGATGAACCGACTTGGCGTGTTGCCGTCAAAGGAATATTCGAAGATTAAATCGGGAGCGTATAGTTCTTACGACCTTGAAAGCGATTGGGAAGACGACGGATATGGATATTCACTTACTAACTGCGCAACAAAATGACGATTCAACTTAAAAGAAGAATAGCACGGCTTAAGGCAGAGCCGTGGTGTTCGCAAATGGTATGTAATTCCTTACTACAAGGTAAAGCGGGCTATATAACAAATACATTACGTTGCGGTGGATTTCGCATTGTAGATAGATGCATGGTATGGAGCGGAACCGCGCAAGGATATGACTATTGGCAGAATAAAAACTCAGATTTTGGAACACTATATTAAAGATTACAACAACAATTAACACACAAGATTATGAAAAGAATTGATGCAACAAGGGATACAAGACTCAATGCGGGTGACTATGTAGAGGTTATCAGCGAGAACGGACAAAACGGATTCGTCGGCAAGACAAGATTGATGATTGACGGGGAAGAATTCGAAGTCTATGGATTGATGAGCAATGATGCGGGCGCGGTTGAAGCGTGCATCTTGTTCGAAGGTGGCGAGGGGGACTTGACAAGGGATGCGTTGTATCCGCAGATATGTCGTTCGTTTGAAGTAGGTACGGACGAAGGGTTCAAGTATTGGCAGATATGTGGCCCATTCAATGAACGCACAACCATAGGCGAAGTCATTGATACCTACAATGCGTATCCGAGTGGCTATTGGTCTACGGGAAACTTTATGATAGCTACCGCCGAAGAGATTGCGGCGGCGGCGGAAAGAAGGGATGCCGAAAGAAGAAGAAGGGAAGAAGAAATGAGGACGCTTGGATTTGCTTATAGCGAAAACTATACAAGCGATGCGCTATACACGGGTCGTCACAGCTACCACCACAGCCACGGGTCGGACTTCGTGATGAACAAGCCGACAAAGGATTCGAAGTACCCGTTCAAGGTGGGAATCGAGCTTGAGGTCATCGCCAACAATGATGATGCATATAGGAAGATTACCGAGTTGAAGTCCAATTGGTTCTATATGGAACGTGACGGCTCGCTTGAAAGCAACGGAATCGAGATTATCACAGTTCCGTTGAGATTCGAAGACGCATCGTCGCCAGACTTTTGGCGACCTTTCACGGAATGGTTGAGCCGATATGCGACATCGTGGACAAAGTCGTGTTGCGGTCTTCACGTACACATCGGCAACGAAGTGTTCAAGGTGGACGGATTGGATGCCGACATGCTTAAGGCAAAGTTGGCGTATGCGTACAACTATTGCATCGACAACGACGAAATCAATAAGACCGTGTTCGGTCGCAGTGCGGGATATAGCTCATCTAAGTGCTTGACCAAGACGGGCGATGCCGTCGAGACCCTTGGCGACCTTGTGGACGGAAAGATGGGACTTCTTAAGAACAAGAAGGTACAGGACGCAATCGTAGACGAAACCAAGGATAAGATGCGTAGCGATAGATACTACGAAATCAATTACAGCAACGAGCATACGACGGAGTTCCGTAAGGGTCGCGGCAGCATCAATTGTGAACGCATAGCATCGGTAGTCACATATTGCTACCTTATGACCTTGTGGACAAGGGATGCAAAGTGGGAGTCGCTTCTTAGCATCAATGACTTCAAGGACTTCCTTAAGAAGCATACTAAGGACACAAGTCCGCTTAGACGATTCCTTAGTTCGGACGAAAGGGATTGCTAAAAATGGTGCGTCATGAGCAAGCTTTTGGTATGTAAGAAGTTAAGCCGCTTGGAGTGGATGTCCCAAGCGGCTTGTGATTATCATCAGGTCTCACGAAGCAGACTTATGCTAGTAGGCATAGGCTTATGTACTACGGTCTCCATGCTTATATTTGGCAGGATACCTTGGAACCCTTGCGGTACATCGCGCAATTGGTCAATGTTGTATCGCGCATATAATGGTCAAGGAACAAGAATAATTGATATAGAGCTATGAATAAGGAAAACATTCTTGCGGCGATTAGTGTGCCACAATTGACGCAGATAGTTAGAAATACGAAAATGTATTGGGGCAATTGTCTCTCGCTTAAAATAATCTTTCGGGATGCATCAATAAGAATGATAAAACATGTGACGACTACGGGTTTCGCGTTCTCGGATACCCCACAAGGTAGCGACTATTGGAGACGTTTCATGTCAAACTAAAAACAAAACGCCATGAGTGTAAGTAACTTTATAATGTTCGCCAAGTTCCCTTGGGCAAGTCAATGCGTAGAAATGAAGAACGCCACGGGACGTAGAGCACATTGTTTCGTTTCGGGTTATTTGGGTCAACGAATAGACGAAGGCGAATTCGAAGAAGCATTACAAAGCGCAAAAAGCGTAGGGTGGTGGTCGGATAGCGTATTCGGTAGCGATTATTGGGAACGAATACACAATAGATGGACGGATGAATATGATTAGAATTATCTATGAAGGACAACATACGACATGCAATCACGGTGGAAGAATGTTCTATGGTGATTGAAGCGAAGAATCACGCTTATCGTGGATGGCGAGAAGATTTCCATCAATGCTTAATGCGTTACAACTATTATATCTTCCGATTGGCAGGCACGATAATAAGCGAAACTCGCCCCCCGATTCAAGGATATGAGTTTTGGCGGGAGTTTTACAATAGACAATACGACAACATATGATAAACAAAGACAACCTAAAATACCCTTGGGTGACGCAATTCATCGAAAATGCGAAAGAAGCGAGGTCGGATGAAAGGGTAACGAGAAGTGCAAGGGCATGTATCGTAGAAGGACGTAGATTACCTGAAGTTTTATCCATCGCATTTTCTTGGAGTGACACGCCGCAAGGTTATGATATGAGTATTGGTCTGATATAAGAAAACATAGAATATAAAATTATGAAACAAAAAGCTATGCAAGAATCTTGGGTGCTCATTAAGCATTGCGGGTTCACAAAGGCCGATGCCTTAAGACAAGGTTGGTTGGTTGCGAGGGCACAACACTATATGAGGACAAGAAAGTATTGCTACTTCGAGTTCTTGAAGACGGACGGGGTCACATACCGAAAGGCCATGGGCACAATCAATCCGTCGTTCATACCGCCGACAAAGGGGGTAAGGACGACACCGCCGACACAACAAGTGTACTTCGATATGGAAAAGAAGGAATGGCGTTCGTTCCGAAAGTCAAATCTTGTAAGAATCTTGATGTAGTATGGAAATTGATTACGAACACGAAATACAATGTCTTGGTGATATAGTATCACAAAGCACTTATGATGAGTTTGTAACCCAAATATCATTTAATAACGCAATCATAGAAGAAACGCAATCAATCTTTGATTTTGATTACGGACACTTAACCGCAACAATCAACAAAAGCGACAATGGTTGCTATCTTACGGGCGTTTACGATTGCTATGACGACGATGGTCAATGGGTGGACACGCTTTACAAGAATATTGTTCGATTCAAGAACTAAAATAAAGCCCATTTTAGCCACGATAATTTCTTAGACAAGGAAAGTATCATCTTTGATAAGAAAGTGGCTAAAATACGCCAAAGAATCACAAATAAAGCAAAGTTATGAAATATAGTTGGAAAGCATCGTCAAATGACGGAAGTTACGAAGCGCAATCTTGTAGGTTTTTTGATACAAGGGAAGAGGCTTACAATGATATGCGAAATGAAGCACTTGAAAAGATGAAGTGGAACACCGAATGGGAAGATGTTGAGGAATACGATACAATTGGCTATGAAGTCCACTTTTCGCGAAACAAGATAGTCCACGAATCTTACTCGGGCATATACACCTACGAAATCGTTGAAATACACGATAAGGTGAAATTGCACGACAGGGAATGGGAGGTAATAGACAAGTTTGAGCCTCGTGAGATGTATGATTGGCTTATTGCTATCTTTGATGCGGTGGGCGAGATGTGGATGAACAACCTCGACGGATACATGGTGCTCATAGAGCCAAGTGGAAGAATCCTTAAAAGCGACATTTAGCTATGGAAAAGTATAGAATGGAAATCGAAGGCTTGATGGTCGAGATTTCATATGAATATGATGGCGGGTGCAACGGCGATGACGATACGCCTTCGACCGCGCCATCGGTAGACATCACGCATTGGCAACTTGTCAACGGAGAAAAGCAGGAAAGGAAAAACTATCCCGACTGCACCGACGAGGAATGGGAAGAATGGATGGATGACATTGAAAGATATGTCTACGAAGATTCGCATTGGGATATTGTGGAATTTGAAGAAAGTCTAAAATGGTAATGTATGACACAAAGACAAAGACAGCTTATTGCCGACCTTGAATCGCTAGTGCATAGAAGATTCAACGAAAACACGCTTAATGCCGAGTTGAGCAAAATCTTCGGAGAGGAAGTTAAGGTGGAAGAAATATGCCAAGACTGCGACTACCTTATGGACTACAACTTAGGGTGGAATTCCGAGAAAAAGGGAATAGCAGGGTTCTATGACATCTATGTGCTTAAGGCACGAGAAGGATACACGGGTGACAATACGATGTATGTAACCGAAATAGGTTACGAATTTGATAACTTTATTAACAATTACAATTATGAAAACATTTGACGCAATGATTACGGCAACGATTTCGATGTCGGTAGACGCGGAATCGGAAGGACATGCAATCACAAAGATTAAAAGCACCATACCGTCTAAGGTGTTGGGCGCACACAACAAGCGATTGCTTTATGCAATTAGCATAGACGAAATACACCTTACAGAAATAAGGATTATGGATGGTTCTACATCGCACGACAAGACCTTGATAGAATCCGTCAATAGATGCTATGCGCATAGAAATGAATTGTTTTACGAAATCATACGTCTTCTCGCCGATAGGGATATAGACGAGTTTGATGAAAGCATCGACACAAATACCGCAAGCATGAAGGACATCGCATACCATTATCTTCACGCAATAGCCGACGACGAAGACCTTAGAACAATCATATACTATTGTAGACTTTAAGATTATGAATAACAAGACAAGAAGAAAGCTTATGGGCATAAGTGCACAATTGTGCACTTACAAAGAATCTATTGAAGACCTAAAAAATTACATCGAAGACATCCGAAACGACGAAGAGGAAAAGTACGAAAACTTACCCGAAGGCTTGCAGGAAAGCGAAATGGGGGAAAGGTTAATGGATGCGTATGAAAAACTTGACGAGGTTTGCGACACGATGGACAGCATCATAGACGAACTCGAAGATGTCGCTACGGAACTTGATGAAACAATAGCATTGTAAAAGAAGAAAAAAAGAAAGAAAAGAAGCAAAAGAAAGAATTAAAAGAAGAAATATATATTATATTATTATATCTTCAAAGAAAGACATAGATAAATCTATGTCAAAAGAAAGTTTCTTTGCTTCGCGTATATCGTAGATGTCAACATTGTCGTACACATATTATGTGCCGTATGTTAAAAACTTTTGATATTACAAAATTTATATTTATATTTGCATAAAACTAAGTTATATGGAAGAAATTAGCAAAATAATTGTAGCCAAGAGAAAGGCATTAGGTCTTTCAATGGAAAAGGTGGCGCGAAAAGCGGATGTCACCTTGAAGACGGTGATAAACATGGAAAAGGGGTTTGGCGTATCGGCTTCCACCTTATTCGCCGTATTGCATGCTTTAGATTTGGAGTTCATTATCAAGGATAAAGAAGAAGATAACGCATGATGGGGGTAATAATATTCTTAGTGCTTATCATCAATGTAATAGGCACTATGTGTGGCGGTAATAGTAATTGGGGAGAATAATAAAACAAAATAACGATATGTATATTTATAAGAAAACAACAACACCGAGCAAGCAGATGGACAAAGACTTTTCAATGTATGTCTTCATCTACTACACAAACAACAGAAGATTTTGCCTTGGATATTATGACTACACCAATGGCTTATGGATGGATGGCGACGGAATGATTATAACCGAAGATTTCCTTTGGTGCTATCTTCCCGTAAAGCAGATGAAGGCATTCATCAAAAGCACAAAGACCAACGACAAGGAATTGTATTAACAATATAACATCATTTTTATTAACAAACCCAAAAAATCAAAAGGATATGGAAACAAAAGTATGCAAAAAGTGTGGACGCGAACTTTCATTAGAGAACTTTGCCGTAAATAGAAGCAACAAGGACGGTCTTCAGGCCGAGTGTCGTGAGTGCAAGGCAGCATATATGCACGAATATTGGGAGCGCAAGAAAGCAAAGAAGAAGGAAAATGAACGCATCGAGTTCGAGAAGAAGTTCAAGATTTACACCAATAAGGAGTTGGCTAAGTTTACTCCAAGAGAGTTGATGTTGGAGTTGAAGGCAAGGGGCTACTTTGGAGAGTTGATGTTCCGAGAGGTCAAGGTCACAGAACATCGCATCAGCCTTGATAAACTTGAGTAGTCATGGCTGCGATTGATAAGACCTATACAAACAAGTGGGAAGAGTATTGCGAGTATAGGGATTGGGCTATGGGGCAGAAATTCGTCTGCCCCAATGGCGACATCATTCGTCCTATTGACTATCTTTACCGATGGAATAAAGAAGACTTTGATGGCGAAAAATATCGCCCAATAATGAATACGCCTTATTCGCTTGATTACTTCCTTATCAAGCATTGTCCCGTAAAGTTCGTGCATGATAGACTTCGCGAGGTCTACGACAAAGAATACGTTGATTCTATCGTCAACGGAACGTCGGAGTGGGATACGTTTACAAAAGATGGAAAGTGTGGAACACACTTCAAAGTGAAGCAATATCCAAGGTTCGGGAAAGTGAATCGCCCTTACAAATGCAATTCTTGGTTCGTCACGCTTGAAGAGGGCTGTGGCGAGAACCTATGGTACGATGAAGACAAGAATCGTTGGACGTGGAGGTATGAATTGCACGAAAGCGGAAGATGGACTTCCAATGTCGCACATATCAAAACAATCGGAGCATTGAAGCGACTATTGCTTGATTGGAAACTACCAAAAGGCACTATCGTGAAGGCAACGGGTAGATATACTTTTGACGATTACGAATTTTTAATTTACTAAAGTTATGAAAGATATAAAATTGTTCATTGCGTATGCATTGTTCGCGTCGTGCATTGTTGGGGTGTGTATGTGGGGAATAACGCAAGACTATAAGTATGGTGGGAATCCCGAAGTAGAGAGAATAGAACATGACATAGACACTATCGTAGTATATAAGACTGGACACGACTACGATTGGGAACTCTTCACAAAGGCTTTGATATGGGTGGAAAGCAAGGGCGATAGTAAGGCGGTAGGTAAGAATGATGATGTGGGAGTTTTACAAATAACCCCCATTCTCCTACGCGACTGCAACCGCATTCTTGAAATGGAAGTATTCACTCTTGAAGACAGACTTGATAGTTTGAAGTCAGTAGAGATGTTCAATATCATTCAAGACCATTACAACCCTCAACACGACTATCATTTGGCTTTGAAGATATGGAATAGCGGTGCGCCACTTTCGTACCACCGCAAGGTAATGGATAGGTTTAACCAAATCAAAAATGAAGCACTATGAAAGAGATACATTTTCATTTAGACTTCCCCTATGACCCAAACCGTACATTTCACACCTACGACGGAACAAAATATGCTATTGAAAAGGGAAGAGAGATAATCCACACGACCTCTATCGCCAACATATCATTCGACCTTTTAGACTTGGGATATAGAATCTTCGTCCATAGGAACGGAAGGGTTCTTGAATGCAAGTTAGGTTCTATGGATGGAACTGAAAAAGAAATAAGAAAGGCTCATAACCTTCTTAAACTTATTATGGGTCATGTATTTGACGAATACTTTGAAAAAGGGAAATAATATGAAAGCAAGAGTAATAGCAACTGATGAACTTGTATTCATTATTCGCAATAGTGCCTTTGATAGAAATATTTATTACGCAAGTAATGGTAAATCATACCATAGAAATGAACTTTATTTTATATGAAAGCGCGTGTAAAAGCAACGGGAAACATCGTGGATGTTGAGTGGTACGGGCACAATTCGATGGGAACTATTTATGCGGATGTCACCCATACCACTAAATACTATGAGTATGAATTGGACTTTGATACTGTGTATGACTACTGGACTCGCCTTGAGCATCAGTACGCAGGAATGGCGATGCAGTCGTATGTTAGTAACAATGTATATCTAAGAGAAATGCGGGAAATGTGCAAAGAACCACAAGAAATGAGAGACCTTATTGCGGACTTGTCTACTCTTCTTGCTACTACCCTCATTCAGAAACTAAAGGAAAAGGAGGAAAGGAAATGAGTTTATATTTAGCATTATTAATCGTATCAATAATTGCATTAGCACTTATACTATGGTACACACAAATTGAAGATGAAGACCTTTCTAAAGTATTGCTTACAATAATATTTTCTTGTTTGGCACTTGGTTCTATGCTTTCCATTATAAACTATGATGAACCCACAGCCCTTGATGTCTACCGAGGCAAGACTACCTTGGAGATAACTTATAGGGATAGTGTGGCAATAGATTCAACGGTTGTTTATAAAGTAAGATAGATATGGATTACAAAGAAATCTACCGATTGGTAAAAGAAGAAATAGAAGCACAAGGCGTTCCTAAGTCTTCTTGGGTTTGGCAAGATTATCTTAATGATTACGACAACTTCTTATGGGAGTTAAAGCGTAACAAGGATATTGAAAAGAATAATTTTGAAAGCGAAGAGGAAGTTGCGGAATGTATTTCCGACCAACTTATGTACAATTACGCTTGGAGTGTTTTTGAACAGCATGGTTGTTTATAAAGTAAGATAGGTATGAGAAAGTTTTTAGTTGCATATACAGCATCACATCGTTCAGGAATTTGTACGGGAGAGTTGGTGTTAGATTTTGATGAAACGGCAACACCGTATAATCTTGAAAAGAAAATCAACAAACACATTACTCCGCATTATGTTCAGCAAGTCATAAGTTGGTCTTTAATTGAGGAATAATTATGGAAACTAACTTCAATTTCAAATGCCCAGTATGTGGCAAGAAGGTTTTGAAAAGCAATGGAGTTAAGCTGATGTGGACTACCATCTGCGAAACTTGCTTTGATAAGATTTTGAAGAATCACGAAGAATTAAGGAGGGAAAGAAATGAAATTCAATAGTCAGATATGCACAAACCAAGAGCAGAGTGAAAGGCTCTTGGCATTAGGTCTCAAGGCAGAGACTGCGGATATGTGTTGGACAAAAGTAGGAACAAAAAGTCGTACTTTCTATGTGCCAGAGCTTGCCCCAATAAATATGGTCTCGTGGAGACACACCCCTGCGTGGTCTCTGCATCGCTTAATTGACATGATGCCTCAAATAATAGGGCATTTTGAACTTGCTGTAAATGATGCGTTTGTAGGTTATTATGAGGATAGATGCGAGTCAGAAACAGGTATGTATTGGGAGCATGCCGAGGAAAGTAGCAATCTATATGACAACATAATTTCAACAATTGAATGGCTAATCAAGGAAGGGTATTTTAACAAGGAGTATTTGGTATGA
>JAEIGA010008849.1_pt1 | contig 15229 bp, 12 predicted proteins | sample 9270691 | NCBI WGS metagenome assembly JAEIGA01 (sample SAMN17057246, study PRJNA624740) | gut metagenome | biome: biome; isolation source: fecal sample | host: Bos grunniens | place: China: Xizang | collected 2019
AAAGGCACAGGAGCTTAACAAAACTGCTAAGGTGCACATCAAGATTGATACAGGTATGGGCAGAATCGGTTTTCAGGCTGATGAAACCAATGAAGCGCTTATAAAATCTGTTTTTGACCTTCCTAACATCTTCGTAGAGGGTGCATTTACACATTTTGCAAATGCTGACTCTGCTGATAAATCTTCTGCAAATTCACAGAAGAAAAAATTCCTCGATTTTACCGATAAACTTATAAATGACGGATATGAAATTCCGATTCGTCATATGTATAACAGCGCTTCTGCTATGGAGCTTGAGGGTTATGCAGGTGAAATGGTCCGTTGCGGAATTATGCTTTACGGACTTTATCCGTCAGATGAAATGAAAAAGGACTACAAGCTATTCCCTGCATTGGAGTTCAAAAGCCACATTTCATTTGTAAAGACTGTTGAAAAAGGCTTTACAGTAAGCTATGGCTCAACTTATGTTACTGACAAGGAAATGAAAATTGCCACAGTCCCTGTTGGATACGGTGACGGTTATCCCAGATATTTATCGAATAAAGGTGAAGTCCTTGTTAAGGGTACTCGTTGTAAAATATTAGGACGAGTTTGTATGGACCAATTTATGATTGATGTATCTCACCTTCCCGATGTTCAGATAGCAGACGAGGTAACTCTTGTAGGTACTGACGGTAACGAAACAATCACCGTCCAAGAGGTTTCAGACGCAGAAAGCCGTTTCAACTACGAATTCTGTTGCCTGATTACACCACGAGTACCACGAGTTTATATCAAAAACAATAAGATAATCGAATAACTCAAAACAAAAAGCTCTATGGTATATCCATAGAGCTTAATTTATCTATACTTCAACATTCACTTCAGGCTTGTGTTACACCTGCATTGATAAGATAATCATTTGCCTTGCGAAGCATCTGCTTATCATTAGGGAATTTGAGAGAATTCATAGCCTTATCAAACTTAAGCCATAAATATTCCTCAATTTCCTCCTGCTGAATTCTCGTTGTTGTATCATCAGTAGTTGCAAGGAAAATCACAACCTGCTTTTCAATTCTACCCTGAATTGAATATTCCGAACGGAAACGGAAATCAGGAAGAAAACGGATTCTGATACCTGCCTCCTCAAGAACCTCACGGTAAGCAGTTTCCTTTTCATTTTCACCACGCTCAATGTGACCCTTAGGGAAGCCCCAGTTAGCACTCCTCTTATTCTTTATGAGCAAAAATCTTGTTTCACCGTTAATAATACGGTAAACGATTGCACCACATGAGCTTTCATAAAGACAGGTGATATCGTAGCTACCCATAGGCTCAGCAAAGCTTAATGCATCCTCAATCTGATGGATAATATACCTCTTGCTTTTTGGTGCAACAATGAGGATAACCTCACCTGTTTCTTTTCTTTTGATTGAAGCAATAACACGTCCTTCAAAAACACGGACTCTGTGTGTTACGCCCATAATGTACGCACCCTTGACCGGTGAATGTGGGTCCAATCCACTTTCCACATTACCATAATTCAGATTGTAAGAAATATTTCTTTCTCTGTCAAACGAGTGCATAGGTCTGGTAACACGTACCCTTACATACTTACCTAACATATGTCTCTACTCCCGAATACAGTTGACATTTTTGTCAACGAAAACTAAAACTGTATTAATTATACATACTTTTATTTAATCTTTCAAGTAGTAGAGAAATAATTATTGATTTTTCCTTTAATTTTTTGTAAAAATTATTGTGATTTTTAGCATTATGTTGTAGAATATATGGGATATAAAAGAAATAAGGAGCTTTAAAATGGCTGATAACCAATTTAAAAATTCAAAGAATGAATTTGAAGATATTTTCAGTAATGCAAATAAATCCGAAGAGTATGAAGACGTTTTTTCAAGTTCAGGAAAAGCATATGATTTTGAAGACATTTCATCGAGCACTCCTGTTGATGACGATTTCAGCAAAGAGGTTGAAGAGGCTTTCAAGGTAAAATACCATAGTGCTGTGGAAAATCGTCGTCGTCAGGAAATTCAGTATGACAATATAAATGATGTTTACGGTGAGTTAGCAAGTGACCCACGAAGCAAAAGCAAGGAAAAGAAAAGACACCCTGTAAGAAATACAATTATCGCAATTCTCTGTATCACTATTGTAGGGTTATCTTGCGTTGGCATTTTCGGATACCAGAAAATCGACGCCCTCCTTTCTTCATTTGATACTGAAGAAAAGCTTACTGACAACGCATTTGTGGATGCTGCTGACCTTACACAGTATCCTGACCAGATTAATGTTTTACTTGTCGGTATTGACGCACGTGAATCCGGCGATGCATCTCGTTCTGACACAATGATGCTTGTAACTCTCGATAATAAGAACAAGCAGATTAAATTGACATCCTTCCTTCGTGACTCGTTTGTTGAAATCGCAGGTAAGAACTATTGGTCAAAATTAAATTCTGCATATTTCTACGGTGGTATTCAGACGCTTTCTGACACACTTGAAATGAACTTCAAGGTTGATATTCAGTATTACGCTCTCGTTGACTTTGAAATTTTCACAACTATTGTTGACTCAATCGGTGGTATCAACGTTGACGTTTCCGAAAAGGAAAGCTACTATACATACCATTCAGGTCACATTAAGGTGCCTGTAAGAATTGAAGCAGGTGAAGATGTTCTCCTCAACGGTGAAGAGGCTTTATGGTACAGCAGAATCCGTTACCTTGACTCTGACTTCCACAGAACACAGCGTCAGCGTAAGGTTATTACTGCTATTGTTGAAAAAGCTTCTAAAATGAGCCTTACAGATTTATATGCATTGGCTGAAACAATCATTCCACTTATTAAGACAAATATGTCTTCTAATCAGATAATGAGCTTAGGCCTTGCAGCAATTAAGGATAAGGCATATTCCTACCCTATTGTTCAGCATCAGATTCCTGCCGACGGAACTTGGTCTGACAAGACAATTGAAGGCGTTGGTGCAAGTCTTGTTATGAATATGGAAGAAAATCAGCAGTTGCTTCACTCCTTCCTTTCAGAACCTCAGCCAACAGGTGAGGAAGACTCAACAACCAGCAATTAACCCGAGGAGAATTTCATTATGAAAAAAGCAAAAATGTCACTTGTATCCGAATTTACAAGTGCAAAAATTGATGATAGAATTTATGGTTCATTTATCGAGCATTTAGGCCGTGCTGTTTACGGTGGTATTTATGAGCCTGACCACCCTACTGCTGACGAAAACGGATTCAGACAGGACGTTATCGAAAAGGTTAAAAAGCTTAATGTTCCTATTGTCCGTTATCCCGGTGGCAACTTTGTTTCAGGCTATAATTGGGAAGATGGCGTTGGTCCTGTTGAAAAAAGACCTCGCAAACTTGACCTTGCATGGGGTGTTACTGAGCCTAATCTCTTTGGCACAAATGAATTTGCTACATGGTGTAAAAAGGCAAATACAGAGCCTATGATGGCAGTTAACCTCGGTCTTCGTGGTCCTGAGGAAGCAAGAAATCTTGTTGAATATTGCAACCACAAATCAGGAAGCTATTGGAGTGACCTTCGTCGTTCACACGGTTATGAAGAGCCTCACAACATCAAGCTCTGGTGTCTTGGTAACGAGATGGACGGTGACTGGCAGATTGGCCGTAAAACTGCTTATGAATACGGCAGAGCAGCCTCAGAAACTGCAAAGGTTATGAAATGGACAGACAATTCAATTGAAACTGTTCTTTGCGGTAGCTCAGCACGTGATATGCCAACTTTCGGTGAATGGGAAGCAACAACTCTTGATTTAGCTTATGACAAGGTTGACTACCTTTCACTTCACATTTATTTCGATAATCGTTCAGATGACACACCTTCATTCCTTGCAAAGAGTATGAAGATGGACGAATTCATCAAGTCTGTTGTTTGCATCTGTGACTACATAAAGGCAAAGAAGCGTTCAAGACACACAATTAACCTTTCATTTGATGAATGGAATGTGTGGTATCATTCAAACGGTGCTCACGTTGAAAAATGGAGCACAGCACCTCATCAGCTTGAGGATATTTATAATTTTGAGGATGCACTTTTAGTTGCTCTTATGCTTATGACTCTTCTCAAAAATGCTGACAGAGTTAAAATCGGTTGCCTTGCACAGCTTGTAAATGTTATTGCGCCTATTATGACTGAAAATGGTGGCGCTTGTTGGGAGCAGACAATCTTCTACCCATTTATGCACCTTTCAAATTACGGTCGTGGATATACACTTGAATCAAGAGTTATTTCTCCAAAGCACGATACAAAGGAATTTACAGATGTTCCTGACGTTGAATCAATTGCTACAATCAGTGAGGATATGGAAAATCTTACTATCTTTGCTGTAAACAGAAGTATGGAGGATAATGTTCTTTTCGATGTTTCACTCCTTGATTTTGAAGGCTTTGAAGTAATTGAACAGATTGAAATGAGTGGCTTTGATATCAAGGCTGAAAACAGCGCTATTGCAACTCCTGTTAAGCCATTTAAGGTAGAGAATTCACAGTTTGACGGTAAGACTCTCACAACCGACCTTAAACCTTTGTCCTGGAATGTAATAAGACTTGCAAAAAAGAAATAAATGTAGTACAATGTTATAAGATTTTTTAAAATATAAATGAAAGAGTGATTTTATGGCAGCAAAATGTCCTGAGTGTGGACATACTCTTAAACTTTGGAATGTTAAACCTGAATGTCCTAAATGCGGTGTTAATATTGCAAACCATCAGTGGGAAAAGAGACTTAGCGATGATGCTGATTTCGCTGAAACAGCATTTGCAAGATTCCACTACAAATTCGGAAACTTCAAATCTTCAGTTGTTGGTTCAAAGCTTCGTATAGCTCGTCTTGTGCTTACTTTCGCACCACTTATCGCACTTCTCCTTCCACTTTATGATTATAAGCTTAATCTTCCTTTTAATCAGAGTGAAAATTCAGTTTCATTCCTTACATTCGTTCTCAATTATCTTTTGAAGATAGACATCGGAAGTGTTATCACTCTTATGGGTGGTGAGGTTTTAGGAACAGCAGCAACAATGGTTGTTATCGCTTGCGTGCTTATGCTCCTTGCAGTTGTATTTGGTGTTCTTAATTTCTTCGTACTCCTTATTGCGGGTATCAAGATGAAATATGTTTTCAATATAGTTCTTAACGTTCTTGCTACTGCTTGTTGGGCAGTTTCTGCTGTATTCTTCAACCAGTTCACAACTGCTTGTGAAGCACTCGGTGGTGGAATCGTTACTGAATGTAGCCTTGGCTTCGGCTTTATCGTTGGTTGTGTTCTCTTCCTTGTTAACGTTACAATGAATATTGTTGTTGGTAAGGGTCTTAAGAAACAGATGAAGGAACAGCCTTCTATCGACGAATTTGTTGCTAACGAAATCGCGGAGCTCAGAAAACAGGCATAAAATTTTCATAAAATAATTTGTCCCTCTCATAGGCTTTATGGGAGGGATTTTTATGTGGATGAGAACTGTTTCAGGACAAAAAATTATGGGTATTATGTCAATCTTATTAGCAGTTGTCATAATGCTTGGACTTATTGCAGGTAAATACGTATCCTCTGCATCCTTACAAAAAAATCTGCCAATTTATTCAGTACAAACAGATGAAAAGAAAGTGGCAATCACATTTGATGCAGCCTGGACAAATCAGGATACAGAAAAATTAATAAAAATACTGAAAAAGTATAACGCTGTTGCAACATTTTTCATCGTTGGTGATTGGGCTGAAAAATTCCCTGAAAGTGTAGAAGCTTTTCACAAGGCAGGTCACACAATTGCCAATCACTCCGATACACACAAGGCGTTTTCCAAATGCTCACGGGAAGAAATAAGGGAAGAAATCGAAAACTGCAATAAAAAGCTTGAAAAGATAACAGGCGACAAAGTCACTCTTCTTCGTGCACCGTCAGGTGATTACACAAATGAAAGCCTTGAGGTTGCAAAAAGCTTTGGAATGGAAACCATACAATGGAGTATAGACAGCCTTGATTATCGTGGACTTACTGTTGATGAAATCGTTGAAAGAGTTGTCTCACCCATTGAAAACGGCTCAATTATACTATTCCACAACGGAGTTGATAACACAGCCGAATCACTTGACAAAATCCTCACTACACTTTCAGCAGAAGGCTATTCCTTTGTGTCTGTTGATGATATGATTTATAAGAATAATTACTACATTGACCACACGGGCAAACAACATAAGCAGGTATAAAAAATGCAGAGAAGATGTCGTGTCTTCTCTGCTTTTTTTATATAATTTAAAAACATTGCTAATCAACTCTCTTTCAATCGAAAGAAAAAGACCAATGATACCAAAGCATCATTGGTCAATTGCTATCTTATAATTAATTATTTAGCAGCGTCTGTGTTTGGGATTGGTTCTGGGTCAACAACTGGGTCAACAACTACAACTGTTTCCTCTTCATTAGTAACAGGTTCGTCACAGAAGAGACATGCCATACCTACAACAGGAATAGCACTCATAAGTACAAGAACAGCGCTCATAACGATAGCTAACTTTGTGAACTTAGTTTTCATGCTTTTCACCTCCTCGACATAGCTTGTCTTTTAAAATATAGTCTAACTCACAAAATGAGTATTAACAACATTTCAATCAACAGAAGAATATACTACTACTCAATATATTCATTGCATATATTTTATCACACTATTTTCCAAATTGCAACTAAAAATTATAACAGTATATAATATTTTTTAATAATTTTTTTGAACATTGTGACTAAAAAATGAACCAACGACAAAATCGCTGGTTCATCATCTGTGTTCTGTATAACTAATCATTTAACAGCGTCTGTGTTTGGGATTGGCTCTGGATCAACAACAGGGTCAACAACAACTACTGTTTCCTCCTCATTAGTAACAGGTTCGTCACAGAAGAGACATGCCATACCAACAACAGGAATAGCGCTCATAAGTACAAGAACTGCACTCATAACGATAGCCAACTTTGAAAACTTTGCTTTCACGCTTGTCACCTCCATAATAAATTATACCGGGACACAATACCCTTAAATGTATTGTATCACAAATGATTTATAAATACAACCACATTTATTATGTGTGATTTGTTAAAATTTTATGTTTGTTTTTGTGCATATATAACAATTTAATCAATAAAAAACAGATAATTAACCTTCAACAAATGTGATATTTATTTGCTTACACAAAAATTTTAACGAAAATTTATTAAATAGTTACAAATATTTAGCATCACTCTACTTTTTTAACAATTTTTATTGTAATTCATAAATAATTGTTGTACAATAACACTATAATACTTAAAGGAGGATTCCTATGCCTACAACAACTATTACAAAAATTAAAACAAAAAACAACAACTTGCCTCTTCGTGTTGCTAAGGGACACTTTGCAACAAGTAGCTCGCATAGTAACTATTACATTGATGTTGCTGCGCAGAAATCCCGTCTTTCTGAAGCAAAAGCAATTGCTGAGGAATTATGTAAGAATCACAAATACAGCAGTTGCCTTGTTGATACTATCCTTTGCCTTGACGGTATGGAGGTAGTCGGCACTTGTGTTGCAGAAGAGCTTACAAAAACAGATTATGTGAATATCAATGCTCATCAGACAATATATATTGTTACACCTGAAATGGTTAACGGCTCACAGCTTATTTTCAGAGATAATATGATTCCTATGATTAAGGGTAAGCATGTGCTTATTGTTGCGGTTTCTGTAGCTTCCGGTAACACAGCTCGTTCAGCAGTTGAAGCTGTTAAGTACTATGGCGGTGAGGTAGCAGGTATTGCTTCAATTTTCGCAACATCAAAGAATTGTGAAGGATATGAAGTTAATTCTGCATTCAACCCAAACGATTTACCTGACTATTTCAGCGTCCCTTCTTATGAATGTCCTCTTTGTAAGGAAGGCAAAAAGCTTGATGCACTTATCAATTGTCACGGTTATTCAAAGCTTTAATTAAAATTCAACATAACAATATTGGAGGTGAGAAATCACCTCCTTTTTTATGCAATTAAAAAGCAGTGAGAAAAACTCCTCACTGCTTCAACAGTATTTAATTTCAGAAATTAGAAGTTTGTGTAACCTGCGTCAACCCAAGTAACTTCAAACTTAACTCTGTCATCAGGTAATGTACTTCTTACATAGAAGTTATATACATCGTCGTATTGATCCCAAGGTCTATATTCAACAAAGCCTTCGCCTGATGGCTGATTGTTCTTGCCTGTAAGATTCTGAAGACCTGCTTCAATACCGTCTGCCATTTTCTTATCTTTAGCAATAAGAACTGCCTTAACAACGTTTCTTGTTGGGTCACAATAACCAAACTTGAAGCCTGTAATCCACCAGTGCTCCTGTTCATATCTTGTGAAGAGTGGTCTGCCAGCGTTGTAGTCAGATGTTGTTGGATAGTATTCAAAATACATTTCAAGAAGGTTTTCATCCTCAGCACATCTATAGAAAGCAGAGTCAACATTTTCAGGTTTCTTTGTATAAACACCTAATTCTGCACCTTCAAGAACACCATACTGACCCTTCCACCACTGAAGTCTCCAAAGAAGACCGTTGTATTCGAAGTCACACTTAAGTGTAGTATAAAGCATTGTTCCGTATGCAGCAGCATCGTCATAAATGTCTGTGAAACCGAATTCACGCTGCCAAGCTTCAACGTCTGTGTAATAGATGTCCTGCTCCTTGTCATACTTATATCCGAATAAATTAAGGATATCGTTTGTTGTGTTTGTGTCAACATCATAGATACCGTTTGAAAGTCCTGCAACCTGTCTGAGAATACGACGAGCATCCTGTGCAGTAACAGCATCGTCCTTATCCATATCAGCTGCAGCAAGTGCTCTTTCATCAAGAGCGTCTTCGCCCTCTAAAAGTCCTGCAACATGGCGCAAAACATAACGAGCGTCAATTGCAGTTACCTGTCCATTACCATCAACGTCGCCCTTTAACACGTCAGCAGCAGAAGCTGTTATCGCTGCAAAAGGAATTGCAGTAACTAACATTACTAACGCTAAAAATAATGAAAAATATCTTTTCATCAAAATCGCCTCTTTCTGTAAATATAAAATTAGTCAATACATATTATTACACATTTTTCACTGTTTGTCAATAATTGGCTCTACTTAACAACACGCTTCATATGTGAGAATTTTTCACCCCAGCTGTTTGCCCAGCTTTCGCAATAAAGCTTATAGTATGAAATATTATTCTTTTCACGATATTTCGCAAAGCAATTACACCAAATCATAGATGGAATTGCAACAACAGGGTAATAAAGTGGGCCCAACAAAAGGCACTGCCAAGTGTGACCATATTCATGAATTCTGCAATTATAGAGCCACTCTTTTTTCTCTTTTTCTTCACGGATAAAGATAAATAAGCCCATTGAAAGTCCACCCTGTTTCCAAGGCATATAAACAATATTTGCATATCCGAATTTCTGATGCTTATATCCCAAAACCTTGGTACATATAAGGTATGCAATACCACCCATGATATTTACAGAAAGTCCCCATGTCCACTGCACAAAATAGAAGAATACGTCAAACAATTTACTTCTTTTTACAGTTGGTGCAGTCTGATTAATATTGATTTTTTCCATTTATTTCACCTCTTCCATAAGTCGTTTTTTCTCTAATTCTTTTTCAATAAGGATAATATATTCACCATTCTCATTTTTATCAAGAGTATGACCCTGACTTTCGTCATTATCCTTGCCGAGCCATGTGCTTTCAAGCTTTTGTCCTGAAAGGATTTCACAGCGTTTTCTTTCTTCGGCTGTAAGTGTTACACTGCCATATTTATGCTTTGTGGCAACTGCAGCACGAATCATTGTGTGGTCATCCTTTGTCATTTCAAATTTTCTCAAAAGAACGTATGAAATCAATGCACTAATCATTGGAATCAACGCAACGCAAAGACGGATACCAACAATTGCAGATGCAGGCTGTTCAATAAATTCAGTTGCCTCACTGTTTGTATCAAGTCCGAAGCCACCAAGAATAAGCGTTACGATAAACGTGTTTATACCACCTGTAACCTGTTTAACCATTGTATTGCATGTAGATACAACGCCCTCACGACGTCTACCTGTAATCAATTCATCCACATCAGTTAAATCAGGGAAAACATTGTTACAAACAAAGCCGATACCACTCATACCAAACGGATAGAAAATTACGCCCATAATCATAAGTATAAGCATAAATGTAGCCTTTGATGTGCCTGGCTGACTTGCCTGTACAACAAGACCGATTGCAAGACCTAAAATCATAAACGGAGTTACGATTGTACCACACTTTTTCTTACCGTGCTTCATAGTGAGTGCATAGTTGAGTGGGAAAGCAAGAGATTCAAACACACCTGCAAAGGTATTGAAAATCGGATAGAATTTATACTGATTTGCAAGGAATGTTACGTAATAAATATATGTTGTTGAATAGAAGCTTCTTGCAGTTTCCCAGAAAAAGCTGATTCCGAAATACTGTCTGAATGCTCTGCTCTTGAAAACATCAAAATATTCCTTAAACGCAGCCTTAAGGTCAAGTGGCTCAAGCTTCATATCAAGTGAGCTTGGCTCTTTTACAAGCTTGAATGTACCGTAAAGTGCAACAGCGTAAACCAATGAAAGAATTATACCTGTAATAAAGAATGGAGTTTTTGCATCTCTGTTAAGTCCATCAGAAAAGCCGAAGATTGAAAGAGTCACAAGAAGTATGATATATGACGGAATCATACCTACAGAGTTGAAAATATAGCTTACTGATGTATATTGTGTTCTCTTGTTATATTCAGGAGCAAGCTCAGGAAGCATTGCTGTATGAGGCACAGCAATCATAGTATAAGCTGTCTTATAAAGCACATAAGCAATCACAAAATATGCGACTGTCATATAAGGGTGCTTTTGTCCGTCAAGTCCAAAAGAATTCCACAGCATTATATATGATACAACCACAAAAGGTATGCCCCATTTGATATATGCACGGTGTCGTCCGTATTTAGAACGTGTACGGTCAGTAATAATACCCATAATTGGGTCATTGATTCCGTCCCATATAACAGCAACCATTGTAATAAAACCTGCATATTCAATGTCAAGTCCTACAACACGTGTTAAGAATATGCTGAAGTACATACTGATTATGTATCCTGCACCACCGATGAATATGTTTGTGTAGCAATAGTTAATCATAGGGACAACTGTTTCCTTGAATGTGCCCTCAATGCCTATGGCCTTTTTAAATCTTTCTCCCATTTCATCACCCTTAAAACAAAAGTCCACACTACAAAACGTAATGCAGACTTTCTATTAATTAATCATCTTGTTTGTCGCAGAAAATCTTTACTGCATTTTCATAAGTTTTTATATGTGCATAACTGTGATTTCCACCGTTTTCACCATCAAGAGTCCAGTTAACCTCATTATCAAAGTAGAATTTAAATTCCTTACCTTTTTTTACAACAAGGTATTTATTATCCATAACATTTCTTGTAATAAACATAGCGTTTAATATAGAAACGAGCTGCGCAGGATTTTTAGGCATTCTGATAAGTGATAATTCGTGAAATCCGTCATCAAAAAGAACACCTGATTCTTTAAGCACAGGGAAGCCTGCAACTGAATATGAGTTTGAAACGCCACCATAGAAGAATTTACCCTCTATAATCTCACCATCATCACATTCAATTTTAGCCTTGAAGCCCTTGATTTTATGGACTTCCTTTGCAGTTTCCCAATAATACGCTGCTCTGCCCACCTTGTTTTTCAAGGTCTGCTTTGCTTTATATGAAACGTCGCAGAAATTTCCGAAGCAGGAAACATAAACAAACTGCTCCTTACCATTAAAATCACCGATATCAACTGCTACCGTTTCACCCTTGATTATAGTTTCAACAGCATCATCAACATCCGTAGGAATATGCAGAGAATGAGCAAAGTCATTTGTTGTGCCACAAGGAATGTAGCCGATTTTTACATCAAGTCCCAATTCCATAACGCCACATATTGTTTCCTTTAATGTGCCGTCACCACCACAGCAAACGATAACATCATTACCCTCGCCATATTCCTTCGTAATGTAATACGCATTTTTATAGATTTCAGTATATTTCACCTGAATTTCATATCCTGCCTCCTGAAACTTTTCCATAATTCCAGGCTGATACTCAGTAGCATTACGCTTACCGGCAACAGGATTTATAATAAGCAAAAGCGATTTCGCCATATTAGAACTCCATCTTTTTGTTAATGTAATCAACAAGCTGGTCGATAGGAAGTCTTACCTGCTCCATTGTATCTCTGTCACGAACTGTTACGCAGTTATCTGCTTCAGTTTCGTCATCACCAACAGTCTGGAAGTCAACTGTGATACAAAGAGGAGTACCGATTTCATCCTGACGACGGTATCTCTTACCGATTGAACCTGCATCATCATATTCAACATTGAAATACTTTGAAAGCATATCGTAGATTTCTTCAGCCTTTTCACCAAGCTTCTTTGAAAGAGGAAGAACAGCAGCCTTAACAGGTGCAAGTGTTGGATGGAAATGCATAACAACACGAGTGTCGTTCTTTTCAGCATCAACAACCTCTTCATCATAAGCTTCTGTAAGAAGAGCTAAGAAAAGACGTTCAACACCAAGTGAAGGCTCAATAACATAAGGAATGTATCTCTCACCTGAAACCTGGTCAATATATTCAAGGTTCTTACCACTTGTGTTAGCGTGCTGAGTTAAGTCGTAGTCAGTTCTATCAGCAATACCCCAAAGTTCACCCCAACCAAATGGGAATAAGTACTCAAAGTCAGTTGTAGCCTTTGAATAGAAGCAAAGCTCTTCAGGGTCATGGTCACGAAGACGAAGATTTTCCGGCTTAATGTTAAGAGAATAGAGCCAATCACGGCAGAAGCTTCTCCAATAATCAAACCATTCAAGGTCTGTGCCAGGCTTACAGAAGAATTCAAGCTCCATCTGTTCAAACTCACGAACACGGAAAATGAACTTACCAGGAGTGATTTCGTTACGGAAGGATTTACCAATCTGTGCAACACCGAAAGGTACCTTCTTTCTTGATGTTCTCTGAACATTCTGGAAGTTTACGAAAATACCCTGTGCTGTTTCAGGACGAAGATAAATTTCAGATGTTGAATCCTCAGTAACACCCTGGAACGTCTTAAACATAAGGTTAAATTGACGGATGTCAGTAAAATTGTGAGCACCACAATCAGGACATGGAATTGCATGCTCCTTAATGTAGTTTGCCATATCTTCATTTGACCAACCTGCAACATTTGTACCGTCAAAGTTTTCGATAAGATTGTCTGCACGGTGTCTTGTCTTACACTGACAGCAGTCCATAAGTGGGTCAGAGAAGCCACCAAGGTGACCTGATGCAACCCAAGTCTGTGGATTCATAAGAATTGCAGAGTCAAGACCTACATTGTACTTGTTTTCCTGAATAAACTTCTTTCTCCAAGCCTTTTTGATGTTTTCCTTAAGCTCAACACCTAAAGGACCGTAGTCCCAAGTGTTAGCAAGACCACCGTAGATTTCACTACCTGCGTAAACGAAGCCTCTGCCCTTACTGAGAGCAACGAGCTTTTCAAGTGTTTTTTCTGTATTAAGCATTTTAATATTCCTTCTTTATATGTAATATTAGATTATTAACTGATAATTATTCTTCTACGCCAACCTTAGCCTTTTCGAATTCTGCTTCGATTTCTGCTGATGGCTTCCTTGTAATAAGAGAAACAACGACAATAACGATTGAAGAAACAACGAATGCAGGAAGAAGCTCATAAATTGCAAATACACCACCGAATGTTGGGTTAAGCACAAGCTTCCAGATAAATACTGTTGCTGCACCTGAAAGCATACCTGCAACAGCACCTGCACGATTAACTCTCTTCCAGAAGAGTGAGAAGAGCATAAGTGGTCCGAATGTAGCACCAAATCCTGCCCAAGCAAATGAAACGATACTGAAGATAACGCTGTTTTCATCAAGAGCAATTACCATACCAACAAGTGCGATTATCATAAGAGCAATACGAGATACCCACATAACCTTCTTGTCGCTTGCTTTCTTATCAATAACACCCTTGTAAACGTCGTTTGCAAGTGCTGAAGAAGCAATAAGGAGATATGAGTCAGATGAACTGATTGTAGCAGCAAGAATACCTGCCATAATAACACCTGCAAGTACAGGAGGAAGAAGTGATTCACTCATAAGAACGAATACATTTTCTGCGCCACTCTTTGTAAGGAGTGTTTCAGTTGTTGGAAGCATTGCACGACCTACGATACCGATTGCAACACCTGCGAAAAGTGAAATAACAACCCAAACTGTTGCAATTCTTCTTGACTTCTTAAGCTCACTTGCCTTACGGATACCCATAAAGCGAAGAAGAACCTGTGGCATACCGAAGTAACCAAGACCCCAAGCCATAAGAGAAGCGATTGTAAGTAAAGGATAAGCAGATGCCTCGCCGAATACAGGCACACCGTTTTCAACAAGCTGCATACCTGCTTCATTTGTAACAGGATTTGCAATTTCGCTGAATGAGAAATAACCTGCAATACCCTGTGCATTCTGAATAACAGCATCAATACCACCTGCATTAACAGTACCGAGCACAAGAACAGATACAAGAGCAACAATCATAACGATACTCTGCATAAAGTCAGAAGCACTTTCAGCAAGGAAACCGCCGATAAGAGTATATACAATAACGAAAAGTGCACCTACAATCATCATTGATGTGTATGAGAATCCGAACAATGTGCTGAAAAGCTTACCACAAGTAACGAAACAGCTACCAGCATAAACTGTAAAGAATACAAGAATTAAGAGTGAAGCAATAATTCTGATAACCTTTTTGTCCTCATGGAAACGGTTTGAGAAAAACTCAGGAACTGTAATTGCATCACCGCTGATTGCTGAATAATTACGAAGTCTTTTTGCAACGATGAGCCAGTTTAAGTATGTACCAACTGCAAGACCGATTGCAGTCCATGCAGCATCAGCCACACCACACCAATAAGCAACACCTGGAAGACCCATAAGGAGCCAACCACTCATATCAGAAGCCTCAGCACTCATAGCTGCTACCCAAGGTCCTAAACTTCTGCCACCTAAGAAATAGTTTTCTGCATTTTTGTTTGCTTTACGTGCAAAGAATATACCGATGCCGA
>JAEIGA010008850.1_pt1 | contig 15229 bp, 32 predicted proteins | sample 9270691 | NCBI WGS metagenome assembly JAEIGA01 (sample SAMN17057246, study PRJNA624740) | gut metagenome | biome: biome; isolation source: fecal sample | host: Bos grunniens | place: China: Xizang | collected 2019
AGTTTGTTTTCTGAATATTCGTATAATTCAAAATCTGTCATTTTCTGTTATCTCCTTTACCTTTCTAAACGGTATTCATAAATTTTGTGAGCATAGTACAAATTATTTCCACTAGGAAATTGTAAACAAAAACAATCTTGTCTTCGTTCCATTCCGTTAACATATTCCTTGCAATGTTCTTTTATCAGTATATCTGACGCACCACTAAAAGATTTTACATCAAACCCTTGTATTTTATTCCTGACTATCAATGTCATTTTTCTTTTATCTCCTTGTTTCTTCTTGCAAGTTCTGTTACTAAAAAATAATTGCACTTTGAAGGCGGACAGTGGTATTCACCGTAAATCTCACAATCTCTATCTTTACTATTCCAAGTTCCACAATGGGTAGAACACCTTGCTCGCTCTTTTCTCATTTCGTCTGATAATTCTTGCATTGTCATTTTCTTTTCTCCTTCTTAAACATCTTCTTAAAACATTTTATACAAATATGCTTTGTAATATGACTTCTTTTTGCTGAATGATACATTTCCAATTCGGGAAGCATAATATAAAGGTGTTTACTTGTAACTGTAAACTCAGATTCTTTTGCCCCACATAAATCACAATTTCTCATTTTTCTTATGTCTCCCTAATTGCTTACGCTTGTTATAACTTCAAAATTGTCATTATAAATACCATTAAGAACAGAATAGAGTTCCCATTGTTCCTGCCTGTTTGCTTCTTCTATTGCAGTATCAAGGTCTTGTTTCATTTTCTTAATCAGTCCCCTCAACTGTTCGTTATGGTCTGACATACACTGACTAAGGTTCTTCTCTTGTTCAAGTTGTGCTTTCAATTCCTTAATCTCTAAGTCTCTGCCTTCAAGTTGATAGTCTGCGTTGGCTAGTTTATCTTCAAGGTCTGCAATACGCTTTTCTCTTGGTTCTGCACTTGCAAGATAGGTTTCTATTGCCTTTCTACCGTGAAATTCATTTTTACTATAACCACTATTTTTTATTACCCATTCTGTTGCTTCTTTTTCAAGTTCTTCTTTTGTCATTTTTCACCTCATGAGAAATTCAGAAAAATTAACTTGCCAATCCAACAAATCAATCTTACCGTCAGCATCATTGTAGTACTACAAACTATACAAGCTCCTATCAACTTAAAGAATAGAATAAAAAAGTCCTTAAAGTTCTCAACGTCTTTCATTTTTCACCCCACTTTGTAAGTAATTTGAAATAAACAACAACCTCAACCAAGCATACAGGAAGGTAGATTTTCCAAGGTAGATGCTCTGGATTGATGTAACCAAACTGAATAAGCAACAGCCATGTAATGCTACTTATCATCTTCGCCTCCTACCAATAGTCTGCCCTGCTTTCCATTCGTGCTATTAACGCTTCTTCTCTAAGTTCAGCAAGATGCTCTGCTTTACATTCTTCTTGGTATTCCAAGTAATTTTCCCACTCTGAATCCAAGTCTACCTCTTCCATTTCTTCGTCAGTATATCCTTGCCATTCTTTAATGATGTCGTAGCGTTCATCACCTTTATTATACTCTTCTGCCTGTCTAAGTAACCAAGCATCGTGGTCTACTTCACTAAATTTCTTACCTCTCATGATTTACTCCTTACATTTCTACACAATCGTAATTGTGGATTTCCCACAAACTATAATCTACACATTCTCCCGTCTGTGCCTTTGAACACTTGTGACCAAAGTTATTCTTCTTACAGTTTGCACAGCACTGTAGTTTGTAGGTCGTATCTTTTACTCCGTTTTCATACGCTAACTCTAACTTCCTAATATAGGAATCCATATCACTTGGAAGTTTGAAGTCATTACCTATAACGTTCAGTAAGTTCATAGACTACTCCATTACAAGAGTGTATCTTGTGTAATGCACAGGGACACCAAAGCGGTTCACTCCCTTCTCTGTCTTTGTGTTAATCTTATACCCAAGTCTCTTAAGTATCCAAATACGTTTTGGCATCTGTATAATACCAAACTTGTTCATAGCATCAAGGGAAGTCATTCCTTCCTTGTGTTTCTGTAAATACTCCAATACCATTTCATGCTGTTTTTTCATTTTTCTACTCCTTTCAATACTTCGTTAAGTATACCTTTGTACCACTTCTCTCCGTGTGTTTTTTTCATAGACTCCGCATATCTCAACGCAATCATAGCCTCAGTTTCATCCAATCTCGCAAGCCCGCATATAACAGAGAATATATCTCTGTCATACATAAACCCAACATCCCCTTGTTTTATTGCGTTTTGAAAGCAGGCTTGTGCGAGAGCACGCCAACCACCATTTAGTCCTAAGTGCTTCATCGTGCTCCCCGCTAATTAGAATGGCATATCTTCAGGGAAGCCATCGTTATTCTGAGCCGGTGCAGGTTCTGATTTCTTTGTTGTGTTGTTATTATCTCCGCCATTCTTCTTGTAGGTAGGATAAAACTTATCTGCAATCACAACGATTTCAGAACGCTTCTGTCCGTCTTTCTCCCAACTTTCCTGTTCAAGGTGTCCCTCTATGGTTGCAGAAGAACCTTTAGTCATGTGCTTGCAGGCATTTTCATACCCCTTGCCAAAACCTTTCACCTTGATAAAGGAGGTCTTATCCTTCCATTCATCGCCCTCTTTGTAAGAGCGGTTTACTGCTAGTGTGAAAGACCCAAAAGCAACGTCTCCATTCTGACTTCTTTTCATATCGTCAAGTGCATCTTTTGTAAGATTCCCCTGCACGATAACACTGTTTAGATTAGTCATTATCTTCTCCTTCCCCCATTCCGAGAGTTTTAATATTTTCAATATTCACGTAAGTTTTACTTCGGGTTGTATTAGGATTATCTGCATTAACCCTAATGTCTTCCTTCAATTTACCGTGAATAGTTACAAATGTTCCTTCCTTCAATGTCGAAATGAACACGCTCTTTTTGCCATACGAACGAATATTAAACTCGTCATACATAGCACCATTGTCTTTACTGTTGCCAATATTAACTGACAACTTTGCTTCTACAACAGGGTATAAACCTTTTGTCGGGCACACACCAATGTCGTAAATTCTTCCGCTCAAGCAAACAGTATTTATATCCATACCTCACTCCTTAGAAAAGTGCTTGACGCTTTTCGTACTCCCCATTAATATCTTCGATTGCGTCTGCGTAATCCGGTCCACAACAACGCTTTCTGAACTCTGCAAGTTCTTCGTCAGTGAACGTTCCGTCTGTCCACTTCTTCATTTTTGCCAACTGCTCTTCACTGTAGTTAGGTCGCTGAACTTTAGGTGCGTCACTTTTTGGAGTGTCACTCCCACTACTACCTTTAGAGCGAGCCTCAGACTCATTTCTGTTTTCTACTACTGCGTCAGTATCTTCATCGGAAGTTATACCAAGCATAGCACACAAGAAGTATCTACGCATATATGTGATAGATGCCCCCATATTCTGTGCCGCATTTGTTTTTGCCATAGCAACATCGGGAAGGATTGTTGTGTCTTCAATCCACTCTCCGCTTATGTGAAATACCCTTGTTGTAATAGCAGGTTTTTCATCCACTGTTGAAAGAGACTGCATAAACCCAAGCCCGTTTTCTGAAAGCAAAGGTCTTACATAACTGATTACAGTATCAATATCTGTATACTTGTAACCATAACCTTTCTTGTCTTTAGGCAAGGTTGAAAACTTAGACTGCGTTTTTGCGAGTGCTTCCAACAAAGTTTTCACTGTTTCTGATTGTTTCATATTTATCTCCTTATGAATTATTTGCCATTAAACTCTTGTAGAAACTACAGTGTTCTCTACACAGACAGTAGTCTTCACACCGTGGACTCTTGCCTTCACGCTTTTCAACATAACAACCCGCCCCCGCTTTAGACTTATAATCTTCTGCCTCTTCCTGTGTGTCACACACTTTCAGTGCAGTCTTTCTGCCTTCCTTCATAACCGCCCAAGTAGTAGGTCTTGCCCATCTTTCTTCTGCGGAACAAGGTGGAATATCATCATCAGACATACTTTCTGCATTGATAATATCTTCAACCTTCTTGGTTATAAACATACCAATCTCTGCCAAATCTGCCTTGGTAACATCAAATGTGTATTCATAAATCTGACTCTGAGGATATTCGGGTTTCTTCTTTGCTTCACCTACAGACCAATCCCTAAGCATAGCAATAAAGCGACAGCGTTTTACTTCAAGCCCTTCGTGTTTCAAAAGCCAAGCATACACCAACCCCTGTCTCTTCCAATCATCAAAAGATTTGTAAACAACCTTCCAAACGCTTGCGGTCTTGTAATCGGTAATAGTCTTTTCTTCCATATCGTACAAGTCAACCTGTCCGGTTACAGTCTTACCGGCAACATCAAATTCAAACCGCTCTTCTGTAAACGCATTTGGATTAGACTCTTCCAACAGTCTATGGACCGCAGTTCCAAAGATAGCCCACACTCTGTCTGACACATCGTCTTCGAGTTCATCCCAATGTCTGTTTGTTAAGACAATCTGCTTTACACCCTGCAACAAAGTTGTGGCACTAACGCAACCTTCTGCGTTATGTCGCTCTGTTGATACCGCATTTACCAAACTCTGTGGTAAATCAAATTTGTTTGTAATAACCATACGTTACACTCCTTCTGCGAGAATTAACTCACGCAAATTAGAAATAGCATTTGAGAACTCAGCATCCGCCTGTCGCATTTCATTCTGAGTTTCAATGTTTGTGTGTGCACCACACTCGAAAGATTTATTAGAAAATCTAAGACCTGTGATTTCAACATCAACAAGTGCACTTATCATTTCCAATGCCTTCTCTTTTTCCATAACAACTCCTTTAGTTCGTGGCACTCCACCACTTTAACTAATGTTATTATACCACTAACAGATTAATCTGTCAATGCCAATTTTCTTCTGTAGTCTTCACCTGTGACAGTCACAATGTCTGCACATTCTACCAAGCGGGATACGCTGTCTCTTCCTAGGTAGTGTTCGATGTACAATCCACTTGCCTTTTCTTCTTCAGTGCACTCCCTTTTTAGTTTAAGATTACAGATAAGAATTGTAGGCTTGTTACATTCATAACGTTCGTCAATGATATAACTCAGCCAATTCTTTTCACTTTCAGAACCGAATTGTTTACCCACTTCGTCAATGACTAGCAGAGGACAACTAGACAATTTTTTGAGAATGTCCATTTCGTCTACAGTTGAGTTTGCTTTATACGAACTCTTTATCTGTGTGATAATCTCATACATCTTGTATATGTATCCCCCCCTTTTCATTAACGCAAGGCTCGCAAGCATAGTCTTCCCTAGTCCGTTTTCACCAAGCAACAACAGAGAGCGGTTCTTTCCATTTGCGATTGCTTTTGTTTTCTCCAACATAACTTTCTGCGAGTCATTGAAAACTTTGTAGTCGTCAAACGTCATACTGAAGAACTTCTCTTTGATGTTAGACTGAAGCCAACGCTCTTTCTGCTTTTCGATTTCAGCAAGGCGTTCTTTCTCCGCCAACATCGCTTCGTGTTCTTTTGCACATTCGGGACACTCACCCCATACAGTCTGCCCGTTCTTGTCAATGTAATACTCACACACAACCTCTCCGTGTTTGTCACAACGGTACATTCCTGTTTTGTATTCACGACTAAGTATTTCTGCGAACAGAGAGTTAGTGAGTTTCGGTTCTTCTGTCATACTCCTCCCCCTTATTGAGTTCAGAAAACCAATCTCGATTTTCCACCTTGTCTTGGTGTTTGCGATTCTGCTTTTCCTTCTCACGCTCAATGCGTTCAATACGAGACTTCATTCTGTCATCCATGCGTTCTTCCTGTGTCATACACTACTCCTTAATCAAGTCTACAACATCAATCTGCTTGCGTGCGATTTCGTTACCAAAGTCGTCAAGTTTACTGACTGTGATAACAGTTCCATCGGGAACACTTTTGTTCAAGTCCATTGTGAGGATACCATCTTCGATGTACCCTGTGTTTTGAAAATCAAGTTTGTATATCATACACACTCCTTAGAAACATCCTTCGTTTACAGTTGACTTTACTCTTTTAGAAGGAGTTGACTTTGAATAACTCTTCCCGCTTACGTCAACGCTACGAAGAATAGAGACCAACCCTATGTAACTCTTAATGACACTTCCCTTGTAGCATACAGTTCCATCTTCATTAAGAGCAACGCTACAGAACCACCGTGCTAATCCACCTTCTGTGTCATTCATTCCTTTGAACCCATTCTTGATACAGATATTAAGAACCTGTTCATAGGTAGTTGTGAAAGGCTTACGAGTTCTCTTCGGTTTTTCCTCTGCAGGGTATATATTATTATTACTTGTATTATTAATACTTGTAATATTCTCTTTGCGGTTTTTGCAATACCCTTCTTGCAAAAATTCAATACCTTCGTTGCAATTTTGCAATACCACACTAGGAAGATGAACCATTTTGATTATGCGTCTGATAATCTGTTTACCTTCTCTTTCATAATCAATTGTGATATACCCACAATCCTCTAGGTTCTTTACCCAACGACTTATCGTTGACGCATCTTTCCCATACAGTTTTGCAAAGTAACTGTTTGACGCATAACAATAGCCAAGTTTGTTTGTAAGACAGGTTAACTCACCATACATAAGTTTTTCGCTTGCACTAAGTCTTTCGTCATACCTAACAATCGAAGGTATAATCGCATAGTACGAAGGCTTTTCTGTTCCTATACAATCCATTTACCAATGCTCCTTGTAAGTATTATAACAAACTCTCCCCGATTTGTTTAGCCCTATTTCTTATTGAGCATTTTTGCTTTGTCGAACGGGAACAGAAATTCATCTTCTGTAATCTGTTCTGCATTAATTCTGAACTTGTAAGTCTGTCCACGAAGTTGTGGTGGCAAGTCGTTTACATCGTACTTTATGTTAATCATTGTGTAAGGTGACTTACGTGGCTCAACTGTCTTTGTGACAACCCCAAATCCATCTTCTGTAATACCCTTTTCAACAACATCTTTTGTGTTAGGCAATCTGATTGTAAGTTTGCCGTCACCAAAAATTGCTGAACCAACCATTTTTTCTCCGTGGTTTCCACCACGACCATTAAAGTGTTTTACAAATACCATAAGTTAATCTCCTTTTGTGTATGGCACACAATTAATTTGTTAGTTTATATGCACTCTCTAAGTCACTGTACATGACTAGAGTATGCCCCTTGATAGTTGATAAGGTTTTTGCTAACCTTATTGTCTTGTCCTTGTACAGACGTCTAGGGATACTAGCCTCTGCTCTCTTGGAAAAATGTTTTACACCGTCATCAAAATCTTTAGAGAACTTATTGATTTTATCAATCTCCTCTTTCAGATAATTAAGAGAATACATTTCTCTGCGTTCATCCTCTTCACAGCGATAGTGTATGTCACACATATCAGCAATGCTTATGAAGCAAATGTCGTCTATTCTCATTTCTGTTTCTGCAATCAACTTAAAGTTTGCGGGGAGAGTAACAGTACTCCTTCCCATGCAACACAGTTTTATCCAAGTGTTGTGCATAACTGTATAAATCCAAGATATGATACCATGAGGTAGCGAACTTAAATCTTTTGTATATAAGTATCCACCATCGGCTTCTGTTACTAGACCTTCTGTCACGCCATCCATATTATGTCTACCAATAAGTTCGTTATCGGTGCAGTCTTCGTGGACAGTTACAAAAGGCTTATTGTAATCTCTAAGAAGTTTTATTGCCTTTGTAATTCGCCCGGTCTGAAAACCTTCCAAGAGAAGACTGTGATAACCAACCACTGTGGCTATCACAATATCCTTTTCTGTTTCAGACAACGGAACAAATTGACCATCCAACGAAGGTTTATTAATTATGAATTTGTATTTCATTACCACACCTCTGTTGCTCTGATTAATCCACACAGTCTCTCTGCTATAGAAATATCATCATTGCAGGTAAGAGAGTTGTGTTTACAGTCTGATACTGACCTAGAAACCATAGCGACTTTACGAGCGATTACGGAATCGCCTTTCCTTCGTTCACACAGGTTTGCATACGCACCATCCGTCAGCCAATAACCATCAAGTGCGAGTTCCGTACTTGTAACATACCTTCCCGAGTGTAAGCCGTTGTGAAAAGAAGAAACATAGTTATATCCAACCAACAACTTGTTTTTGTTGTATGCGTTTTTGTCACCTTCTTTACACATATAGATAATATCAAAGTTGTTTATAATATCGGGCACTACAGTCACGAATGGATTGTGGATTGTTGTTGCAACAAACTGAGAACATCTGCACGGGTCATTTAGCGTGTGACCATAAAGAAACTGTTGGTCTATAATACCCCAAGAATCAAAGTCTTTTATACACAAGATACCATCTTGGGCATTATGCAAATCATTTTCAATATTAGATGGGTTTGCTGTTTCAACAAAGGGATAATCTGCCGTAAGTTTCTTTATTGCTTTTACCAAACGCTCGGGCTTGTATCCAAAGAAAATTGCATTATGTTTTCCAACGACAGTTGCAAATATAACTTTAACTTCTTCTTCGGATAGATAAATAATATTCTTTTCAATAAAGTCTGTGTCATACACAAAATTGTATTTCATAATTTTTACTCCATTCACCTGCGGTTTCCCGCAGACGTTTTGTGCTTTAGTTATCGTTGCCAACAGCCTGCTGACAACCCCAAATATAGTGACAACTCTTTGCATTGGCACACTGAGAACAGTAAGAATCATCATCTTCTTCTGTAAAAGGACAGTAACATTCGGTGAAGTCGTATTTACCTGTTCCTTCTAGGTAAAAGTCAACCCAAGGGTCTGCTATAGCATTGCTTTCACCTTCTTTTTCAACCCACCTTCTTTTTTCGTAGTCAAAACGGTATTTGTCATTATCGCCCTTCCACTTCCAAGAACGAGTGCTTTTATCCCAATAGTAACTGCCACCATCTTCATAGTAATCATCCCAAAGACCACGGTCGCCACCACTGTTGCAATTGAAACCGGTAAAGACAGTTTTCTTATAAGAGTAGGTACTGTTGGAGTAGTAACACCCCTTGTCTTCGACCCAACCTTTTCCCATAAGTTCACAATGCCCTTTCTTGTCAAGGATTGCAAAGCGTGAACCATCAATCAGATTTTCAATGAGTTTCTTCGTTCGGCTATCTTTATGCCAATCATAACTGCGTATGATATTTACAAGATAATCCGTAATAAAGAGCATTGTATCTGAATAATCCTTAGAGCCATCTGAGGTAAAAGACAGAATACCATTGTGTGCTACACCTATGTTGGTTTCAACCTTATGTCGTTTCAGATTCTTCATCTTTCCCGACAGTGGGAATGGCTGACAGCAAGCCTTGTCAAAACCCTGTGTTGAGATACGGAAGTGCATAACAAACGGAATGTCATCACCTGTTTTTTCTCGGACTCTATTAAGAGTTTTCATAAAGTCTTCAAACTTTTCAAACCCTTTCCAAATGTACACATGGTCATTCCAAGCATACATAAAACCTGCCATATCGGGATTATTGTCCCAACAATTCTTAAGAGTTGCCTCTTCCGGGAATGCCACATTGAGTGGCTTATAAGCGATTACGCACATATTTTTACTCCTTTAGTGTGTGCATCACACTTGATTATATTTAGTTGTTGTTGTCGATAAGGTCTTGTTCCCATTCAATATTAGGATACAGAGCCAACATCTCTTTCTGAAATGCCCCCCGCTTATAGATATATTTAGCAGTGCTTTCAGTGATACCACCAAGCCAAGACAGTTTATCATTAGATTCTACCTTGCCTATTGTGATACGCTTTGCGTTCTTTGTGATTGTAAGAACGAAATCAATCCAACTGAAGAATGACCACGCGTTGAGAGTTCCACGACCAAGACGATATTCAAATGTTGCTCGGTTAGAATTGTTCAAGGCAACACCATGACCGCCCTGCCACTTACTGACTTTCTTCCAACATTCAAATCGGGTTGACTTTTTATCATCAATCTTTTCTTCTGCATCACTGTCGAGCATATTTTTGTGACAATAACTGAACGAACGTCTGCGAGATACCTTGACAATATCATCCCAATTCTCGTCAAAGAAGGTGTACACCTTGGCGATTGCAGTGTCTTGTATCTCTTTTGTTCTGCCGAACATACCACGGCTTACGTGCACGTGAAGTCCACAAGTTCCCGGGTCGTGAGAGCGATAACCCTTGTTTGCAAGGTATCGGAGCATTTCCCTCCACTGTGCCTGTTTCTCCCAAAACATTTTGACTGTGTGTGGTTGTGAGATACACTCGAAGCCATAGTTCAGTGAGCCATCGTATGCAAAACGCATTTCATCCTCTTCAAGACCACTTGCTTCGCAAAGACCCTGTGCGGTCTCTTCGTTGTGTCTTGAAATACTGCTGTCACCATCGACTTCTAGTTCAAATCCCAAGCCTATAAAAGACTCTTCATCCTTGTAGTCACCGAACAGAATTGGGTCGTGCTCATGGCTTTCGGTATAATTTTCGATTATGTGGTCCATATTTTCTTCATGACACCAACGGCACTCGTCATCGCCGTAGTAATCATCATCGTGTTCTATGAAACATCCACAACTTTGACAACGGTATCTTTCTTCAAACCAAGAAGACGGTGCTCTTTTTGTATAACGATACCCCTCGGAATCTATTACACGATGTTCTTCGGTATTAGAATACAACACCCATTTATCCCAATCGTCAAAGTAGAAACATAGAGGCTCAAAAGCCCAATCTCCGTCTGCCAATTGCTTCATAAAATCTCGGTCAGCGTGCCATCCTGTCTCACAACATTCCTCGATGTCTTCGTTAAAGTCATCCCCCGCATTCCATCGTGCTTCACCCGCAAGAATGTGGCACACTTTGCAGACTCTTGTACCGTCATAATTTGCCCAAAGGTCATAATCATCTAGCAGATTATGCAGGTTAATGTCGTGGCAGTTGTCAAGACCGATTGAAACAATACCATTGTAGCGGACACCATTGACAGTAATATCAATAGCAACATCTTTTGTTGTTGGAAGAGCGATAACTTTTTCCTCTTCCTCTTTTGAAGTGATTTCTTCACTCATAATAAAACTCCTTTAGTGTGTTACACACACTGATTTACAAATTAATCCTCGTTCTTAAAGGTGTATTTACCAAAACGAGCACCACGCTTTTCAAAGTGTTCTACGTACACTCCAATCTCACCGTTAATCTTTTCAATACGACCGACACATCGGAGTATACTTCCTGTGGTAAACAATTTCCTTACGCCTTCATTTGAATTAAACGCCGGTGAAAGTTTACAAAGAATAACGAGTTTTGTTTCTTCCCCACCCTCAGAACGGGATGTTTCAATAGTGAAACGCCCGTCAAGTGTTAATCCTGCGGTCATGACTCCTTCTACCAAAACAGAGTTGAGCATATTCATTTTACCGCCCCCTTCTGATTTTCAATCAGTTTGTCAACATCTGTCCTTAGTTCTTCGTAAACCGTGGTCAGTTGAAACAGACTTTCATTGATGATAGCAACACCGTCATTGACGGCTTTGAGTGTATCACACAGTTGCTCCAAAAGTTCTACGAACTTTTTCATTCAAGACCTCCTTAGTCTTCGCTTTATATGTATCCCGCTCAATGTCATTTTTAGAACGAGAACCCATTACAAGTTTGTACTTTTCAAACGCTTTGGTGAAGTTTGCACAGGCGATTTCTGCTTCTGACATAAGCACCTCCTATCCAATTTCAAAAGAAACATCCGCATAAAGGTGTCTCCAAGTCCAACCGTTCTTCTTACAAACCTCATCCATAAGTGAATAATAGTTACAACCAATGTTGTCATAAATACAACCACCGTCTTCATCTTCTTTACGCAGAAGTTTGTCCATTGTATCCAACTCCCTTGAAATATCATAGAGAGAAACGTTGTCATCAGTTGTGAGATACACAAATACATCATCCCACTCATACTGAGTAAGTTTTACTATATGTGTTATCATAAGCCCCCCCCTAAATCTGTAAAAGTTTCTTGAAACCATCAAGCCACTTTTCAACGCAATTCAAGCGTTTTGCTTTTGTCTTTGTGATGTACACATAATCACGACCAAGAGACCAAGCCTCTGCGATAATGATACTGACAACAACCGCAAGTAAAATTGCGGTGAGACCCATCCAATTAAGCAACTCTTCCATTGTTTTTCCTCCAAAATAAGTTGTAAATCGGTGAATAATTCATCCAAGTGTTCTGAACATCAGCCCACTTTGAATCCCAAAATCTCTGTGCATCTTCTGTGGAATAATCCGCAAGAAAGCACTGTTCTACTTCTGTGAATGACACACCACGAAGGCGTGCAACTTCCCAAACTAACATCTGTTACTCCGTTCGTGTGTTATACACACGCTAGTTATTATTGCCCCCCCCTCATAAGAGGAAAGAGATTGAAATTATATTGCCCCCCCCAAATAGGGAAAGCAAAACCAAAAATATTATAGCCCCCCCCCTTTAAGCAAAATTGAATTGCCAAAATTTGCGGGGGGGGGGAGTAGTTTAAGCAGATTTCTTTAGGTCTAATTCGAAAAGATACAGAGCGGTCTTTCTATCGGAATGAAACCAATAAGAATCGAAGTACCAATCTCCGTCACGCTTTTCGAAACATTCATAATGCTCGAACCCATCTTCTGCACGAGTTTTTACAAGAAGCAAGTTTTCTGTGTAACGCACAATTTCAACTATCTCATAATACCAATTATGAAACTGATGGAGTTTTTTACCGATTAGGCTTTTCATTTTTCAATCCTTTCGTGTGTCATACACACGCTAACTAGATTTAAGGTTTCGGCTAGGTGTTTGTCCTTTCCTTCAACCTTATATATATATTATACCACAAATAACCTACTTTGTCAATAGGTTGCACGCCTGCACAGGTAGTGTGTATCACACAGGACAGCACCTGAGCAGGCTTGCCTATTTACCTATCGGGCAGGTAGGCAGGTAGGCTCTGGCGTTGCAGCTCTTCAACCTATAACCTAGTAGGCAGGTAGGTGGATAGAGCTTCTGCCGATAGCCAGAACTTTACCTATAAAGTCAGTAGGTAAAAGGACAAAAAAAAAGACCGCCTAGGAATTTGCCCTAAGCGGTCAAGCGGTCTGCGGTCAGCGGTTAAGCCTTGATTTTATTCAAAATGTTCTGAATTTCATTTTCAAGGGTCAAGCGGTCTGCGGTCAACTTGTACTTTCCGATTAAGTGGTCTGTAATAGCCATTGATGCTTTTTTATTCCAATCTGCATCCGCTTCAGCCTCAGCCTTGATTTTTTCTGCCTCTGCTTTTGCTTTTTTCTCTGCTGATTTTTCTGCGGTTTTTTTGCTTGACTCACGCTTTACATCTGCTTTTTTTGGTTGTGTGTAGATAGGGTCGCAAAAATAAACCTCGTCATCCTCGCCATCAAAAGAGATTGCAACCTTAGAAAGGCGTACAACATTGTAACTACCATCATCGCCATCTGTCCCGCTCTTGATGTCTGCGGTGTATCCAATCTTGCATTTAATCTGAAAAGCATAGAAAACACGCTTAAACGCTTCAACGCTCATTACGCCTTTACCGTTATTATCAACGAAGAGAGGCAAGTCAAAAACATTCTTCTTGCCATTCTCTAACCAATACAAGTAAAGGGTCGCAAGTGCTCTGCGGTCTGCTTTTTTGAGGTCTCCCTCTTTAATCATAACGAAATCTTTCATAGATAACTCCTATTACCTACTCACCGAGTAGGTGAAAAAAAATATTGTTTGAAGTGGTCAACGACCACTATGTAAATAATACTACTAAAACACTTTTTTTGCAAGTGTTTTAGTGTGTCATACACAAATGAATAAATACTAAATTTTTACAGTATTATTAAACTAGCGTTATTCCTAACTATCGTTAGTTATTGTGTTAGTGTATACTTACAAGATTTTTCACTATACAAGCGAGTTCTAAAAGTCTGTATACTATACATAACTTTTACTCTACTTTCGTATAGTACTATACAAGGGTCTACTAAAAGGGCGGGACTACTGTATTTTCGTATAGTGTCCGGGATTTGTGGGGGCTATCACGTTTACGCATTTTCTCAGTTTTTCAAAAGTGGTACAGAAGTAGAAGTTCTAGGAGATTCAGAAGTTTTACAAACCTTCACTCAGAGCCTTCGGCTATGAGTTTAACTAGCAGGCAAAAAGACACCTAGGGGAAACGCTCAAGGTACTTCAGTGCTACAAGAAGTACGGGTCTAGTTTCTCCTAATGCTTTTTCCTGCAAATGAAACAACTTGTCCTCTCGGCTGTCATTCCCGGCTTGGGTGTAATTCACAGTCTCTTTTCATCAAGGCTGAATATGGTACACACTTCGGAAGTTGTCTCAAATGCCCACATCAGTAACTCTGCAATACTGAATGTAGTAGAAGTCTTATCAAGTTGCAGACTAGGACTGAACCGGCACTTCATCGCAGACCGGCACACGCTTGTCAGTTGCTCACCCATAGTAACGTGATTAACCATCTTCTCTAAGAGAAGGGAAAGAAGCATTTGTGTTCGTAACGCTACCGTTTCATATTTGTCCGACCATTACGAAGCCTTCTTTCAAAAAAGATTATAAAACACTTGACAATAGAAATCAAGCAAAATAATATAAAATTACCAATGCCATAGGAATAAAGAGAGGTTTTATGGTTTTTTCCCTCTCTTGGTGTCATATCTGAACACCGCTCCGTTTGCCCGCCTTCTTGCCCTCCCACCGCTTGAGGGCGGGTTTTCTTTTTAGGATATAAAAAACTTTTATAGGTACTGTGAGGGTATAGATATGGAACTTATGGATTTAGAAAAAAAGAAAGTAGACCTCTGTATTGAGTTTATGAAACTCGGAATGGATTTTGATAGTGCCTGTATTGCAAGCGAGATTGGAACTGAATTGAAAGAGAAACTTGCAGGTGACGAAGATTTTGTGTCACAGGTAAACTTTGCTCTTGCAAAGAAAGAAGCAGACCTTCTTCAGAAACTCAATGACGTTGCAGAAGAAAATGCTGAACGTGGTGATACACGACAGTTGGAAAGAATACTTGAATTAATGAACCCACAGCGATATAGCAAGGTTACTAAACTTTCACATACAATGGATAATGCAGGCGGAACAGGCGGTAAGATAACCGTAGAGTTTACAGGAGATGAAAATGATTAAGGATTTAATGTTTCTTCTTGC
>JAEIGA010008851.1_pt1 | contig 15228 bp, 18 predicted proteins | sample 9270691 | NCBI WGS metagenome assembly JAEIGA01 (sample SAMN17057246, study PRJNA624740) | gut metagenome | biome: biome; isolation source: fecal sample | host: Bos grunniens | place: China: Xizang | collected 2019
CGCCGTGATGAAGAAGATCGCGTTCGCTGCCAAGACCGCGGATGGCTGGAACCCTTCGCTCTGCCTGTGCGACGAGATCGCCGCATGGCCCGGAGACAAGGGCAAGAAAATGTATGAGGTCATGAAGTCCGGCATGGGTGCGCGTGCCGGCGACGCTCTTCTGATCTCCATGACCACATCCGGCTATGAGAACGAAGGCATCTATGACGAGCTGATGAAGCGGTCGACGCGCTTCCTGTTGGGAGACTCCAACGAGAAGCATCTTCTGCCTGTCATCTATATGATCGACGATGTCGACAAGTGGAACGACATCAACGAGCTCCACAAGTCCATGCCGATGCTCGGAAAGTCGATCTCGATAGATTACATCCTGAACGAGATCTCGGTCGCGGAACAGTCTCTTTCGAAGAAGGCCGAGTTCCTGACGAAGTATTGCAACGTTAAGCAGAACTCGTCCATGGCCTGGCTGAACACTCAGGACGTGCAGAAGAACTTCTCCGGGAAGCCGCTGCACTTCGAAGACTTCCGTGGGACGTACGCGGTGGCCGGCATCGACCTGTCACAGACGACGGACCTGACGGCGGCGGTTCTCCTGGTCGAAAGGTGTGGAAAGATCTACACGTTTGCGCACTTCTGGATGCCAGGGGACAAGGTCGAGGAAGCGACGGCACGGGACGGCGTACCGTACCGGGCATTTATTCAGCGCGGGATTCTGTCACAGTCCGGCGAGAACTTCGTTGACTACAAGGACGTGGAGAAGTGGTTCCATGACCTCGTCGAGAAGTATGAGATCTATCCGCTGAAGGTGGGCTATGACCGGTACTCGGCGCAGTACCTCGTGCAAGACCTCTCCGCGTACGGCTACCAAATGGATAGCGTTTTCCAGGGCGAGAACCTGACACCTATCATCAACGAAGTCGATGGCGGAATCCGGGACGGACGCTTCGACATGGGGGACAACGATCTCTTGAAGATCCACCTCCTGAACAGCGCCCTGAAAATGAACAACGACACAAACAGGAAGCGGCTCGTCAAGATCGCACAAACCCAGCGCATCGACGGCGTGGCCGCGTTCTTGGATGCGATGTGCGTCAGGCAGAAATGGTTTGTCGAGATCGGCGAGCAGCTGAAAAACGGGGACTAACAAATGGGTCTTTTAGAAAGAGTATTCGGACGAAAAACGAAAGCGGACGACCAGCTGCAGCGGAGCGAAATCTTCCGTCTGCTGGACGGGTATCGTCCCATTTACACATCGTGGTGCGGTGAGCTGTACGAGAGCGAACTGGTCCGGGCGGCCATCGATGCGAAAGCGCGTCAGGCTTCCAAGCTGGAAATGGTGATGGCCGGCGAAGCGCAGCAGTTTCTTCGGACGCGGATCAAGCACGCACCGAACGAATGGCAGACATGGTCGCAGTTCATGTACAGGACTATGACCATTCTGGAGATGCGGAACAATTGCTTCATCGTTCCGGTCTTCGACGAATACGGACGCCAGATCGGCTACCATTCCATCTGCGCAAGGGATTGGGAACTGGTGACGGTCGGACCGAAGAAAGACGTCTGGATTCGTTTCACATTCTTCAACGGAGATCATGCCGCCATCGAACTGAACCGCGTCGGAATCCTGACCAAGTTCCAGTACAAGAACGACATGTTCGGCGAGAAGAACGACGCCCTGGACGATACCATGAAGCTGATAGACATCCAACGGCAGGGCATCCAGGAAAGCGCCAAGAACGCATCCTATTATCGGCTGATGGCTCGGGTGTCGAACTTCACGAAGCCGGATGACCTGGCAAAAGAGCGTCAGAGATTCGACCGCGAGAACTTCCAGAACGGCGAAGGCCGGCTGTTACTGTTGCCGAACACGTACACGGACATCCAGCAAGTCAAGCAGCAGTCCTATGAGGTCGACACGGAACAGCTGAAACTGATCAGATCCAACGTATTCAATTACTTCGGTGTGAACGAGGATGTGCTTCAGAACAAGGCCGTGGGCGACGCGTGGGCAGGCTTCTACGAGGGCGCCATCGAGCCGTTCGCCATTCAGCTGGCGGAAGTAATGACGAAGATGACGTTCTCGCCGATGGAACAGTCGAACGGCAATGCGTTTTATTTCACCGCGAACAGACTACAGTACCTGAGCAATTCCGACAAGCTGAGAGTGTCGACCGCGATGCTTGACCGTGGCGTCATGTCGCTGAACGAGGTCCGGGAGATCTGGAACCTGGAACCGGTCGAAGGCGGAGACGAGCGCATCATCCGTGGTGAGTATTACAACGCAGACGAAAAGATAAACGATGAAGAACCGGTACAACCGGCGGATGACAACAATGAAGAACCGGTACAGCCGGCGGACGAAGGAGACGAAGCATGAGCATTACTCCAGATACCCGAGAATATCGCAGTTTCGAACTGCGGTCGAAAACCGAAAACGAACCGGACGACAGCATGATCCTGGAAGGACGCGCTGTCGTTTTCAATTCACCAGAAGTCATGTTCACGGACGAGGACGGCATTGAGTACAAGGAGCAAGTCGACCGCGACGCGTTCAAAGACGCCCAGATGTCGGACGTGATCCTGAACATGAACCACGAAGGGCAGGCGCTGGCACGCACGAGGAACAACACTCTGCAGCTGGAGCTAAGTGAAGACGGCCTCGAAGTTACGGCAGACATGTCCAAATCAAGAGCTTCGAGAGACGCATACGAAGCGGTCCAGAACGGACTGCTGGATCGGATGTCATTCGCGTTCACCGTCGCAGAAGACGAATACGACGCGAAAACACATACACGGACAATCCGGAAGATTGACAGGTTGTTTGACGTCTCACTTGTCAACTTCCCGGCATATGAAGCGACGAGCGTTTCAGCGCGTTCCTACTTTGGCGCGAAGGCGGAGGCCGAGCACCAGGCGGCGGAGGCTGCACGGGTACGTGAGGAAAAGAGGGCCGCGATGTCCGAGATCATCAAGAGATTGGAGGGTGTCGAATAATGGAAATCAAAGACATGACCATCAACGACATCGAGACGCGCACCGCTGAGATCAAAGCCGCGATGCAGGCCGAAGACGCAGATCTGGACGGAATGACCGAAGAGCTCCGCCAGATGGAAGAGCGCAAGGCTGCCATCCGCGCCGAAGTCGAAGAACGCGCGAAACTGGCCGAGTCTGTTGCCAACGGCATGACCGGCGAAAACAAAGAAGAATACAAGGAGAAAGAAATCATGTCCAACATGGAAATCAGAAAATCCCATGAGTACAACATGGCGTTCGCCGAGTACATCAAGACCGGCGACGATTCCGAGTGCCGCGCTCTCCTGACCGAGAACGTGTCCGGCAAGGTTCCGGTCGCGGAATACGCTGAGAACGCCGTCCGCACCGCCTGGAACCGCGAAGGCATCATGAGCCGTGTCCGCAAGACCTATCTCAAGGGCAACCTGAAGATCGGTTTCGAAGTCTCTGCTGACGGTGCCTATGTGCACACCGAGGCCGCCAACACCGCGACCACGGAAGAGTCCCTTGTCCTGGGCGTCACCAACCTGATCCCGCAGTCCATCAAGAAATGGCTGCAGATCTCTGACGAGGTCTATGACATGAAGGGCGAAGAGTTCCTGGACTACATCTATGACGAACTGACCTATAGGATCGCAAAGAAGGCCGCCGACCAGCTCGTTGCCGCTATCGTTGCATGCACGACCGGCTCTTCCGACAACCATCCGGCGCAGGGCCAGATCACGGCCACGACCATCACTGTCGGTCTCGTTGCCCAGGCTCTTGCCGAGCTCAGCGACGAAGCTGCCAACCCGGCCATCATCATGAACAAGTCCACCTGGGGCAAGTTCAAAGCCGCGCAGGCCGCCAATGGCTACGGCTACGATCCGTTCGAAGGTCTTCCGGTGCTGTTCAACGACAGCCTGTCGAGCTTCGACGCTGCCACGACCGGAGTCTGCTATGCGATCGTCGGCGACCTGGGCGTCGGTGCCCAGGCCAACTACCCGAACGGCGCAGAGATCGAGATCAAGTTCGACGACAAGACCAAGATGGAATACGACCTGGTCAGAATCCTTGGCAGACAGTATGTCGGCCTGGGAGTCGTCGCCCCGAAGGCGTTCTGCAAGATCCTGCACTAAAACTCTCCTGAACCCACCGCATAGAGAGGAACAATATGAAAGTCTTTATCGCTGTACCGTCGCTTGAGTATGTGCCGGCGCTGTTCACGCAGTCATTGGCCATGCTCAGGCGTGCAGATAACACACAGGTCGGCTTCGAGGTCGGATCGTTGGTCTATGTCGCGAGGAATAATCTCGCCGAGGCCGCGATCAAGTGCGAAGCCGACTATGTGCTGTGGCTGGACTCCGACATGGTGTTCACGCCGGACCTGCTGGAAAAGATGCTGACCGTGTCGAAGGAGAACAACATCGACATCCTGACGGCATTGTGTTTCCGGAGAAAGCACCCGTTCACGCCGACCATCTACGACAAGATGGACTACAAGAACGGCAAGTGCTACTTCACGCAGTTTTTGTCGATCCCGGAGGACTTGTTCCAGGTCGGCGGCTGTGGAATGGCAGGGTGTCTGATGGGCACGGACGTTCTCATGTCCGTCATGTCCAAGTACAACGGAAGGCTATTTGATCCACTTGAAGGGATGGGCGAAGACATCAGTTTCTGCTGGCGCGCCCGTCAATGCGGTTATGACATCTGGTGTGATCCTGCCATCACGATGGGGCACGTCGGGCAGACAGTCATTACGAGATCATTTTACGAACAGTACGGAGGCAATGATGAAAATTAAACTCATGCAGAACTCGAACGTTCTGATGCCTGCCGGAACCGTTCTCGATCTGGAAGACTCCCGGGCGGCTCTTCTGATCAGCATCGGTCACGCGGTTCAGGTAAACGAGAAACAGGTCGAAAGAGCCACCAAGGCTCCGACCGAGAAGAAAACGAAGAAGTGAGGTGTTCCAATGGCGCTGTTAGATGACGTCAAGAAAGCAGTTGCGCGAGACTATACGAACACGTTCGACAGCCAGTTGACGCTTCTAATGAACGCGGGACTGGAAGATCTTCGGTCCGCAGGAGTCACGAACGCATCTGCGGACACGACATCGCCCAAGGTCATCATGGCGGTCTGTACCTACGTCAAGGCCAACTTCGGCGAGACGGACGAGTACGACAACCTGAAGGCCGCGTACGACGAGCAGAAGGCTTCCCTGGCTATGGACGCGAACCATACGAACTATGAGGCGTATGGTGTGAAATCATGGCTGGAGGTGCACAATGCTGGGGCTTGAGTTTGCGACCGGAGCACTGAACCTGTATGAGCTGGGCACGACCCAGACGTATCAGGGAGGCATGCCCAAAGAACAGCTGATCTATGGCGGCTGGACATATTACGGAGAGCGTACGGTCTCGTATTCCAGATTGTATGAAGCGCGTGGCGCGGATTGCAAGGTGGACAAGGTCGTGCGCATCCCGGATCGTGTCCCTGCTCAGGTCGGCATGTACGTAATCCTGGAGGACGGCGAGCAGTATCGCATAGATGCGGTCTCGCCCGTCATCGTCGCGTCAAACGTACGAGCGGCGGAACTGACACTGGTCAAGGTGGAGGAAAGATATGACATCGCTACAGGGCAAACTTGAGAAAGTCGGTAAGGCTTTATACGCAGAGCTCGGCCCGATCGTCTATCACTACTGGAGACCGGTAAAGACCGGGCCCATGTGCATCTGGCAAGAGGACGGCGAGCAATCGTTCCGGGCCAATTTCCGGGAGCGCGAGCAGGGCATCACGGGAACAGTAGACTACTACACTCCAGTTGAGTACGACAGCGCAGCGGACAAAATTCAACAGGCGCTGAACGCCGTGTGCTCCAACTGGAGTGTTAACTCCGTCCAGTACGAAGAAGAAACGAAACTGATCCACTACGAATGGACTTTCACGGTGATCTGAATGGCAAAGTGCAAACCCATAGGCATCGACAATTTCATCAAGGAGATGGACGTGCGTGCCAACGAGTTCAAGCAGATCGCCGGCAAGTCACTGTACGCAGGCGCGGACATCATCGCGAACCAGCTGCGAAAAAACATCGAGGCTCTGCCGGAGCGCTCGCCGGGTATGGCGAAGCCCGGACAGACCAAGAAGGGTGTCACGAAGTATCAGAAGGCGGCCATGCTGAGCGGCATGGGTATCGCGAAGATGATGAACAAGGACGGCACCTATGACATCAAGATCGGTTTCGAGGGCTATGACGATGAGGTCACGGAAAAGTACCCCAAAGGGCACCCGATTTCAATGATCGCCCGTGCTGTTGAGTCCGGCACGAGCTTTATGGAGAAGACTCCGTTCATTAGACCGGCTTACAACAAGGCGCACGCTCAGGCCGAGCAGGCCATGAAGAGTGCGCTGGAAGAGGCGTGGGCAGACCTGAACGGAAAGAATTAAGGAGATTAAATAATGGCAAACGGCAAAGTGACAACGGGCTTTAGCGCCCCGTTTGTAGCGCTTTATTCCGCAGCCGGCACCGTGATCACTTATTCCAGCGGTCAGGCGCTTGCTCGCGGTGTGGACGTCACGCTTTCCCCGGAAAGCTCGTCCGACAACATTTTCTACGCGGACAACAAGCAGGCGGAAAATGCCGGCGGCAAGATCACGGGCTATACGCTGACCCTTACGGTCGACGGTCTCAAAGAAGCCGCGGAACGTCTGATCACCGGACTTCCGGCGGCTGCGAACGGATGGACGGCTGTCGGCGGAGATTCCCAGAGCGTCCCGTACTGCGGTGTCGGCTGGGTGACGCGGTTCATGGAAGACGGTGTCGTCTCGTTCGTGCCCACGGTCTGCTCGAAGGTGCGTTTCAGCGCCATCGAAAAGACGGCGGCCACGCAGGAAGAAGACATCGACTGGCAGACCCAGTCCCTGGAAGCGACCGGCTACAGGTCCGATTCTGCGGAGCATGAGTTCTACGAGCTCGGTTCCTCGTTCACGGTCGGCACGACCTATACGGACGAAGAGGCAGCGGAAGCCGCTGCGATCGCCGCGCTCAAGACGAAACTCAGCATCACGTAACGCGCACGAGAGGGGGCCAAAACGGCCTCCTCTCAATTTTTCCATAGGAGGACCCACCCATGACCGTAAACGGCAAAGAAGTGCATTTTAAGGCCACTATCAGGGCATTGCGCGAGATCGCGAAGATGTGCCCGGAAGGCGACATCAACAACGCCGAGAAATTGTTCACCGGAGCGACGGCGGACGTGCTGGACAACACAGTGCGTTTTGTTTCGTTACTGTCCGGAGGCGTTCTGACCGAGGACGATCTTCTGGATCTGGACGTCTCGGAACTGGCAGAGGTCCAGAGCGCGGCTGTGTCCGCGTTCCAGGGCGACCAGAACGGTGAGATCCGCGTCGAGTCAAAAAAAGAAAAGGCCACGGAGGCTCACGAAAGTCAGACGGCATAAGTTTTCCGTGGCTGGAATTTTACGCCCTGCATCTGTTCCATGTGTCGGTGTCCGACTATTTGGAAATGACTCCGGGCGAGATCTATGACCTTGTCGCGTGCTATGCGGTCTTTAACGGCGACGCAAAAGAAGTCCCCAAGAAGAAGCAATACACATTCGACGAGGCGCTAAAGGCATTGAGGGTCTGATGGAAGCAGTAGGACTTAATATACAACTGAATGGCGAGGCCGATTTTTCCCGGTCGATCCAAAACATTACCCAGAAATCGAAAGAGCTGGCCTCCGAGCTGAAACTTGTCTCGTCCGCGTACGGCGACAATGACAAGAAGATGGAGGTTCTGGGCAAGCAGATCCAGAACCAGCAAGAGCTGATCTCTAAGCTGAACGACAAGTACGACTCGCAGAAGAAGCACCTGGACGAGCTCGGCAAGGAACTGGAGCAGGCCAAGCAGACCTACGGGGAGAATTCCAAAGAGGTCCAGAATCTTCAGAAGCAGTACGACAAGGCTGAAGGCGAACTGTCCAAGACGAAGACGTCCATCAACAAGGCCGAAACATCTCTGAACGAGATGAACAAGGCCCTGGAGGATGCCCAGAACGAGGCCGGCGACGAGACCAAAGAGCTGGACAAGATGGGCGACGAGATGGACGAGACCGGCAAGAAAGCCGGTTCGTTCGGCGACAAGCTGAAGAAGGGCTTCGCGGTCGCAGGCAAGGCCATTGCCGCTGTCGGTGCCGCTGCCGGTGCTGCGGTCGCTGCCATCTGGAAAATGGGCTCGGAAAGCGCAGAAACGGCGGACGCGGTCGACAAGGGCTCGATCCGCATGGGCGTTTCGACCGATTACTTCCAGAAACTCGGTTATGCCGCAGGCCAGTCCGGCGTGGAGATGTCGGATCTCGAAAAGGCGGCCAAGAAACTGGAAGGCACTGGGCTGAACATGGAAGACGCCATGGCGGAGATCATGGCGCTCGGGACCGCCGAAGAGCGTGCCACACGTGCAGCGGAACTGTTCGGCGACAATGTGGCGTACACCCTGAGTCCTTTGATTGAGCAGTCCGGTGAAGATTTCCAGGCATTGACCGACCGCGCCGAAGAGCTGGGGCTGGTCATGTCCGAGGAAGACGTCAAGGCCGGTGTTGTCATGGGCGACACAATGGCGGACGTCAAGAAATCCTTCAAGGCGCTGGGGACGACCTTGGGCGCTTCGGTCATGCCGCTGATCACCAAACTCGGCGAATACATGATCAAGCAGATGCCGAAGATCCAGAGCATGATCGACAAACTGGCGCCGATCATTACCTCACTGTTTGAGAACGTGGTTCCGGTCATCATGGATCTCGCGGACCAGCTGTTGCCGGTTCTGTCGGATCTGCTGGCGGCGATACTGCCGGGCTTGAGCTCGTTTATTCAAACGATAATGCCCATTATCACGAAGCTATTGAGCAATTTGATGCCGATCATCACGCAGATCATCGGCACGTTATTGCCCATTTTCGTGGACATTCTGAACCAGATTCTGCCGGTGTTCATGGAATTTGTGAATTCGCTTCTTCCGTTGATATCACAGTTCCTGGACGCGGCGCTTCCACTGCTGTCGACGATCATCGAGACCATCCTTCCGATTTTCGTGGGAATCCTGGAGAAGATCTTCCCGTTCATCGCGCAGCTGGCCGAGATGATCCTTCCTATACTGACCACGCTACTGAACAACCTCGGCCCGATTCTGGTCCCGATTCTGGAAGTGGTCGGAAGCATCTTCGAGATCCTCGGGCCGTTCCTGGACCTTGTGCTGGCCATACTTCAGCCGATCATGAACCTAATCCAGAAGCTGTTGCCTCCGCTGATGACCTTGCTTCAGAACGTGGCGAACATCATCAAGACGATCCTGACGCCCATCGTGAACGGCATCAAGACCGCCATCACGAAGCTGAAGGACGGCGTCTCGCAGTTCGGCACCAGTTTCAAGAACATCTGGAACAGCGTCAAGACCTTCTTCGGCAACATCGGAAACTGGTTCAAGGACAAGATCGCGCAGATCGGCGGATTCTTCTCCGGTCTGTGGGAAGGCATCAAATCCGGCGCCAAAGCCGGCCTGAACGGTGTAATCTGGTTCCTGAACAAAGCCATTGACGGTCTGAACGCGATGCTGACGCCGGCACGCAAGGTCATCGAAGTCATCGGCAAGGTCTTCGGAGCGAACTGGACGATGGAGCAGATCGCCATTCCGCACATCCCGATGCTGGCCAATGGCGGCACGTTGTTTAACGGCTCCGCGCTGGTCGGCGAAAAGGGACCGGAACTGCTGACGATGATGAAGAACGGCGGAGCACGTGTCACTCCTTTGAACGGTTCCGCAAACGCGCTCGGCACCGCAGGCGACACCATCACCCTGAACATCTACGGCGCCGAAGGTCAGAACGTGAACAACCTGGCGGACATCGTCATGGACAAGATCCAGCAGGCAACCAACAGAAAGAGGGCGGCCTATGGCTACTAATCAGATCATGTTCGGGGGAAACATTCTGCCGTGTACGGTGGAGCGTTTCCCCGATATACACAAAGCACAGCGCAAGTTCCGCCAGTACAACATCCCCGGACGGAACGGAGACATCTTCTTCCAGTCCGACGCTTGGGAGAACGTCATCCAGTCATACCAGATCTATGCCGGAGACGGAACGTACGGATCACAAGCGCCGTGGACGGAACTGGCGCGGTGTTTGTACTTGGACGGCTACCAGGAATTGCGCGACACATACGATCCGACGCACTTCCGGAAGGCGGTCTTCAACGGTCCGATCGACGTGGAGAATTCGTGGAACACCCACGGACGCGCCACGATCGAATTCAACTGTCAGCCGGAGCGCTTTCTGGTGGACGGCTTGGCGCTGCACGATTTCGCAGAGGTCGATAATTCCGGTATCGCTCTGTGGGATCGCTCGGACTTTTCCAATTTTCTTCAGGGTGCGCTTCCTGGCGGCGCATCCAGATATTGGGTGATCAAGATCCCTGCCGGAACCACCAGCAGAAACATTCTGAATCTGATTCCGACCGGCGGAAGCATGACTTATACGAGCACATCATCGAATCCGGCGACAGCAGAGTCTTCTACGGACTCCAGCTCGTGGGATTATGACGAGATCGCGAACAAGACATACCTGAATCCGACCGCTTCGGATTCCTGGATGATTCTTCGCGAGAGTTATTTTGACGAGATCCCGATCGTTCTGATGAACGGAGATCCGGCATTTGGTGCAGGCAAACTGGTGAACGGTTATATGCCGACCAAGCCGAAGATCATCCTCCATTGCACGAGCAATGTGACGACCGAGATACTGGCGGCAAGAATCAACGGCGGCGGCATTTACATCAACAATGCTTATACCGCAAGCAACAGGCTTCCGTATTTCATCCTTGATGCGGACGGAACGTATTACAAATCGGATTCCGAAGACGGCAGGCGTTACCCGGCAGACAACATTCGAATCGAAGGGGATCTCACGCTAAAGAGCGGAGAGAATTACATCTACACATCTGCAAACTTCGAGATGAGAATCATACCGAACTGGTGGGAGCTGTAAACCATGAAGCTGATCCCGATGATATACGAGGCCACAAAAACGGCCATTGACGGCTATGCGCTGGGTGCGCTGCCGGACGCGATCAGCTGCACCGTCACGGAGGAATTGAACGGCGAATTCAGCCTCGACATGACCTACCCGATAGACGGAACGAACGCAAAACTGATCACTGTCGGACGGATCATCGCGGCAATGCCGAACCCGTACGGAACCGTTCAGGGCTTTAGGATCGAATCCATCGAGAAGGAACTGACCGGCACGATGTCAGTCTTCGGTTATCACGTGAGCATGGATCTCAGCAAGATCGTTCTGTCCTCGTTCGGCGGAAACATTTCGCTGGCGCTGACATTGACGTATCTGTCATCGAAAGCGAATCCGGCAAACAATTTCACGTTCGACACGGATCTGGACGACACCCAGAGGGGAGTATGCACATTCATTCCGCTGAAAACGGTGCGCGATGTCATGCTCTCACAGGACAACTCGGTCGCAAAGGTCTTCGGCGGAGAATGGAAGTTTGACAACTGGAAGGCCACGCTCACGCATCGTGGAACGACTCGCAATGTGCAGATCGCGTATGGCAAGAACCTGACAGGCTTCAAGGAGACGGACGCGCTCGGTGATTATGACGCGGTCTACCCGTTCGCGCAATACCAGGGCGAGTCCAGTTTCAACTGGTGGGAGATAACGGACACAGGAGTCTGCGCAACGGCTCCGCTGGTTTATGTGAACGGAACCGGCACGACATACGGATTTCCTCGCGTGCGTCTTCTGGATCTGTCCGACCAGTTCCAGGATTTCTCTACAAATCCGCCATCGAGCGCCACGTTATATGCCGCTGCTCAGGAATACATCGCGCTGAACAACGGCAACAGTACGGCCAGCCTGTCGACCGATTTCGTGGATCTCGCGAAGATCCTGGGGAGTACGGAACGCATCGAGCTGGGCGACACGCTTTACATCACGGTTCCTTCGTTTGGGATCTCGAACATGGTGACGCGCGTCGTTTCCATTACGTACGACTGTCTGGTGGATCAGAACACATCCATCGTGGCAGGCGACAAAAAAGTAACTCTTGCCGATACTTTGGCAGAACTTATGGGGGCACAAAAATGAGTATCGAATTGATCGCGGCAATCGGCGCGTTTCTGACCGGAATCGCTTCTTTGATCGGAGCGATCATGTTGAACCGCAAGACCACGGCGCTGATGGAGTACCGTCTGGGCAAGGTCGAGGAGAAGCTGGACTCGCACAACGGCTACGCACAAAAGTTCGCCGAGACCACAGACAGCATCGCATCGATAAAGACCGACATTGCCGTGATCAAGACGAAGATGGAATTTATTACCGATAAATAAGGAGTGAACATGCAGACGATCAACCTAAACCAGAACAGTTTCCGTCTGTTCCCGACCATCTATATGGTCCAGAACGACACCGGACGCGAGCTGAAGATGATCCTGGACGATGTGACGCTGGACGGAACCGAGACCGGTGCCGTGGCCATCAAGCGCTCTGACGGCTCGTACTATACGATCACGGCGACCATTGACACCACGAACAATGCCTTTGACGCGGACATGACCCAGGCCCTGACACAGCCAAGCCGGACCGAGTGCCAGTTAAAGGTCACGGCTTCGGACGATACCGTCATCAGCACGTATACATTCATCATCATGGTCCAGCCTTCGACGGACGGCATCAGCGAAGAGCAGCTCGGTTATAGCGTCCAGCAGCTTCGCCAGGACGCAGAGGACATCCGGGCAGGTGGTCTGCCTGCCGCGCTTCGTCTGGCGCTTTTACAGATCGCGCAGAAGGTCGCATACATAGACGACCAGGGCGCGCAATACTATCAAGACCTATACGACGCCCTTGTACCTTCGGCGCTTTTGACCGGCATCACGGCAGTCTATACGCAGAGCGGCACCGTGCAAGAGACAGACAGCCTGGACAGTTTGAAAGCGGATCTCGTCGTCACGGCATCCTACTCAGATGGAACCACCGAAACGCTTCCATCTTCCGCATATACTTTGAGCGGTTCGCTTGAATGGGGCGAAAGCACAATCACGGTCACGTATGAAGGAGAGACGGACACGTTCACGGTAAACGTCTCGTTCGTATACACATTGAACGCATTTAGGGGCCTGAATGGCGCATGGCAAGGAAGCGGAGGACAGGACACAAAACTGGAAACAACGAGCAATAACGCCCGTGCATCTACCGACCCAATTGCTTGCATTTTGAAGCCTGGAACCTATGAGGTCTCATGCCCTACTGCGTTCTACTTCGGCCCACACTTGACGGCAACGGCAGGAGCAAGTCCATCGTTTGAAGGCGTCGACTTTTCAAACGCCGGATCGGTCGAAACGTTTTGGAGCGGAACAGCGACCCGTGTTTTGTCTGCGGGCTGGCAGAATGGGACGTACACAATGACCGTCACGGAAGAGTCCGTTTTTCAGGCTAATTTCAAGATCGGATCTGCCGGAACGACTGCCTTCAACGCAACCTATCTGGCTCAGCTTTTCGCAGGTTTTTCGGTCACGAGGACGGCATAATGAGCGTTTACAATGTTTCAGGCGAAACAGCTGCGCCAATTTATGATTATGCTGGTGAGATGACCCCGTCGGCTTTTAACAAAGACGGGGAGAGGGTCTATTTCGGGCTTTGGTACGATGAGATATCGGTTCAAAAGTTGAGGGATGATGGCCTTCAAACGAACTATTATCTCGTCAGAATACCGCAAACTCGCCAAAACGGGCAAAAACAGTTTCCGTTTGTGTTTTGCCCGAACGGTGCAAGCGGTGGAACGCAGTCCACGCTTGAGATGATGCGAACCTATGGCTTCTTCTTTGGAATGAACGCCGGGTACTTTGACGCATTTCAAACGGGATCGAACAAACCATACGGCATAACGATCGAGAATGGCGAACTGATAAGAGAAGCCCCGGAACCATACTTTTCGGCAAATTATACGCTGACAATCGACGGAAGCGGTCTCCTCGGTTATGCAGACCCAATCGCGGATGGTACGACGGCGCAAGAACTTCTTGACGCCGGCGCCGTTTCCGCAGTTCTCGGCCTTGTCCCTTTGGTCGTTGACTATGAACCATCGACAACGCCGAGTTCTATCTGGGGAAGCACGGAACGGGCGCAGAGGCAAATCATAGGTCAGTATGCAAACGGTGACTATGCCATCGTAACGTGCGAGGGCAGAGACTTTGATGACTCTGCCGGGTTCCTCATTACAGAGGCAAGGACGCTCTGCACAAACCTGGGTTTGCGTTTTGCCATTGCGCTTGACGGCGGAGGCAGTACCGAAACCGTAATCGGAGACGAACAGGTAAACGCGATTTATGAGGGCGCAGCAGGTCGAATTGTCCCAACGTATATCGTTTTCAATGGTACAGATCAGTTTTTTGTACCGAACTCATAAGGAGGCAAAACATGAAGGCACTACCCGGAAAAGTTTACGACTGGCTGAAATGGACGGCGCTCGTGTTCATCCCGGCCGTCACGACCTTATACGTGACGCTGGACGCCATTTTCGGCTGGGGCTACGCGGACACCGTCGCCAAAATCTCGGCCGCGCTTTGCACCTGCATCGGCGGCATCATCGGTGTTTCCACGGCGCAGTACAACCGAGCGCAGTAATCACGCTCCTCACCGCCCGAAGGTCTGCGTTTATATGTGGAGTTTTTAGTAGAGCGGTGGGGAGTTTTATACCCGATAGGGAACAAAACGAAGTCAACGGACAGAAATTGTACCCTATCGGGTGCAGAAATGCCCCCAATTATAGTCATTTTTGGGGACATAATAGTCATTTGGGGGAATTAAATGATTTGCTCCGAGCGGTTCACATTTTAGTGGTCTATGTGGAGTGAAAAGGAGATTTTTATGGCAACCGCTATTGAAAAAGCCGTGTGGCTGATGAAGGCCATCGCGGACGGCAACTATGGTTATTCACAACCGCATCGTGACGGTGCATACGGACGCGAACCGAGCGACTTCGATTGTTCCAGCCTGGTCACGTACTGTTGGCAGTCCGCTGGCGTTCCGGTCCGGGACAATGGCGCGTCCACGACGAGCAACATGTACAAGCCGTTCCTGAAGAGCGGGTTCACGGACGTCACGGCCCAGATAAATCTACAGACCGGCAAGGGATTGCGCACCGGTGATGTTCTGCTATACCCTTACG
>JAEIGA010008852.1_pt1 | contig 15228 bp, 11 predicted proteins | sample 9270691 | NCBI WGS metagenome assembly JAEIGA01 (sample SAMN17057246, study PRJNA624740) | gut metagenome | biome: biome; isolation source: fecal sample | host: Bos grunniens | place: China: Xizang | collected 2019
CTTAATAAGTAATCGCAGGGAGGGACGGTTGAAAAACTAAATCCCTCCCAACTGCGACTGTTCACTACGAGACATCCACCGGATGTCTCGTTTTTCGTTCACGACCTCCCGTTCACGGGGCCACGCGCGGCCACGGTTTTTCAATCGTCCCTCCCTGCTCAACGCGAAATATAGAGACACTCCTTTCGGGGTGTCTCTTTTTTTTGTATGCCCTCCACTCACAGTTGAATCAATTATGGAGTTGTCCACCAAAAGGCCAATTTCGTGGACGGACATAGGTTGAAGGCATGGTTTGTCCACCAAAAGGCCAATTTCGTGGATGGATTGTTGGTGTGTCTAACGTTATAACAAATGCAATTAGTTTCCTCGGTATCGGTAACAACTCAATGGCTGGTTGTACAATTGCTTGCGCGGCAACAAAGCGCTGAAAAATGAAGTAATTGATAGTTACCTTTTGCATATGACGACATTAATATGCAAATGATGTTTAACTTAAAATTACTTATGATTATGCTTACACTTGCTGCTATTGCCTATATTTTTATGTGTTGGATCAGTAACTGGAATCTTCTTTGGCCTCTAACTTTGTTTTTTGAAGGTGCATTGGGTGATAAACTGATTGCAATTGGATGGGTGGTGTGTCTTATCGTTGGACTAAGTTAATAAGCTATGAAAATCTACGGATGGACATGGGTAATCGTGATGGCTTCTAGCTTGATTGCTGCTATTGCATTTGTAATTCACACTTCTCATCATGATTTAGCAAGAGATCCGAATAATCTTACTAAGATTGTAAAGGTGGATTTGCCGGCTATTGCAGAATCGAAATCAGAGAATAATCTAAGTCGTGGGGCATCAAGATGGGATATGTATATTCATCATGGTCGCTTTAGTGAAGAATTGTCTGCAGCGACTACCAAAGAGATGGATGAATTATGTGTGACTGATAGTTCGCATTGGAGTAAGAATGTAGACAATGGATGCTATCAATATTCTGATCAGGGAGGAATTGATGAACTATACTTTGTTAGATGCTCAATCTATAAAGATCGTTTTGTGATTACCTATGAGGTTGATGAGTCAGAAGGATTGTTTGTTCTGCTTCCTTTTGCAATAATATACTCTTTACTTACCCAATGGGGCCTTATTCTTGTTTTTATACTTATTCTCAAACGAATTAAGAATAAATAATCACTCTGACAAAGAAATGGCTGTTTTTTCGTCAGAGTGCATTAGCAATCAATTATGTACGGGGATTGGGTTTACAATACAACTAATAGTTATATTCAAACGGAACGGAGCCGTTGACAGGACAGTATACTGCATTACATGTAGTGTATTCCCCATCGTCTCCTTTCATTGATGCGGTTGCAGCCAGATTCAGGGCGTTTACTTGACATTTAGGGTCGATGTTTATTACAAAGACTGCGTCCCCGGTTTCTCCTGTGCTTAGTTTGCCTAGGTTGATACCGGAGTCAACACATATGTCGCTGATATATCTGGCGCAATTATTATGAGAAGTTTTATATACTTGTAGGCCATCAATATAGCCAGACATAATACCGGCTACACCATTCTCTAACAGATAGATTCCAGCTTTATAATTTCCTATGGTTCCAGCCTTTACCCTTACTTTGACAACAATTGTAGAATTGTCGTAAAGAACGGAACTGACTGAGAGACCGGCTGATGCATCATAGGCAGTGATATTATCAATATGGTTTACTACATTATCTGGATTGCTGCCAGAACTCCAGTAAAGAGGTCCCGTATTGAGTCGTAAACTTGGATATCCATCTACAGTTGGTGCTGCAATATATGTTGTATTATTTTTCATATAAGAATGGGCTGCAACAAGTATTGCTTTATCTGGAATAGTTCCTGCCTGGTAAAGTGAATCAAGCAGTTGTTCCATATAAAAGCCGAACATACACTCCAGTCCAGTATGATTGAGAAGAAATGCTCTGTTTTTAAAGTTGGTTCTTCCTACATGATTATCTGTGATTATGTCAGGAATATCGTGTTTAATGGCTTGAATCTGAATGTCTTCAGACAGAGAGCCATGTCGTACGATAATATGATGGATTCCTGAAACATCGGTTTTGAACTTGCCATCAGTCAATGTAATGTCTTCATAAGTCGTTTTATTGTAGAATGTTGCCTCATTGGTCTTGTTGGCACCACCCAAAAATACTGATATTGTTGCTGCATCGGTGCCGTCAGCTTTGATGACATTCTTGTCAACCTTGACTATGAGACCTATAAATTCAGTAGGATCTGATACAAAATCAAAATATCCGATATCTCCGATATGTTCTGTGCCTGCAACTTCATAATATGGCCCATACTCGTATGTGGCATCGATGTCTAGAGAGTTCATACTAAATATATGAGATCCTTTTGCCTCATTAGTTTCTGCATTATAATTTTGCCAAGGTTCATTGGTACTAGCATTGCGAAATTTAAGCCCGATTTTGATGTCAGGATCAAATGCAGACATGTCCCAGTTCAACAATATTTTGGCACTGTTGGTTCCGATTTCAGTGATAGCTGAAGTAGTAGTTATTTTGATAGCTTTTGTGACAAAAGATTTGATGCTGCTGATATCATATGCTCCGTCTGACATAATATATGAAGCATAGTAATATTGTTTAGCGCTTTTAAGACCGTCTACAATCTTTGTGAATTCTCCTTTTTCATCCCATTCAATGATTGGAACCAATCTCGCAGAAGTAAAGTCTAATGTAGATTCTTCTGATATGATTACACCATATTCATAATTGCTCGAATCTAGTTTCAGTGTACCGGCAAAAGTCACAGTCTGTTCAGATATAGTCTTCAAGTAGATGGTGGTTTCATTGTATACCGGATAACGCGGAATTTCTAAGATTGTATCATCTGGTAAAGTGATATAGATGTTTTCTGAGTCGTATGTTATTTCTGTTTCAGTGTCAGCGTTATCTGGTATATTTTCCAATTTCTCCCATGATTCACCTTTGTCATATGAAACGTACCACTCTTCATCTTCTATCTTGAGTTGAGGAGTGACGCCATTTTTATAATCATTATCGTATGCAGGTATTTTTTGATTGGAGTCATCTAGCAGCCATTCTCCATTTAGTGTCCAATAGTATATCCCATCAGAATCTTTTCTGATTCCAATGACAGGAGTACGTCCATCTTTACCATGATAGATAGTTATAGATTTTCCGGATGCAAAAATGATTGTGTAACCTATTTCTGTTCCATTCTCATTGATGGGAGCAAAACCAGTTACAAAATCTTTTTCATTAAGGACGGTTACGATTGTCTTAAGAGATAAAATATTGGTATTTAGCTGATTGCACAGTATCTCCAGTTTGGCTATTCTTTCCTCATGATCGTTTACAGCTGTCCATAATTCCGAATCGTCGTATTTGCAGGATATACCTAGGAATAGGCTAAGGCATAATGCAAAAACGTTAAAAAGTTTCTTCATAATACAATCTGCTTAAGTCGGTTTCACATACCCTTCAAATTTAGGAATTTATTCTTTATGGTGTCATAGTTTTTGCTAATTTTGCTTTCATGGATAAAAAGAAACTGATAATATTTATTGTGACAGCCTTTCTTCCGATGATCGGAGTCGGGCTGGCTATGCATTCGTGTGGTCCACTTCTGAAATATCTGCTTAGTGCAGGTGTGATGTTTACCCCAATGCTTGCAGTCATTATTACGCAGTTGATCTGCAAAGAACCTGTGTTTAGCGGTGTCAGCCTATCATTTAAGATTAATTGCTGGTGGGTAATAGGTTGGTTGCTGATTCCTATAATTGCCCTTGCCATTGTCGGTATGACTCTACTTATGCCAGGAGCAAAGTGGACACCTGATAACGAGACAATGAAGATGGTCCTTCAAGCTATGCCTGAGGGTTTAGGAGTTTGGGGATTCATCGGAGTGACAATGCTAAGCGGATTGCTTTCAGGAGTGACTATAAATGCAGTATTTGCTCTTGGTGAAGAGATTGCATGGAGAGGATTCCTGTTGAATATGTTCAGTGGCAAAAAGTTCTGGAAGGTTGCCCTATGTACTGGTATTATCTGGGGATTATGGCATGCCCCAATCATTCTCAATGGTCATAATTATCCTCAACACCCGGTAGTTGGAGTCTTTCTTATGGTTGTATTCTGCGTGCTGATGACTCCGATATTGATGTATTTCAGACAGAAAAGCGGGTCTGTGCTTGTTCCTGCGATTATGCATGGTACATTCAATGCTGTGGCAGCTTTAAGTATGATACTGGTAACGCCAGCCAACGATCTTCTTTACGGAGCTACAGGACTGGCCGGTATGTTGGTGTTGCTGATAGTAAATGCATGTGTGTTCATGCTTGACAGATTTGTCATTAAGGAAAGAAAATAATTTCATTATGGTGAGGTTTGGTATAGTTGGTACTGGTAGGATCAGTGACTGGGTGCTGAAAGGAGCTGCTCAAGATTCCAGGATAAAGGTTACAGCCGTGTGTTCACGTACAGTTGAGGCTGCTGAAGCATTCATATCTCGCAATCCAATGGCTGCTGATGCCAGAATCTATACTTCTGTTGAGGAGATGGTGGCGGACCCGCAGGTGGATGCTGTCTATATCGGTACACCCAATCAGACCCATTGTGAATACACAATTACAGCTCTGAATGCAGGCAAACATGTGCTTTGCGAAAAGCCCTTGGCTATCAATGCTGAGGAGGGACGCCAGATGGTTGAGGCTGCACGCAAGAGTGGCCGTCTTTTGATGGAGGCCATGGTTTCAACTCTTAATCCTAATTTCATAGCCATTGCATCACGAATCCATGAGATTGCTCCGGTGCATAATTACAGTTCATATTTCTGCCAATATTCATCTAAATACGAAGCTTTGAAGAGGGGAGAGGTAGCAACTGCATTCAAACCGGGAACTGCGGGAGCGCTTCGTGATGTGGGTGTCTACACCATATATCCGCTTGTGGCCTTGTTCGGACGTCCTCAGTCAGTGGAGGGAAAACTGCATACGGTGGAGACGTCAGAGGGCACTTCCGATGTTTGCGGAACGGCTTGCCTGCATTATGAAGGCATGGATGCAACCCTGACCTGGTCAAAGACATATGACAGTTTCCAACCGACAGAAATCGCCGGAGAAAACGGCAATCTGATTCTTGATGAGATTCATATTGCACGTAAGGCGGAGATTGTCCCTCACGCGGCTCCCACTTCAGGGCAGGGACCCAAGCCGGGCAGAACGCTTCTGAGCGAAGGGCTCCCGATGAACGAATATCATTACGAATTCAAGGAGTTTGCAGACCTGCTAGAGCAAGGAAAAAAAGAATCAGCCAACAATTCTTTGCAGACATCGTTGGCTGTTCTGGAGATCATTGAAACATTAATCAATTTATAGTCATTTCGCGTTTAGGGAATCTTCAAGACAGGAATTCGTTAATGTTGTATAAGAAACTGATTTAAGGAATAGGTAAGGTATTGCAAAAAATGTATCTTTGTAAGGTTTGAAATCGTTAAATGATTAAATAAAAATAGCCATGAATATCAGAGTATTAATTTCGTTCGTATTGTCATTCGTGATGACTGCATCAGTTTATGCTGCACCAAAACCAAAAATGAAAGAAGTTAAACTTTCTTCCCATGTGGCATATTCAGGGTATGTTGTCAAGAAGACTCCGAGCGGATCGGGAAAGTTATACGTGTACAATATGGGTGACCTTTCTAAAAAGGATGTTCTCTCCGGTGAGTTTGATGGAAATAAGATCAGTGATGCGAGGTTACAATTTAGTCATGATAACGGACCAATTTTCGATGGCGAATTAATGTATGAGGTGAAGGAGAACTGTGTTGTATATACGTTGCTTAAAGGTAAGTTGAAGGGTGTATTTTTCAGAGAATCACAAAAGGCTTATTTTAGAATAGAAATATCTGAACCGACAACAATTACTAGAGCATACAACGGCTTCTGTTTTTCTTCGCTTACTTTAAGCTCCGTAGTGACTGGTTATGCACGAGAATATTCTAATAATCTCAAGAATATACCGCTTCATCAAAAAACAAAACTTCAGAGAGTCTATGAATTGGCTGAAGGAATAGAGGAGTGCTCAGGAATTGCCCAGACATATGAGCGAGAGATTGAATTCAAAGGACAAGATATTGTGGTACGTGAAGATGGGTATTATACATGCAATAGATTTGATTTGCCTAACGGAGCGTATATCCTTAAAAAAGACAACAGGTATGAACTATTGAATTCTAAGAATTACCTTTTGTGGGATACAAAGGATATAATCTTGAAAAAGGTGTTTGACAATGGCTTGATTTCGTATAACAATAATGAAGATCTTGCTTTTGATGCAGCAAAGTCATACTTGAATAACTTTAAGGATGCTTTCAAGGAGTATTTTACAGCAGAAACCCAGGAAGCGTTGGATAGGATCAAGTATACTCCAGAAATGAAGGTTAGTTCTAAAAAACTCAAATGCCTTTTGATAGAATATCCTGATGGACGAAAGTTTTACGGTGTACTTAGGGCAAAAGAAGGTTATGAGTCTGTGACTGACTTCTTCACAAAAATCAAGGATAGCTCGGAATTGCCTTCGGCGGAACTTTATCGTGATGGTGTACTGACATATCCCGACGGCCGTCAGGAAATTTTTGTTCAGGGAAATACGTTGACTCAGTTGCAGGAATTCAGTCAGAATAAGGAGCATGAGATTGCTGAACAAATACATCGGGTGAATCTCAGGTTGATTGTTGAAAACGAGGCATATGTTATAGGTTCCACTTTGAAAGGAAAGATCAAGTCAATTGAGGTGTGCTATGATGAGTTGTGCATGTATTTGGGCGCTAATTATGACAAAGATGGCCGAATAGTTAATACTTGGGCTGCGGCTGATTTAAGTGAGATCGAGACAACATACCATTATGATGTCCATGGACGTATTGATTATTGTGTGAGTGTAAATCAGTATGCTGATTGGAAGAAGGAGAAGATACAGATAAAATACTTCTATGATGATATGGGACGATTGATCAGGAAGGATTGTCCTGCAAACAGTTTCGCGATTGAAAGTGCAACGTATAGTTATGATGATAAAGGTAACGTATTGGATGAAGACGGTAAACCAATCTCAATGGACTTCAGCCGTCCTCAGTCATCTCAACGTCAATACGATGACCGTGGCAATATCATCCGTGAGGTGAGGGATGAAGAACTGATAATTTATACAATCGAGTATTGGGACTAATGGAAGGCTAATGCTTCATGTTAGTCTTTGGTGGCGAGAACGGCAACCTTATCTTGGATGAGATACATATTGCGCGTAGGGCTGAAATAGTGCCTCATGCTGCACCTACATCAGGTCAAGGTCCTAAACCAGGACGTACTATAATCAATGAAGGCCTGCCTCTCAATGAATACTACTATGAATTCAAAGAGTTTGCAGACCTTATCGAAGCAGAAAAGACAGAGTCGGAATCAAATTCTCTTGATACCTCACTTGCCGTCCTGGAAATCATTGACAAAATATTATAGCTGGTGGCTATTACTGCTTTCTGTAGTAATGTCCATCGCTCTTGAGACGTTTGCCTTGTATCTCGATATATGAAGGATATTTGTCATTGTAAGCTTGAAGTCTTATGGAGTTACCTTTGATTGTGAATGAGCCATGTTCAGTAGTGACTCCAAATCGGCTGTTAAAGAACATCAGATAATTTCCGTTGTCGTAAAATGCTATTTTTTGTTGCTCTCCGTCTATTGTGAGTACCCATGTGCCGTATAGCCATTGGTATGAGTCGCTTTCTTGTCCGTAAGAGTACTCATAACTATCTGAACTATAATTGTCCTCAGAGTCACCGGCTACAGCTGATATCATAAGGATAAACATTATCAAAAGCACTGCAGCTATGCCGGCTATGAGTGCGATAATAGTGGTTGGACGAAGCTTTTTGATGTTGTATCCAAGCTTGCTGATCAAAGCGTTTGCAGAATCAGCAAATTTGTTAGCTTGTTCATCTGTGTTAATCTTCTCGGAAATATCCTTTGCTTTCGTAGTGACTTTTTCAGTTACATCACCGACAGTTTTCGTTACCTTTTCGCCGATGTCCTTTAAGGACTGTTTTGGCGCTGTTGAACTAGGATCGCTTCCATAGATTTTAGTGCCGCAAGTAGGGCAAAAATTTGGACGACCTTCGATCTTTGTGCCGCATGACGGGCAGAAGTTAATATTTTCCATATTATCTGATATTGATATATAAACTTATGATATTAGCGCAGCAAAGCATTTCTCAACTTCGGAACGTATTGCCTTGTCGTCAGCAATGATGTCTTGGAGAGCGTGGAGGCGAGTGGCGTTGTCACTCCATGGAATCCATAGCTTGAGGTAGCCTCCGCGACCATATTTCTCCTTTAGATGACTTACTGCGCGTTCAATATGCGCCTCGCGGTCAAGTCCGGGATAGTGTTTGAAGCCGAACTGGATAGTGCGTCGGATGATGGTGTCAGCATCAATCACTCGGTCTGCCTCGGCAACAAGTTTACCGTAGAGACTTCTCGGGTCGTGAGTGCCTGATGCGCGGTGATCTTCCGCTGCCTGTGCAATCAGTTCGATATCCTCTTCGTTGAACCATTGTCTAAGGTTCGCATCATTACGGATTATTTCGCCAGAGTCAAGATGGTGTCTGTCGCGCCCATTTATAAGACCCAGGTCATGGCAGGCTGCTGCCATCTTCAGAAGGTTCCTGTCAACTCCTGCTAGCAATTCTTTATCTGGACATTCATCATATAGCTTCATTGCCTGGTCAATGACAGTCAAGGCATGGTCCTCTCTATGGGCCGCGTCGAAGCTGGCGTATCTAGGAACTATGACATTATATATATACTTGTCCATAAGGTATCGTTCTTGCAAAGTCTCTGCAAATTTAATTGAATTCAGCTGTAATAGCTAGAATTTCCTCACCATATTTCTTGAATCGCTCTTCACCGAAACCTTTGATTCTAAGAAGATCTGCCTTTGTTTTTGGAGCGCGAGCAGCAATCTCCATAAGTGTGCTTTGATGCATGATCATAAACGCTGGCACATTATCCTTCTTGAAACGCTCGCTTCTCCACTGCTGGAGTCTCTCTCTCAGCTCTTCATTTACAATACCAGGTTCATCTTCTGCCTTTACAAGTTTTTTCAGACGACGTGTCTTTGTGACCTTGCGCTCCTCGAGCAGACATTCGGTCTTGGTCTTGTTATATGCTTCAAGTGTAAACCTCTCGTTCTGAATCATATCCATTGCATTGCACGCAATCTCAAGGCGTGGAAGCAACTCATCCAATGCTTCTTTAGCCTTCTTGGCAACCTCCTTATTGTCAACCTCTAAGGTTCCAAGCTTAGAACAGAAATCTCGAATGTCTTCAAGAATAGGAAGAAAGTACCCAGAGGCTTTGGTAAGTCTCTCATTCAAGAAGGTGTCATCAGACATTCTAGATGCCTCAATATGTGAAAGCTGTGCTCTGAATGTCTCAGCCACTTTCTTTGCCTGGTCCAGTGCATCGCCGCGTTTCAGTAGTCCGGTATATTCTGGTTCATAAATATCGCGAAGCTTCTCTCTCCATACCTTTCTAAGCCATCCGAGTCCACTTCCGATTTGTTCAAAGTCGAAGATTTCGCGATAGATATCGTAGATATAGCCTCTTTCTTCGCTCTCAAGTTTGTCTCGGACGCTCTGTGCTTCTGCCTGTATAGAATCGTTGAAATCAGAGACATGTATATCGGAATATATTGTGGATGTCCTGATAGGCGAGTCAAGAGATATTCCTTCAAGTGTGCGACAACGTGAGAGAGCAACATATACCTGTCCAAAGGCAAAGGCCGCTCCGGCATCAATTATCACTTTGTCGAATGTCAGTCCCTGGCTTTTGTGAATGGTGATTGCCCATGCAATCCTCAGTGGGAGTTGTTTGAACGTACCTACCACGCTTTGCTCAATCTCTCCAGATTCATCGTTCAAGACATACTGGGAGTTTGTCCACTCGACTGGACTTACAGCAATAGTTAGCCCGTCAGAATCAGTCACGCTCACCACGCCATTGGCTCCGATTTCAGAGACCTTGCCGATTTTACCATTATAGAATCCGGCCTCAGAGTCATTTCTGATAAACATTACCTGAGCGCCCTTCTTTAGCGAAAGCATCTCATCTGCCGGGTAACTGTTTTCAGGGAATTCACCTTCAACTTCAGCTGCAAATGTCATAATATCCCCAGGGAGCTCATCAAGCTTAATTGTGTTGACTCTATCTGCCTGAGCATTGTGTGTGGTCAGACGTATTACGTCGTCACAATCTTCATATGCCTTCACCCTTGAATTAAGCGACTGCAGAATCTTGGCAGATGGGCGGTTCTCTCGGATACCATTCAATATATCAACGAACTCCTGGTCCTGCTGACGATGCACCTTCTGTAGCTCGATGGTTACATAAGGAAGTTTCTGAAGTGCTTTCGAATGGAAGAAATACGGTGACTGATACACCTGAGAGATGTATTGCCTCTCATTTTCCTTTACTACTGGGGAGAGCTGCTGGGCATCTCCAATCATCAGGAGCTGCACTCCACCAAAAGGTTTGTCGCTGTGCCTGTATCTCCTGAGTGTCATGTCCACGGCATCCAACAAGTCTGCCCTCACCATTGAAATCTCGTCAATAATCAACAGATCCAAGGTGCGGATGATCTTAACACGTTCTTTTCTAAGGCTTCTATAGCGCTCCGGCATCTGGTACTCTGTCACTAACTCTTTTACATCAGGGAGATATGGGCAGAGGGGGAACTGAAAAAATGAGTGGATTGTACTGCCCCCGGCATTGATAGCCGCCACTCCAGTCGGGGCTAATACTACGAATCGTTTGCTTGTAGTCTGTGTAACATATTTCAGGAACGTCGTTTTACCCGTACCGGCCTTTCCCGTCAAAAACACTGATCTCCCCGTGGCCTTCACATACCTCTCCGCCATCTCAAAAATTTCGTCCTTCTCCATGTCCTTCTAAATTTTACATCTCCCGCAAACTTACGAAACATTTCGCATAATCCTACATCAAAAAATTATCAATATACTTTTTCTTATAATCAGCGCCTTATTATTGTGCTCTTGTGCTGCAGAGGAAACTGCGTAAACTAGATAGAGCAGATTTTTTGAAAATCTGCTCTATCTAGTTTTTAATCGATGGTTATAAGTTGTAAAAGAGTTTAATTTGCTTTTCTACATCAGTTTCAAAGAATTCATATCCTACCAGATATGCTGCCTTGATTTTTTCATAAAGGTTGTCGTCAATGTCTATCATAAAGAACTCTTTAGTCGGATACCAATAGATGTCCGGCTTGTCTTCAGAGAGCTTCATTACGGCATCGTTCAGTATGTCTGCTGGAAGACCTTTTTCTGACATGGACATAAGTAAGCCTTCTTCAGTGTTTTTAAAATCATCTGTTCCGGCTTGTATCCACCCTTTGCATAATGAATAACGCTCCATTATTCCAAATGTAAACTTGTCATCACCGATTTTACCTTCTTTGATTTCAATTCTGTACTCTCCATCTGTTAATTCAAACTCCTCAAATCCATTAATCCAGCTTAAAATATTTAACATCGGAGAATTCTTGCCTTCATGTTCTATATGTGATATTTGTATTCCGCCTCCATCTACCCTAAGGTATGTTTTCCCTGTGTTCTCGTCTGTCGTAATTCCCATAACTCTCATAGGAGCAGAGAAAAGCTTTAAGTTTGCTTCGCCGATACGCACTCCTGTTGATGTCTTCTTCACATACAGACGATTAATTTCACTAGGATTTATAGAGAAACATAGGTATCCGTAATTTCCATCTTTTGAGTATGGTGTCATGATGGATTTGGTGTCACTGACTTCTAACCATACAGGAATTATCCAATTCTGGTCTACTGCTCCATTTAGTGTGATATTACCTCTATATGTCGCGACAGGAAGAGGTTCAATTCTTTTCTTTCTATAAATTACCTTGATGGTGTCATCTGCAACAGCGATGAACTCATTCGAACGACTTCCTTGTTTACTTATTCCCGTGACGATATTAACACATTCCCATTCCTCATCTATCTCTTTCTTCGGATTTGGATTAATTATGATTTTATCTCCAGGTTTATATTCTCCAGATCCAGTAGGATCACCACCATGAGAAGGATAGGCATGGACTACAATTTTGCATATTGTCTTCTTTATTTTTATTACAGGTAATCCAGTTGTATCGTCCTCTTCTTTCCACTCCGGCTCTTCTGGTATTTCTTCCTCTGATTCCTCCTCTTCTTTCTCTTCCGGTTGAGGCTCCTTCTTGGTCTGTATGTGATCTTTGTATTCATCACGTTCTACTGTTGTTGCCTTGTGTTTCGGACGCTCGCAAAATGCAATTTCTACAAAACCATCTGTATTGCAGTATCCTACATATGGGGTTTCGATTGTTTTATATCTGTACGATTTACGTGTACTTGTATATGTTCTTTGCAATTCTCGCACTCCCTTCTTCTCGATGTAGTAGCGGTGGTGAATCTTTTTGACGATGATACTATCTACAACGGTAAATTTAGTCGTAGATTTTACCTTAGCATATCCTTCATCAGAAAAATTATAGATAGAATGCCTATAACCATCAGGCATAACTATAGTTTCGCTACCATCGTCTTTCAGTACTACCTTTTTATCTAATGTCATCAGGCCCTGGGCTGAAAATTGAGGGAAACCGTAGTAGACATTAGTGTAATCATCTTTCCATTGGCCGATTTTTTCAAATTTATTATTGTACACGTATGGCTTTTCGAATTTCTCTTCAAGAGGAACGATGAATGCATGGCCGTTTATAAAACCTGTACCTATGCTAGCTTCAAATAATTTCTGATGTGATTTGATTGAGTGGTATTCAGCATTCGCATTATATTGTGGTATACACATGTAAATACCTTCGGAAGATACATCTGACAGTCTGTCGTACTTAGGAAGATCTTCCCATGCGCTTGTCTCCATATTTATAACGCACACTTCTTTGCCTGTATTGTCAATTACAGATAAGTAGTAAGTATCATCCTCTTTTTTGTTTTTAACGATGGCATGATTGTTCGCAAAGTCCCTGACCTCTGTAAATCGCGGTTCAATTACCACATTACCATTTGCGTCGAGGTATCCCCACGCATTTTTTGCGTAACTGAAGTATGCTCTTAAACCGCATGATACAGGTCTGATATAGGGACCGCTACTGTATGGAGAGCAAGTTTCTGTAAGGTGCGGGTAGATCTTATTGAAATCCGTATCTATATAGTATGCAACATTATCTCCATCTTTATTTCTTTCAGTAACGACAGCTACGTCATCAACAAAGTCAGTGATTTTGTTGATGACAGGAGATATTTCCTGGATCCTTCTGTCAGAATATAGCACGACTTTACTATGAGTACTCTCGTCATAGACTATGCAAGCGCCACTCGAGAAGTATGGAAAATCCATATTTGTTGATCGCCAGACTGGCTTGTATATTCTAGCTCCATTAAGATTGTAAAATCCGTATTTTCCATCAATTTGGACTGTCACGATACCTTCGCTCAGCGGACCTAAATTGTAGTCCTCCAGATAGCGGTTTACAATAGTCGTGTTTTTTGTGATGTAAGGGCTTTGTCCAGATGCACTAGTGCTGAATGCACAAAATGAAATTAATAATCCTAAAAGAGATTTCTGGATAGGTTTCATAGGGTAAGTGTTTTAAAATTCATCAAACATCTCTGTGTGAGATACAAATATAGAGATTTCTGGTATTTTAATAGTAACTTTGTCGTATTAATTTCAGAATAGATGAATAGAATCTTGCTACTTATATGTTTTGCACTTGTGTTGTGCTCTTGTGCTGAGACCGCAGAAACCTCTTTGAAACTGCATTATGACAAGCCGGCAGAGTATTTTGAGGAGGCTTTGCCTCTTGGTAACGGCCGTTTGGGAGCTACGGTGTATGGCAGAACGGATATAGATAGAATATCACTTAATGATATTACCTTGTGGACCGGTGAACCGGATAAGGAAGGTGAGCATCCAGATTATAAACTCATTGAAAGCTTGACTCCATGGGGAGAGGCATCTCAGTGGGTGGAGCAGATCCGTAAGGCATTGGATGCTGAAGATTATGCGACTGCAGATAAACTTCAGAGACGCCTGCAGGGCCATTTTAGTGAGAACTATCAGCCTCTTGGTTGGCTTGAACTAGTATATCCGGAAGGAGAAATTACAGACTACTACCGCGAACTTGATCTTTCTAGAGCTGTGGCAACCGTTCAGTATAAGAGAGATGGAAAGGCATTCAAGGCAGAATATATGGTGTCATCGCCAGACTCGGTTGTAGTTATACGTTTGACAGGAGAAGCTCCGATAGAGGCGGAAATCAAGCTCTGTTCCCGTCTTCCTCATGATTCAAAGGTTGACGGCTCATCAATCGTGAACGAGGGTTACACAGCATATCATTCTTATCCGGTTTACTATCATGCAGCGCAGGAGAAGTTTATGTATGATCCTGATAGAGGAATTCATTATAGCACAGTCGTGCGTTGTGATGATGCCGTCGCTGATGGAGAAGTTCTGAAGGTGTCTGGAGTTAATGAGGCTGTGATCTATGTGACTAACTCCACAAGTTTTGCAGGCTTTGATAAAGATCCTGTCAAAGAGGGTAGAGAATATAAAAAGGAGGCCCTAAGAAATTCTGATGAAGCTGCAAAGAAAGGGTGGAAAAAGCTGATGTCCAGTCATTTGAAGGACTATAAGGAACTTTTTGAAAGAGTTGATATCTGGCTGGGAGATACGGAAGAGGAGATTAAGGCTCTGCCTACAGATCAGCAGCTTCTTCGTTATGCTGATGGGGAGGCTAATCCTGAATTGGAGGCATTATACTTCCAGTATGGCCGTTATCTGTTGATCTCGTCTTCACGTACAATTGGTGTTCCTGCCAATCTTCAGGGAATATGGAACGAGTACATGCTACCTCCATGGAGCTCTAACTACACTGTAAATATCAATCTTGAGGAAAACTATTGGGCTGCAGAGGCTGCCGGTCTTCCTGAGATGCACGAGGTGCTGCTCGGCTTTGTAAGGAATCTTTCTCAAAACGGTAATGCTACTGCTAAGAACTTCTATGGAATCGACAGAGGCTGGTGTCTTGCACATAATTCGGATATATGGGC
>JAEIGA010008853.1_pt1 | contig 15226 bp, 13 predicted proteins | sample 9270691 | NCBI WGS metagenome assembly JAEIGA01 (sample SAMN17057246, study PRJNA624740) | gut metagenome | biome: biome; isolation source: fecal sample | host: Bos grunniens | place: China: Xizang | collected 2019
AGGTTTTGAACGACAAATGGGGCATCGTTGACGGTTTGATGACAACTGTACACTCTACAACTGCTACACAGAAGACTGTTGACGGTCCTTCAGTAAAGGATTGGAGAGGTGGTCGTGCTGCTGCTGGTAACATCATCCCTTCTTCTACAGGTGCTGCAAAGGCTGTAGGTAAGGTTATCCCCGCTCTTAACGGCAAGCTTACCGGTATGGCTATGCGCGTTCCTACATTGGACGTTTCTGTAGTTGACCTTACTGTTAACCTCGCTAAGCCCGCTACATACGCTGAGATTTGCGCAGCTATGAAGGAGGCTTCTGAGGGTGAGTTGAAGGGTATCCTCGGTTACACAGAGGACGCTGTTGTTTCTTCTGACTTCTTGGGTGATGTTCGTACATCAATCTTCGACGCTAAGGCAGGTATCGCTCTTACAGATACTTTCGTTAAGGTTGTTTCTTGGTACGACAACGAGATCGGTTACTCTAACAAGGTTCTCGACCTTATCGCTCACATGGCTACTGTTAACGCTTAATTCGTTACACGTAACCAAAAAAAATAAAGAGGATGAATTTTCATCCTCTTTATTTTTTTATTCGGATATTAATAAAATGCTGTAATAATAATTATGGCTCTTATAAAGCTTTTCGGCACTACGAATAGTTACACTTTCATTTTTCTTGGTTCTTATCTTCAGTCTCCTCGTTATATATCTTCTTTAACTCTTTTCGTAGTTCCTCTTCATTCGCTATGGTTTTTCGGAACTCTTCAAGATTTGCTGCGTTCTGTGATTCGGGAATCCATAGTCTGAGATAACCACCATAGCCATATTTCTCTTTTATATGTTCCACAGCCCGTTCTATATGCTGTGTTTTGCTTAGTGTAGGGTAGTTGGCGGCTCCATATTGTATGGTACGTTGCATGATGGTTCTGCCGTCTATCACGCGGTCGGCCTCGGCTACAATTTTGCCATATATGGTGCGTGGCTCACTACTGTTGGATGCCCTGTGGTCTTCAACAGCATCGGCAATAACTTCAATCTGCTCCTGTGTGAAGAACTCTTTCAGCTTCTCGTTATTGCGAACTATGCGGGCCGATTCGGTGTGGTGTGTCTTACGACCTTTTTCAAGTCCAAGGTCGTGATATGCTGCTATTGTGTACACCATTGCAATATCTACATCGTAGTGTTGTGCCAACTGAAGGCTTTGCGATATTACGGTGAGGGCATGTCTGCGGTCGTGTGCTTTGTCGAATGAGTCGTATCGTGGCAATATCTCACCTTCAATGTGCTCTATGAGCTCTGCTGTAAGTTTGCGCTTATACATGGTCCTCCCTATTAATCGGTTAATTTGGCTGTGGAGTATACCTTGAATACAACCATGTCGCAGTTTGTTCCAATGCGAAGAGGAGGCCCCCACAGTGAAAGACCGCTCGATACATATACATGCGAATTGCTCCATTTGCGATAGCCATTGCTCTGCTCAAACAGACGGTCGGTTATCAGGTTGCCCGGCCATATCTGTCCGTTGTGTGTGTGGCCGCTTAGTTGAATGTCTATGCCAAGCTCGTTCTTTATAGCAATATCGTATGGCTGATGGTCTATGAGAATCATCACTTTGCTTTTGTCGGCTTTTGCAACAAGTTCGTCAATTGCCATTCTTCCTCTGCTGTGCACATCGTCGCGGCACAGCAGCTGTATGCCGTTGGGTAGTGTGACTACGCTGTCGGCAAGCATCTTTATCGGTGTCATGTTCACAAAGCGGTAGCTGTTGTCTATACCGCTTATGTATTCATGATTACCCGGTGCCATGTATATGCCCATAGATGAATTTATGGTGTTGAGCTCCTCGTACATCTTCTCTTTGTGTAGTGGAACGGTGCTGTTATCAATGAGATCGCCTGCTATAAGCACGATGTCGGGTTTCTCGGCATTTATCATGTCCACAAATTTCTTCAGCCTCTCCTTGCCTGTGCCATGCCCAAGATGAAGGTCGCTCACACCTACAATAGTGACAGTGTCCCCGATTATATGTTTCTCTACAGGGATATCAATTCTATTTACTCTGGGGCTTAGGTAATTTATATGTCCGGCAATAAGTATTGATAATGTTATGCCCAGTGCATATATAACCCCGTTTTTCATGCTGCGTGCAAACAGTGCTTTTATGATGTCGAAGAACACCAGTGCCATTGTCATGTATAGCACGAACACCAGCCAGATGCTTCCTGCCGCATACATCGTCTTGTAGATAATGGCCGGCAACACGTTGCTGTGGCGCAGCGACATTGTGATGAACAGCATTAATGCCATCAGCCAGAAGAGCACAGTGAACAGGATGCGTACAAGAATATACATGCTACGCATTCTTTGCATAGCACGTATATATATGTATATGTTTCCGCATAGGAAACAGATAAGCATCAGCAGCAGAAATTTACCCATCTTATACTGTTTCGGCTGGTAGAAAAGCTATTCTCCTGTTGTTATTTTTGGTTGTTGTCGAGATTCTCGATGAAGAACTTGCTCATTCTTTCGAACACCTGATAGCGTGTGTTTGCACCGAAATAGATGCTGTGGTTGCTGTCGGGGTATATTGCCATCTCAATCATTTTGCCGGCTTGGCAGGCAACGTGTACATAGCGCAGCATGTTGCGGAAATGTACGTTGTCGTCGGCTGTACCATGTATCATCAGTAGTTTGCCGTTCAGCTTCTCAACATTCACTATTGCCGATCCCAAGTCATATCCCTCTTTGTTCTCTTTGGGTGTGCGCATGAAACGCTCGGTATAAACGGTGTCATAGAAACGCCAATCGGTTGGAGCAGCAATGGCAACGCCTGCCTTGAATACATTCTGCTCCTGACTCATTGACATAATGGTGTTGTAACCGCCGAAACTCCATCCCCATATACCGATGTTCTCTTTGTCTACATAGGGTAGTGTGCCCAGATACTTTGCAGCCTCTACCTGATCGCGCGGCTCGTAATAACCGAGTTTCATATAGGTGCATTTGCCGAACTCGGTACCGCGTCCGCCTGTGCCGCGACCGTCGATGCACACCATGATATATCCGTTCGATGCCATATATCCTTCGAATGTGGCACCGGGATACATACCGGTGTTCCATGTATCTTTTACCTCCTGTGAGTAGGGGCCGCTGTACTGGTACATTATGACAGGATATTTGTTTGACTCGCAGAACGACATGGGTTTTACCATCCAGCCGTTAATCTCAATTCCTTCACTGTTCGTGAATGTGAAGAACTCTTTTGTGTATTGCACCTTGCCTGCCAATTTCTCGCTCAGTGCCTTGTTGTCGATAAGAGTCTCAATTACATTTCCTTTGCTATCATTTGTTGTGACAACCGGTGGGGTGTTGAGGTTGTCGAATGTGTTGATGAAGTATTTGAAGCCGGTACTGAAGATTGCACTGTTTGTACCGTCATTTTTTGTGAGTCGTGTCTTCTTGCCTTTGGCATTTATCTTGTATATGTTGCTGCGCAATGGGCTTCCCTCGTTGCTCGAGTAGTAATACTCGTTCTTTGCCTTGTCCCATCCTATGAACGACAGCACCTCAAAGTTGCCCTCTGTGATAGGGCGAACAAAACTACCCTCTGTGGTGTAAAGATAGAGCTGGTTGTAACCGCTGCGCTCGCTGTTGAGTACAAAATATTTGTCATAGAACTTAAGCTTCGAGTATGCGCTTTCGTTGAGATATGTATCGCTCTCCTCGCGCAGAATTCGTTTGCATATTCCGCTCAAGGGGTTTGCTGCGAATATATCCATAATGCTCTGGTGGCGGTTCAGTGTAACCACTGCAAGCATTTGGGGGTCGCTGGTGAATATTATTCTGGGGATATAGTTCTCTTCGTCAATCTCGAGTTTGAGTCGGCGTGTCACTCTGCTCTTGATATCGAATGTATGTACAGATACCTTTGAGTTGTCGGCACCTGCAACGGGGTATTTGTAACTGTAAGGCGCAACGTATGGCTCATACTCCACCTTGCTTTGTGTGGGAATGTACATAGGCATGTCATAGTTCATGACATCGCTTTCATCATATTTTATATAAGCAATCATTTTGCTGTCGGCGCTCCAGTCGTATGAGCAGTTTGTCGAGAACTCCTCCTCATATACCCAGTCGGGGATGCCGTTGATGATTTTTCCCTTTTCGCCATCAGTGGTAATTTGCGACTCGCTGTTGTTGAAGAGCAGTTTCACAACAAAGATGTTGTTGTCGCGTACAAAGGCAATCATAGTGCCGTCGGGCGAGAACTTGGGCACCTGTTGCGCTCCGTTCTCGGACAATGGCTCAACCTTATTGTTCTTGCGTGTGAAAATATAGTGCTCTGCTGTAAATGAACGACGGTATATGCTGCGGGTGTTTGTCTGTATGAGCATACGGCTCTCGTCGGGCGAGAACTGATAGCCGTCGATGCGTTTCTCACTGAATCCGCGTGCAGATGCAACGTCGAAGATTGTGTCTACAACGGCACCATCCTTGAATGAACACTTCAGAATCATGCTGCGTTCGCTGTTCATGCGTGCAAAGTGTTCGCCGTCGGCCATAGGTACTATTGCCGAATATCTCTTTGGCCAGTACTTGCCTTGTATGATTTCGCGCAGCTCAAATTGCTCGGGTATCCTTATCTCGGAATTTTCGGTGTTTCCTCCTGCAAACAGGGAGATTGCAAAGATTGTAGCTGTAAGCAAAGATGATAATCTTTTCATTTCTTTCTATTTTTTTATTAATGTGCGAATATACATAGAATTATCGATAATTTGTGCTAACTTTGACAATTATGAACTCCTTGCCACGTTTTTATTATAACGATTTAGGTACCTATCTGCGCAACATCTTCGGCTGCAAGGTACAGAAGATAACCATTGATGCAGGTTTCACCTGTCCCAATCGTGATGGCACTGTTGGACGTGGCGGATGCACATATTGCAACAATCAGACATTCAGTCCGGCATTTTGCAATCGCAATAAGCCTGTTGTTGAGCAGATGTGCGAGGGTATAGGCTTCTTTGCACATAAATATCCCCAAATGCGTTATCTTGCCTATTTTCAGGCCTACACAAATACCTACGGCTCGTTGGAAACGCTCAAGCAGCGATACGAAGAGGCTCTATCGGTTGAGGGTACATTGGGAATAGTGATTGGTACTCGCCCCGATTGCATGCCCGATCTCTTGCTCGATTATCTGCAGGAGTTGTCGGGGCGCACTTTTGTCCTTGTTGAGTATGGAATTGAGAGTACAAGCGATGTTACCTTGCAGCGTATTAACAGAGGACACGATTTTGCTACTGCAGCAGATGCGGTGGAGCGTACTGCAGCTCGTGGAATCCCTGTAGGTGCGCACATCATATTGGGCTTGCCCGGTGAACCCCGTGAGGTAATCATGCAACAGGCTGCACTGTTGTCGCAGTTGCCTTTGACGACGCTCAAGATGCACCAGCTGCAGCTGATTCGTGGTACACGCATGGCACAAGAGTATCTCGAGTGCCCAAATGACTTTTCACTCTTCTCACTCGATGAGTATATCGAAACGGTTGTAGATTATGTCGAGCGTTTACGCCCGGATATCGTGCTTGAGAGATTTGCATCCCAGTCGCCCAAGGAGTTGCTCATCGCACCCGACTGGGGTATTAAGAACCACGAAATAGTAGAGAAGGTAAAGCGCCTCATGCGCGAGCGCGATACTTGGCAAGGTAAATTCTATAGATAACTATCTACGTTCATTATTTATACGGTGGGGTAGAATACCTCGTCATGTGGCAACGGATATATTCATCTGTTGCAAAAATAATTAAAGGAGTCTACTGTCGATATGTTCCAGAATCTTTTCTATCTCACTTGGATGAAACCATGTGACCTCTTCGTCGCGTCTGTACCATGTCATCTGCTTGCGCGAGTATATTCGTGTGTTTTGTTTTATCTTTTCAATGGCAAAAGGCAATTCCCATTCGCCATCAAGCACTTTGAAAATCTCTTTGTAGCCTACAGTGTTCAATGAGTTATGTTCGCGCAGATGGTAGAATCTTTTGGCTTCTTCTATGATTCCCTGTTCTATCATAATGTCTACGCGTCTGTTTATGCGCTCATACAGTTCTTCTCTTTCGCGCTGCAAGCCTATCTTTATGATGTTAAACGGACGCTCGCGCTTTTTTCCACTGCGGAAACTGCTGTATGGCTTGCCTGTCATGTAACAGATTTCCAAAGCATGCATCACACGCTTGTGATTCTTTATGTCGGCCTCGGCATAGTATGTGGGGTCGAGCAGACGCAGTTCTCTGCATAGCTGTTCAAGTCCCTCGTTTTCGTACTTGTCTTTTATCATTTGACGGGTCGCCTCGTCTACGGTGGGTATATCGTCTATGCCTTTGCACACAGCATCGATGTACATCATTGAACCGCCCGACATCAGTACGCTGCTGTTCTTTGCAAAGAGTTCATTCAATAAAGAAAGCACCTCCTGCTCGTAGCGGGCGGCGCTGTAGTAATCACCCGGCTGCAGTTGCCCTACAAAGTAGTGTTTATGTAGGGACAACTCTTCTGCCGTGGGTGCTGCTGTACCAATCTCCAAACCCCTATACATCTGACGCGAATCGGCCGATATTATAGGCGATTCAAGATGCTTTGCTATTGCAAAACTTGTTTCGGTCTTTCCTACTGCGGTGGGGCCAATCAGTACAATAAGATTATTCATCTCTCTTATGTGTTCTATTTATGAGTAAAGGTCGTCGATAGAACTCATGTCCGAGATGTTGTCAAGGTCGAGTCCGTCGAGATCCTCGTCGTTGTAACCGTCGCTGCCGTAGAAGTCGTCTTCGTAGTCTTCGCCTCCCGATGTGGCAACCGGGTTCTTGCTCATCAACTCATCGAAATCGAGAACCTGCACAGGTGCATCTCCAATTGATTTTGTACAGCGTGCAGCGTCAATGTCCTTACCGAACTCTATTTTGCTGAGCTCCATAAAGAATACGCGGTCACCAAGCGGGTCGAACACATACATCAGATGCTGTTTCTCTTCTTCAACAAGGTCGCCGATTATTGTGTCTGACATAGTGTAGCTCTCCTCTTCAGATAGGCCGCCCATGTCCTCGAGTGTAATTTCAACCTCCTTAATCCAATTGTCGTTGCAGATGAAGAATGAAGTCATCTGGTCATCGGGGTAGTTCACCGATTCCAGAATTGCCTTATGCAGGTCAAGGAACGATGCGTCCGAGTCAATCTCTATATCTCTGCGGAAGTTTTCCACTTCGTCAGAGAGCAGTCTGAATTTATATACCATATAGTGTCAGTTTATCCGATTATACCACGCTCCGATTCCTTCTCGATGAAGTTAAGGATATACTCAATTTCGGGAGTCATGGGTATTCTCTCTTTAATCATTGCAACACCTGTACTTACGTTGTTCTCGCCCTCGTATATAAGACGGTAGGCATTGCGTATGTTGTTTACTGTCTCGTTTGAGTATCCGCGACGACGCAAACCTACGATGTTAAGACCGCAGTAGCGTGCAGGCTCACGGCCTACTATTATATAAGGAGGTACATCCATGCTGAAACGGCTTCCTCCCTGTATCATTACATAACCGCCTATGTGGCAGAACTGGTGAACAAGAACACATGCGCTGAGAATAGCGTTGTCGTCTATGATAACCTCACCGGCAATCTTACTTGAGTTACCGATAATACATCCGTTGCCAATGATGCAGTCATGTCCTATGTGTGAGTTCTCCATCAACAGGTTACCGCTTCCCACAACAGTCTTTCCGCGTGATGCTGTTCCTCTGTTGATAGTAACGTTCTCGCGAATCATATTGTTGTCACCGATTTCGCATGTTGTTTCCTCGCCTTTGAACTTAAGGTCCTGAGGTATACCGCCGATAACAGCTCCATGGAAAATCTTGTTGTTGTTACCCATTCGTGTTCCGTATAATACCGAAGCATGAGGCATTATGACACAATTGTCACCAATTACAACATTCTTGTCGATATATGCAAAAGCACCTATCTCACAGTTCTCACCTATCTTTGCTTCAGGGTCGATGTATGCTAATGGACTAATCATGGTTTATTATTTTTTAGTGTTACTTATTTTCTTCTTCTTTCTTAATAATCTGTCCGGTGAATGTAGCCTCTACTGCCATGCGCTCGCCTACAAAACCGTAGCCTTTCATCACTACCATGCCGTGGCGCAGGGGCTGTACAAGCTCTACACGGAATACGAGTGTATCGCCGGGGACAACCTTCTTGTGGAATACTACCTTATCAATCTTTACAAAGTAGGTAGAGTATGATTCGGGGTCTTCGAGCATGTTGAGTATCATAAGACCTCCAACCTGTGACATCGCTTCAATCTGCAATACGCCGGGCATAATGGGCTCGTCGGGGAAGTGACCCTGGAAGAAGGGCTCATTTGCTGTTGCATTCTTGATACCCACGATGTAGTTTGATCCCATCTCTGTAATTTTGTCTACAAGCATGAATGGGAAACGGTGGGGCAGCAGCTTGCGCACCTTGTTTACATCCATTACAGCCTTGCTGTCGGGGTTGTAAATGGGAGCCTGAATCTGGTTCTGACGAATTATCTTGCGCATTGCACGGGCAAACTTGTTGTTTATGGTGTGTCCGGGGCATGTTGCGATGATACGTCCCTGCAAGGGCTTTCCGATGAGTGCAAGGTCGCCTATGATATCGAGCAGCTTGTGACGTGCTGGCTCGTTGTTCCATACGAGTGGCTTATGGTTCAGATAACCCAACTTCTTGGCATCCATGTGAGGTACGCCCATGATATCGGCGAGTCTGTTGTATCTATCCTGAGGCATTTCGCGCTCATAAATTACGATTGCATTGTCAAGGTCGCCACCTTTGATGAGTCCGGCTGCAAGCAGGGGCTCAAGTTCGCGCACAAATACGAATGTACGGCTCGATGCAATCTCAGCCTTGAAGTCCTCCATGTCCTCGAGTGTCGCATACTGGTTGTAGAGCACTCCCGAGTCGTAGTGTACAAGTACATTGAGGCTGAACTTCTCATCGGGCAGAATGATGATTGAGTTGCCGGTCTTTTCGTCCTTTACCTCAATCTTTGATTTAATAATAAATGTATCCTTTTCGGCATTCTGCTCTTTTACACCGATGCGTTCAATGTTCTCGATATAATGTATTGCGCTACCGTCGAGTATAGGGAATTCGGGACCGTTTACCTGCATAAGACAGTTGTCGATGCCCGATGCGAACAATGCCGCCATAGCGTGCTCTACGGTGCTGACTCTTGCTTCGCCCACCGAAAGAACTGTACCTCGTGTTGTCTCGGTTACATTCTCGGCAATGGCATCAATTATAGGTTCTCCGGGAAGGTCGATTCTCTGAATCTTATAACCGTAATTCTCGGGAGCAGGATTGAACGTTACTGTAAGGCTTAATCCTGTGTGCAGTCCTTTACCGAATAAAGAGAAACTGCCGTTTAGTGTTTTCTGCTTGTTGTTCATATGAACTGTTGTTTTGTTTTTTTTCAGATGTTTTTCTTAAGAGCCTCCAATTCGCGTGTCAGCTCTTTGATTTTCTTGTCCATTTCGGGTAGACGCTTCATGTATGCAGCTGCACGTATGTACTCTTTTGCATTCATGGCAGGTGCACCAAGCAAGGTCTCGCCACCCTTCACGTTACCTATTGTACCGCACTGTGGGCCAATGGTTGCTTTGTTGCCTATTGTGCTGTGCCCCGAAATTCCGGCCTGTCCACCGAAGATACACCATTCACCGATTTTGGTTGTTCCTGCAACGCCAACCTGTGCAGCCATTGCTGTGTGACTGCCTATCTCGTCGTTATGTGCTATCTGTACAAGGTTGTCGAGTTTTACTCCACTATGGATAACTGTTGCTCCCATGGTGGCACGGTCGACGCATGTGTTGGCACCAATCTCAACATTGTCTTCAATGATTACGATACCCATTTGTGGAATCTTCTCATATCCGTTGGGTGTCGGTGCGAATCCGAATCCGTCGGCTCCAATAACACAACCGCTGTGCAGAATACAGTTGTTTCCGATACGGCAATCGTGGTATACGGTTACATGAGCATACAACATTGTGTTGTTTCCTACTTTGGCTCCGTCGCCAATTGATACGCCGTCGTGAATGATACAGTTGTCGCCGATTTCGCAATTCTCACCTATCACAACGTATGGTGCGATGTAGCATCCTTCGCCTATTGTTGCCGATGCAGCTATTGATGCAAGTGAGCTTACTCCCTGTTTCTTGGGCTTGCTCGCTTCATATATTGTCATAAGCTTGGCAAGGCTGCCGTATGCGTTGTCTACTTTTATAAGTGTTGCCTTAACCTCTTGTGTGGCTTCAAAGTCCTTGTTCACAAGTACAATTGACGACTCAGTCGTATATATATACTCGGTGTACTTGGGGTTGGCGAGGAACGAGAGTGCACCGGGAGTGCCTTCTTCTATTTTCGCAAATGTATATACTTCGGCATTTTCGTTGCCTATAATTTCACCATCAATGAATGAGGCAATTTGTTTTGCTGTGAATTTCATCTCGTTGAAGTTTGTTGGTGAGTTGCCTTCTGTTATTTGTTAATGCGAATGTAGTATTTTTTTACATATTCGCAAGTTATATTTTACTATTTTAGATTACGCCGTGCAATTTCAGCTCATTCTCCATCTGCTGCTGGTACTCATGTGCCTTCTCGCCGGCTACTGCAGCATAGTTCTCGCTGCTGTCGGCAAAAATTACCGCGCGGCTTGCATTTACAAGTAGTCCGCACTCGCTGTTCATACCATATTTGCATACCTCCTCGAGCGAGCCGCCCTGCGCGCCTACACCGGGAACAAGCAGGAAGTGGTTGGGGACAATGTTACGTACATTCTCGAATGACTTGCCCTGTGTAGCTCCTACAACATACATCATGTTTTGGTCGCTTCCCCATTTCTGCGATGTGCGCAGCACCTTCTCGAACAGCATTTCGCCGTTCTCGTCTTTAGTAAGCTGGAAGTCGTGTGAGCCGGGGTTCGAAGTCAATGCAAGAACAATCACCCATGCACCGTCATACGACAGGAAAGGTGATACGCTGTCCTCGCCCATGTAGGGAGCAACGGTGAGTGCGTGCACCTGCATCTCCTCAAAGAACGAACGTGCATACAATGCCGATGTGTTACCTATATCACCACGTTTTGCGTCAGCTATAATGAAAATTTCGGGATAGTTGTCCTTTATATATTGTACAGTCTTCTCGAGGCTGATCCATCCTTTCACGCCGGTAGCCTCATAAAATGCAAGGTTGGGCTTGTATGCAACAGTGTAGGGTGCTGTCGCATCAATGATAGATTTGTTGAATTCGAATACAGGGTCCTCGCTGTCGAGTACGCATGCAGGCAGCTTCTTGATGTCGCTGTCGAGTCCGACACACAGGAATGAACGTTTCTCCTTAATCTGTTTTACTAATTCTTGCTTGTTCATGGTTTTATCTGTTTTTCGTTGTTTTCTTGTTTATAGTTCGTTCTCTTTCATACGCTCGGTATTCTCGGCTACTATCAGGTGGTCTATGCAATCCTGTATATCACCGTTTACGAATGCCTGCAAATTATATATGGTGTAGTTTATTCTATGGTCGGTTATACGTCCTTGCGGATAGTTGTATGTACGTATCTTTGCCGAACGGTCGCCTGTTGATACCATTGTCTTGCGCTTGCTTGCAATGTCATCGGCATAGCGCTGATGTTCGCGGTCGTATATGAGAGTTCTCAGTCGTGCCAATGCGCGCTCCTTGTTTTTGGGCTGGTCGCGTGTCTCGGTACACTCTATGAGAATCTCTTCGGTCTGTCCTGTCTCGGGGTTCAGCCAAGGGTATCTCAGACGCACTCCCGACTCAACCTTGTTGACATTCTGTCCTCCTGCTCCGCTTGAACGGAAGGTGTCCCATTTTATGGCGCTCTCGGTAATCTCAACATCAAACGGCTCGGCTTCGGGAAGCACTGCTACAGATGCGGCTGATGTGTGGACACGTCCTTGAGTCTCGGTTGCAGGCACGCGCTGTACGCGGTGTACTCCCGATTCATATTTTAGCGTGCCATACACTTTTTCGCCTGTTACGGTGCAGATAATCTCCTTGTATCCGCCAGATGTTCCTTCGCTGAAGCTCGATACCTCCATGCGCCAGCCTTTTGTCTCGCAATATTTGCTGTACATGCGATAAAGGTCGCCTGCAAAAATTGCAGCCTCGTCTCCGCCTGTTCCGCCTCTGATTTCAAGGATTGCGTTCCTTTCATCTTGCGGGTCGCTGGGAATGAGCAACAGTTTTATCTCCTCTTCAAGTTCGGGAATGGCGGTAGAGCAGTGGTCGAGCTCTTCGCGTGCCATTTCGCGCAATTCGCTGTCGCTTTCATTGGCCAACAGGTCTTTGGCCTCGCTTTGTGACTGCAAAAGGGTAATGTATCGTTTGCGCGCATCCATAATCTGCTCAAGTTCGCGATACTCCTTGTTCAGTCTCACAAAGCGTTTCATGTCGGCAACCACCGCAGGGTCTGTTATAAGTAGTGCAACCTCTTGGAATCGTGCCTCAAGGTCGTTAAGCTTGCTCAGTATGTTGTTGTTTTCTGCCATAGTTCTATTTGCAGAGCTTTTTGGTCCAAGTGAATTTGCGTGTTATGACTGCGTATACTATATAACCCCATCCTGCTGTTCCGATAATCTGTGCAACAGGGCGGTATGCCAATATCTCTTGCGCCTGTTCTATTTCGAGGCACGAAATGTAGCACATATATAAAAATGCGCATATCGACAAACCGCAACAGAGTATATACAGTAACTTGTTCATTCAGTTTCAATATTTGAATTCGCCGAACTCGCTGCGTATAATCAGCTCGTTGTGGTCGCACTCTTCAACGCGGCCTACAATCTGAGCGTCTACGCCAAAGCTCTTGCTTATTTCAATTACCTGCTCGGCATGTTCGGGGCTCAGATATACCTCGAGACGGTGACCCATGTTGAACACCTTGTACATCTCGCTCCAGTCGGTGCCGCTTTGCTCCTTGATGGTCTTGAACAATGGGGGCACAGGGAACAGGTTGTCCTTGATTATTCGTTTGTTCTCTACAAAGTGCATTACTTTGGTCTGTGCACCTCCCGAGCAGTGTACCATACCGTGTATCTGTGGGCGAAGTGCATCGAGCAGTTTCTTTACGATGGGAGCATAGGTGCGTGTGGGCGACAATACCAGTTTGCCTGCATCGAGCGGAGAGTTCTCTACATTGTCTGTCAGGCTAAGACCACCCGAATATACAAGCTCCGAGGGAACTGCACTGTCGTAACTCTCAGGATATTTTTCGGCAAGGTATTTGCCGAATACGTCGTGACGTGCCGATGTGAGTCCGTTACTGCCCATACCGCCGTTATACTCCTTCTCGTATGTAGCCTGTCCGTAAGAAGCCAAGCCTACGATTACATCACCTGCTGCAATGTTGGCATTGTCAATCACATCGCTGCGTTTCATGCGGCATGTAACTGTGCTGTCTACAATGATGGTGCGCACAAGGTCGCCTACATCGGCAGTCTCACCACCTGTGGCATATACTCCGACGCCCATCTCGCGAAGTTCGGCAAGCAGTTCATCGGTTCCGTTTATGACAGCCGAGATTACTTCGCCGGGGATAAGCAACTTGTTACGGCCTATTGTTGACGAAACAAGAATGTTGTCTGTTGCGCCTACACACAAAAGGTCGTCGATGTTCATTATAAGAGCATCCTGTGCAATGCCTTTCCACACCGACAGGTCACCGGTCTCTTTCCAATAGAGATAGGCGAGTGACGATTTGGTGCCGGCACCGTCGGCATGCATTATGTTACAATATTCGGGGTCGCCGCCTAAAATGTCGGGGATTATTTTGCAGAAAGCCTTAGGATACAATCCTTTATCTATATTTTTGATTGCATTGTGTACATCCTCTTTTGATGCCGATACTCCTCGCATCATGTAACGTTGGTCGCTCATTATTTTGTTGCTTTTTAAAAATTACACATGTGTTATTACTACATTTATTCTGCGAAGATACTAAAAAGCAGTGTGAAAAGCTAAAAAAACACTCTTTTTTCGCTTTTCGATAGCCCTTTTTTTCTCTTCTTCTTTTCGTGGGCTTCAAAATCCCCGGCGTGACACAGTCCGCTGTTGACGGAATATTTTGCTATGTGTAAAGATTATTCTAATGCTTTATCCAATATAACCTTCACCTCGTCTTTCTTTATTCCGCCTTCGTGTACCTTCTCTCCGTTCAAATAAAAAGTGGGTACATAGTAGTAGTCGAACTTATCGGCAATATCGGGGTGAATCAGCTCGTCAATCCTCTCCAGCTCTATTTTATTGTATTCGTTGTTTTCCTCTTTAAGTTCATTGATGTATTTGAATGCCCTTATACAGAATGGGCATCTTTCCTGATAGAAAAGTTTTATCTTTTTCATGCCAATTTATTTAAAATGTAAAATAAAATCATAAGACTTTAAGCCTCTCTCTCTTTTATGCTCAATTATCTTTTATCAAATATAAATATACATCTTGCGCGTGGAATTCTTGCAATCGCTAATGTTAATATAATGTAAAATTGATGCATGATATTGCTTAATCTATATCTTTTTGCGTATAATTACAAAAATTATTGTTGTTATATTGTAAGTAAACTTTAGCCTTTGCTGCTTAAGAAGCTTTTGTTTTGTGACATTGTGCGCTGTTGCAGTGTGGATGTTTGACAAAATGGCAGCCGTGATGTTTGCTTGTAAATGATAATAACTGTTTGTATGATTGCAATTTTATTTACATAATAAACTTGAAAACGGGCGCAATTGTATCAAAAATCAAGAATATTATAAAATTAACTATGATTTTGTTCTTTATTTAAATTAATAAATTGTACCTTTGCGACCGATAAACAAAATAACAAAATTTAATATGAAAAAACTCTCTATTGCGGCATTTGCAGCGGTTGCATTAATGACTGTGGGTTGTTCAAAACCGGCAGGAGTGAATTTTAATTTGAGTGGATATGCTCCAGAGGATTCTATTGTTGTTTATATCAACAATTTAGGAGCAAAAGACAAAGATGTACGCGTTGACACACTTGCTGCGCCCAATGGAGTATGTTTTATGCCTGCAGATTACGATAAGGCCAAGGTCATAGTGGTACAGAAACATATCAACCTGAATACAATAAAGAATGGTAGCTAT
>JAEIGA010008854.1_pt1 | contig 15225 bp, 9 predicted proteins | sample 9270691 | NCBI WGS metagenome assembly JAEIGA01 (sample SAMN17057246, study PRJNA624740) | gut metagenome | biome: biome; isolation source: fecal sample | host: Bos grunniens | place: China: Xizang | collected 2019
GAAAGAATTGTAACTTTCGTATTGTGAGAAAACGGGTTTTAGATTTGCTCCAATGTAAACGTTGCTATCTAACATTTTTCCCCAAGATAGTGTGAAGACATAATCGGCTGCTGTGAATTTTCCTACTACATCGCCGTTTTCTTCTGTCATATCGAAACTGCCGTAGTTTAAATATTGCACTCCAAGGGCTAAACTTCCTATTTTATCAAGGGTGTGACTGTATGCAAGTGAGGCTTGATTGATGCCGGAGAATAGTGTGGTGTAGGTAATTCCTATGTCGTTGTGATTTTCTTTTCTAAGTGTTGAGGGGTTGTTGATTATTGCTGTAATATCATCACTAAAACAAGGTAGAAAATCCATGCCTAAGGCTGCTGTTTTTGCTGATGAATGCAAGGAAAGTACGGAATAAACTGCGCTTCCGCCGATTTGTGCTTTTGTGGTAAAGCTTGATATTATCAGTATGCTAATTGCTAATAAATATTTCTTCATAATATATTATAACTGAAAAATATATTTCTTATTGTTGTGGTAATAAAAAAAAAGGACGAAGTTAAGAAAACCTCGTCCTTTTGTAGTGTGTTTTTATTTATTATTGAACTATCAATTTTGCTGCTTCTGATGTTTGGTTTGTTATGATTTGTATCATATACACTCCTTTTTCTAAGCCTGATAATGATATTTCTTGTGTGTGTAATCCTGCTGCTTGACGTCCTTTTTCTAAGCTTGATATTAATCTTCCGTTCATATCAAATATGTTAAGTGTAACATTTGATGAAGAAGATAGTGTATAGCTTAATGTTGTTTGGTTTTGTGCAGGGTTTGGATATAAATCTACGTTTGTAGTTGCTGTTTGTTTTACTGAATTTAAACTTACTGGTTCTGGTTTTTCGCTTGCAATGTTATCGTAATTCATAAATAATCCTTTTCCGTAAGTTGCTGCGTAAATTGCTCCTGGATATTTTGTTTCGTTGTAAACATTGTTTTGAGCATTTGTTGCTATGTAAGTTGTAAATTGAATAGATGGTAAGTTAGCTGTTTGTTGGAATAAGTCGTAAACTGGAACTGCTGGGAATGCTTCTTCTTTTGTCCAAACAACGTTTGCTGCTGTGTAATCAGTTGTTTTGTAAACTCCGTCATCTGTTCCTACGTAAACTGTTGAATCTCCTGTGCTTACTTTTTCTACTAATGCTGAGAAAACTGGTTTTGCATCGTTTTCTAATGTGATAGGAGTAAATACTACGTCTTCTGCATTTTCTGCTGTTAGGTTAGTTGCTCTGTAAATGTTAGCGTTGATTGGTGTATATCCTTGTAGTGTTATGATTGCTACATCGTTGTTTGCGTAAGCTATTGAAGATATACTTCTGTCAAATGAAGCGATTTCTACTGTTGTAAATTTGTTTGCATCATTTGGTGTTCCTCCAAATGATTCTCCGCCTCTGTTTACAGCACTTAAATCATATTGATTTAATCCAGATATTCTGTAAAGTTTTGTTGAAGCAGGTGCATTGTTTGTTGCTTCAATGTCTATTGAAATCAATACTGTGTTTCCGTCTTCTGATGGTGCTATTTCTCTTATTTGACGTTTTCCTTCTTCTGATGAAGTGAAGTTGAATAATTTTACCCAAGGAAGTGAGTTAGGATTATTTGTTTGGTATGTTTTTGTGAAGTTCATTGGTTCATTACATACATATAGTCCGTTTGCTGCTGCAATGAATAATCTACTTCTTACTGGGTTTGATACTTCTATTGAAGTGTCTTGTGTTGTCATTAAATTTAATACTTCTTCTTCTGTGTATTCTGATGTAATTGTGCCAAATCTTTCTGCTGAGAAGACAAAGAAGAATGGGTATCCAAGGTTAGTGCTTTGAACTATTGCAGAGTCTCCGTCTTTTAATTCAAATCCGTGGCTATACATATAGTTTGTTCCGTTTCTTCTTATTGTAAGTTTGTCATTTAATACTAAATAAACTGTGTTTTGTGATGCTTCTGGTGCATTGAATGATTCCCATAATGCTATTGGTGCAATGTATGAAGATTTTTCTACTGATGTTATTGTGTTTGGATGTAAGAATGATAATTCTGTTCCTGCTCCATAGTTCCATGTTTGGTCGTTGATTGATTCGTAATCGTTATTGTCGCTATATGTTCTTGTCATTGCCATATATGGACGTGCTAAAACAACAGGTTTTTTTACTGTTGGAAGAGATTGGTGAATAGCTGATGCTAAAACGTTACTTCCTGTTGGAACTGCGTAAGGATCGATTTGATTTGCTATTGCACTATAACCAGTACTGTTAGGAGACCAAATTGTTTCTGCTGATTTTAATTCTGCACCTGGTGTTGGTATGTAGCTTATTGCATTACTTTCTGCTGCTCCAAATACTGCTCCGTCATTTGTTGAGGCTACGTTGTAATATTGTGCACTTATTAATCCTTTGTTGCAAGCATGCCATTGTACAAATTGTGTTAATGGGTCTTGTTTGTAGATATATACTCCTGCGTCTGTTGCAAGATAAACTTTTATTGAATCTTCTGTTGTTTGTGGATTAGGATCAAATGCTATTGCGTGAATTCCTGCTGGTACGAAACTACCGCTATTTCTTTCTGCTCCACTGCTCGCAATTGTATTGTAGTAGAAAATTGGATCATTGTTAGCGTCAAAACCTGATACTACTGAAGAGCCTCCAGCATAGATAAATTCTTCATCTCTGTCGTTAATAGCAATAGACATTCCTTCGCTTGTTCCAATGTATAGTGAGCCTGATGTTGCAGCTTCCCAACTATTTTCTACTTGTCTGTATATTGCTTCGTTAGAATAGTATCCGTTTCCTGTCGCTTTATAGTAGTTTACTAAAGCATATAGTTTGTCTGTAGTTAAAGAGAAAGATAATTCTATTTTTACTATGATGTCATCTTGACTTAATCCTATTTTATCTTTTGTTAAAGAGTTTGTAAAGGTATTAGATGTTTCAATGTCGTTAGCAATTGCTACTGCTGCGTCATTGTCTAATACGTAAGCAACAGCTACTTTTCCGTTAGCAGAAACTTTTATGTCTGTAACGTTGACCATAGTGTTATTATTTATTGTCGCAGTTTCCCAACTTCCGTTAGAATATACTTTTAAACCTGCATTTTTTGTTGCAACAAATAATTTTCCACCAACAAATGCCATGTCGTTTATGTAAATCCATTCTCCTCCTATGTCATATTTGTCTGGAACTGTTCCTTCCATTTGAGTGAATGAAATGTTTTCTGCAACGAATTGGTATTTTTCTTCATCTGTTTGAAGATTTGCTGCCCAATTTTTATCAAATTCGCTTGATTTGTAAACACCGTTTCCAAGTAATCCTGTCTTGAAGTGTTTTTTTCCTGCTTCTGCTTCTGAATATGAACCTTCTCCTGTTCCTACGTAAATGATACCATTATCATCTTGTGCTATTGAAGTAGCAACATAAGAACTATTTGCACCTTCTCCAAGAGATACTGCTTGCCAATTGTTACCATCGTTAACACTGATAAACAATCCTCCTGTTGGAGAACATGCATAGATTACGCCATCGTTGAATTTGTCAAACATTATGGTGCGTACACGTCCTGCTACATTGTTTGGACCAATTTGATGCCAACCTGTCAATGTTGAATCTGTAACTTCTTCTCCTTCTGCTATTGCAATAGGAGATGCCTTAGCTGAAGCAAATGCTCCAACAAGAAAGAAAACTGCTAAACTTAAGAGTAACTTTCTGCTTTTCATAACTTACTTTTCTTTATTTCTAAATATTATTAAACTTTTCATCTTTTAAGTCGGCAAAAGTACAAAAAAATAATAATGCGCCAAAATATTTTGACCAAAAAATCAAAGAAATAAAAAATAAAACAAAGAATTATTTTCCTAAAACAAAGAATTATTTTAATATTTCTTACCTTTGCAAGTTGAAGTTTATAATAAATAGAGATGGAAATACGTTTCTTCTCTTAAAAAAAGTGATTTATACTATATAATTTATGGATATAATAGAATTAAATAAAAGAATTGAACAAGAAAGTGCTTTTGTCGATGCTATGACTTTGGAAATTTCAAAGGTTATAGTAGGACAAAAGAATATGGTTGAAAGATTGATTATTGCTTTATTGGCTGATGGACATATATTACTTGAAGGTGTGCCAGGACTTGCAAAGACTCAAGCAATAACAGTTTTAGCTAAGACAATAAATGCTAAGTTTAGTAGAATTCAATTTACTCCCGATTTATTGCCCGCTGATGTTACAGGTACAATGATATATTCTCCAAAAGAAGAAGCGTTTTTTGTAAAGAAAGGACCTGTGTTTTCTAATTTTGTTTTGGCAGATGAAATTAATAGAGCTCCTGCAAAAGTTCAATCGGCTTTATTGGAAGCAATGCAAGAACGTCAAATAACTATAGGAGAACAAACTTTTAAATTGCAAGAACCATTTTTAGTTCTTGCAACTCAAAATCCAATTGAACAAGAGGGTACTTATCCTTTGCCAGAAGCTCAATTGGATAGATTTATGATGAAAGTAGTTATTGATTATCCAAGTAAAGAAGAAGAAAAACAAATTCTTAGATCTCAAATTGCTGCGAAAAAAGTGGCTGTACGTCCAATAGTTTCTTTGGAAAATATAATTTGTGCTCGTGAAGTTGTTAAAGAAGTTTACTTAGATGCTAAAATTGAAAATTATATTACAGATATAGTTTTTGCAACACGTTATCCAGAAGAATATGGTTTGGGTAAATTAAAATCTTTAATTAATTATGGCGCTTCTCCTCGTGCAACAATAAATTTGGCGTTAGCTTCAAGAGCGTTAGCTTTTGTGAGAAGAAGAGGATATGTGATTCCAGAAGATGTAAGGAGTATTTGCTTAGATGTAATGCGTCATAGAATAGGTTTGACCTATGAGGCAGAAGCAGAAAATATTAAATCGGAAGATATAATCACTGAAATTGTTAACAGAATAGATGTTCCGTAAAAAGATATGTCAACCGAAGAGATATTAAAAAAAGTTCACAAGATAGAAATTAGGGCAAGACGTTTATCGCAAGAAGTTTTTGCGGGACAATATCATAGTGCTTTTAAGGGAAAGGGTATGACATTTAGCGAAGTTAGGGAATATGCTTATGGAGATGAAATAAGAAGTATAGATTGGAATGTAACAGCTAGAAGTAATAAACCTTTTGTGAAAGTTTATGAAGAGGAAAGGGAGTTAACTGTGATGTTGTTGATAGATGTCAGTGGTTCTACATTTTTTGGTACAGAACAATCGTTGAAATCTGAAATAATAACAGAAATAGCAGCAGTTTTATCGTTCTCAGCAATACATAATAACGATAAAGTCGGAGTAATACTTTTTTCAGATAAAGTGGAAAAATATATTCCTCCTAAAAAAGGTACTTCACATATATTGACAATAATTAGAGAGTTGTTGTTGTTTAAAAAAAATGATGGAGGAACAAATTTTTCTTTGCCATTGGTGTTTCTAAGTAATGTAATAAAAAAAAGAGCAAGTTGCTTTGTGATCACAGATTGCTTTGGAAACTTTGATGATAGCCTACAAATAGTTGCAAAGCGACACGATTTAACTGCAATTTTTGTAAATGATAGACGAGAATTTGAGTTGCCTAATATAGGTCTTGTGCAATTTGAAGATGCAGAAACAAAACAAATGAAATGGATAGATACAACAGATAAAATTACAAGAGAAAATTTTGTAAAGCAAAGACGTAATATTCAATATGAAAATATGTTGAAATTTAATAAATACGGTATAGATAATATCCAAATACTTGCATCGGAAGATTATATAAAATCATTGATAAAATTATTTTCAAAAAGAGGGAAAGCATAAAAATGAAAATAAAACATATAGTAATTCTAATACTATTATCAATTATCACTACAAATTATTTACAATCTCAGGTTGTAAAAGGTCAAGTGGATAAAAAAACTTACAATATTGGTGATAGAATAGAGTTTAGTTTTAAAGTTCCTTTTGATTCAACTCCTCAAACTATCATCGTGAGTAAAAATAATAGTGATAGTTTGGAATTACAGAATACAATAATAGATACTATTTCGGAAAATAATAAAACCTTTTTAAATTACAAGCAATATTATACAAGTTTTATAAGTGGAAATAGGAATGTAGGTGAGGGTGTTATGATAAAAATAGGCAATGATTTAGATAACATAATAAAAGTATTGCCGACAGAAATAGAAATATTAGAATATCCTATAGATACCAATAAAATAGAAGTAAAAGATATAAAACCTGTACTTGAAGAAAAATTTACCTTCAAAGAAATTTTGCCTATAATATATGTGTTGTCAGCACTTATAATAATAGGTGTAGGAATTTATTTCCTTGTTTTGTATATAAGGAAAAGAAGACTAAATATTGAAACACCACAAGTGATAGAAGAGCAACCGAAAATACCTTCTCACATTAAAGCTTTACAGTCTTTGGAGGATTTAGCAAAGAAAAGACTTAGTGAGCAAAGACTTCAAAAACAATATTACACAGAATTAACCGAAATACTATGGCTTTACTTAGAAGAAAGGTTTAGAATATCCGCCTATGAAATGACAAGTTCAGAAATTCTTTCGCAAGTAAAACTCAATAACAACATTTCACGCGATAATTATTTGTTATTAGACAACATATTTACAATATCAGATTTTGTGAAATTTGCAAAACATGAAACAGACCAAGTAATAGATAAAAATATGCTATCTAATGCAAAAGAATTTGTTATAAATACAAAAGAAGAAATTGAATCAAATGAGTCTAATAAATAATATAAGTTTTCAGTATCCATATTTGTTACTTCTTTTGCTAATAGTACCATTAATGGTGCTTTATCACATATATTATGATAAAAGAAGGGTAACAAATATTGTTTATTCAGATCTTTCTCAATTTGCAACAGCGAGAAAAACTCTTAAATTAAGATTAAGAAAATTGCCAGATTATTTAAGAATGCTGGCAGTTATACTTATTATAATATCAATTGCGCGTCCTCAGCTAAACACAGCAAAAGATAAACGAAGTGTAGAAGGAATAGATATTGTATTGGCCTTAGATGTATCTACCTCAATGTTGGCAGAAGACTTTAAGCCAAATAGATTAGAGTCTGCGAAAAATGTTGCTAAGCAATTTATAGAAAATAGAAAAACAGATAATATAGGGATAGTAGTCTTTGCAGGAGAAGCTTATACAAAATGTCCTTCAACAATTGACCATAAAGTACTATTAGAATTATTATCATCAACAGAAAGTGGACAAATAGATGATGGAACAGCAATAGGAGATGGGCTTGCTACAGCCGTAAATAGAGTAAAAGACACAAAATCTAAAAGTAAAGTAATAATTCTAATAACAGATGGTGTAAATAATATGGGGGCAATAGACCCAATAACAGCAGCGAGTATAGCAAAAGAATACAATATTAGAATATACACAATAGGAATAGGCAAAAAAGGACATGCACCTTATCCATATTACACTCCATTTGGTAAACAATATCAAAATGTTGAAGTGAAAATAGATGAAGAATTACTAAAAGAAGTAGCATATACAACAGGAGGAAAATATTTCCGTTCAACTAAAAACTCTTCCTTAGAAGAAATCTTTAAAGAAATAGATAAAATGGAAAAAACCAAAATAGATGTTTCTCTTTATAAACATACAGAAGATGTAGGTGATAAATTCATATTGATAGCTTTGATAATTTTGATTTTGGAAATGATTTTACGAAAAACATATTTAAGAACAAATCCGTAATACAATGATACGATTAGAGAATCCCCAACTTTTATATTTATGGATATTGATACCGATATTTTACTTATTGCATTATTTCTACATTAAGTTGAAAAGAAAAAAACTTAAACAATTTGCAGAAGAAAAAACACAACAAATCATTATTCCAGATTTGTCAATAGGTAAACAATATTTTAAATTTACTTTATGGAATTTATCATTTTTCTTTTTAGTTTTAGCCTTAGCCAATCCACAAAAAGGCACATCAGTTGAAAAGAAAGAAAGAACGGGAACAGATCTTATGGTATGTTTAGATGTCTCTAATAGTATGTTAGCAGAAGATCTAAAACCAAATAGAATTAGTAGAGCGAAGCAAGCATTAACGCAATTAGTAAATCAATTAGAAGGAGATAGAATAGGAATTGTAATATTTGCAGGAACTTCCGTAGCTCACCTTCCAATAACCTCCGATTATACAGCAGCAAAGACTTTTATAGAAGTAATAGACACAAAATTAATAGAAACACAAGGCACAGCAATAGCAGAAAGTTTAGAAAAAGCCTATTCTGCTTTTGAGAATCAAGACGAAACTAAGCGTTCAAGAAGTATAATTTTAATATCAGATGGAGAAGATAATGAGGAAGGAGTATTAGATGTAACAAAAGAAATAGCGAAAGAAGGAGTAGTTATAAATACCATAGGCTTAGGACAAACAGAAGGTACACCAATACCTATTTACGATAAAGGTGGGCGAAGTCAATATAAAAAAGATGCAAATGGCAACATAGTACTGACAAAATTAAATGAAACACTATTAAAAGAAATAGCAGAAGAAGGAAAAGGAGTCTATATTCGAGCAAATAATACCTCAATAGGATTAGACAATATATTAGCTAGGATAAACAAAATGGATAAAAACGAATATGAAGCAGTGGCTTATAAGAGTTTTGAAAGTAAATTTTATGTTTTTGCGATAATAGCCTTATTTTTCTTATTGTTAGAATGGCTAATTTTTGAAAGAAAGAACAAATACATCAACAGAAAACTATTTTTTGGAAATGAATAAGAATTTTGTATTAATAATCTTTGCATTAATAATCTTTGCCTCTTGTGATAAAGAAAAAAGAAAACTAAGAGAAGGTAATGACTCTTATAAGGAATCAAACTATCAAAAAGCAGAAGAGCAATATAGGGAATCCTTAGTCTCAGATAGTAATTACCTAAAAGCACAATATAATTTAGCAAATGCAAGTTATAAACAACAAAAACAAGAAAAATTACAAACCTCACTAAAATATTACGAAGAGTATCTAAAAGGGAATTCTATTAATGATACAATAAATAATGCGAATGCAATATATAATAGAGGAAATGTAAATTTTCAATTGTTTAATTCAGATACGACGAATGAGCCATCTGCTAAAATGCAATATTTAGAAAAAGCTTGCGAGGATTACAAACAAACATTAAGATTAAACCCAGAAGATAGTGCTGCAAAATACAACTTAGCATTAACGCAATACTTACTAAAAAAGAATAAAGATAATAAAAATAATCAACAACAGCAACAACAACAGCAACAACAAAATTCTCAACAACAACAGCAACAACAAAAAAAAGATAACTCAGATACTCCTGCACAGCAAAAGAGAATGAAAGACAAAAAAGACATGGAAAGAATGTTGGAAGCGTTGAAAAATAACGAAAAACAAACATTAGAGAAAGTAAAAAAAGAAGAAGAAAAACAAGTTCAAAAAAGGTATATTGAAAAAGACTGGTAAGCTATGAAAAAACACATAACATTATTCTTTATTGCTATAATTTATTCAATAGCACTTTTATCTCAGGAAATAGAATTTAAAGTTGAGGCTCCGAAAGTTGTAGGGAAAGATGAGAGATTTAAAGTAAGTTTCATAATAAATGATGATAATCCCAAGAATTTTATAGCACCTACATTTCAAGACGTAAATATACTAAGCGGACCTAATGTAATGCGAAGTTCTTCTGTGAAAATCATAAATGGAAAGAGAGAAGCAACTACCACTACGACATACACCTATTTTCTTCAAAGCATAAATACAGGTATAATAACAATACCACCAGCCAAGGTAAGAGCTAACGATCGTACTTATTATACAAAGGCAGTAAACATTAAGGTAGAAAAAGATCCAAGTTTACAAACAAGAGCTAAAAATGACCCTAATTATAACCCATACAAACACGCAGATCGTCCAAAAGTCAAGACCTTAGATAGTAAATCCGTATTTGTAAAAGCTATACCGAGCAAAACAAAAGCTGTTGTTGGAGAAGAAATAATAGTATCATATAAACTATACACACTTGTTCCAATATCTGAATATCAAGTTGATAAATTTCCATCTTCACAAGGCTTTTGGGTAGAAGAATTGGACAATCAAACAAAACCATCACTTGAAAAAGAAATAATAGATGGCAAATTATATCAAGTTGCAACGCTAAGACAGGTATTAGTTTATCCACAAAAAACAGGAAAGCTTAAAATTGCACCTATGAGCATAGAAGTCTTAGCTCACATTGAAACAGGAGAAACAAGAAACGAAAGACATTTGACAGGAGACCCTATAATAGATGCTTTTTTCAATGATCCATTCTTTTCAAGACCTTCACGTGTAATAGAGACTGTTAATAAAAAATTAAAGACCAATTCATTGGAAATAGATGTAGAACAATTACCAACTTCAAACAATAATTTTTCAGGAGCAGTAGGACAATTTACAATAGAGACTAAGATAGATACAACACAATGCAAAACAAATGAAGCAATAACCCTTACCTACACTATAAAAGGAGAAGGAAACCTATCATTAATAGATAACATAAATCTTAAACTACCCGATGAATTTGAAGTGTTTGAACCAAGCATTACAGACAAAATAACAAAAATCTCATCAGGACAAAAAGGTGAAAGAAGTTTTCAATATGTAATTATACCAAGAGTAGAAGGTAATTTTAAAATACCATCATTAGACTTTACCTACTATGATACCAAGCAAGGCGACTATAAAGTATTAGACACAGAAATATATTCCTTAAAAATAGCCAAAGGAGATAATTCCGAAGATTATGTCAATCAACTTGCCGAAAAGGTAAAATACAATAATATGGATATAATTGATATAACATATCGTTATAATTCCAACTCTGTTTTAGCAAAACCCTTCCACAGCTATTGGTTTTACTTATTAGTAATATTAATCATTTCTTCATTGATTACAATGATTAAGTTAACCGAAACACAAGTAGAAAAGAATAAAGACCTTGTTGCAGTAAAATTACGAAAAGCCAATAAAGTAGCAATAAAGAGATTGAAACAATCAAGACTATATTTAGAAAATAAACAATTCTCAGAATTTGAAACAGAAATAGGACAAGCACTTTGGAACTATTTGTCAGATAAATTCAAGATTGCTCGTTATGATTTAAACATAGAAAATATAAAAACACAACTTCAAAAAAGTCAGCTTAGTCAAGACTTATTAAACAAAACGCATTCCCTATTAGAAAAATGTGAATATGTGCGATTTTCACAAAACAAAACAAATGAACTTTACAAAGAATTATTTTTACAAACAGAAGAACTTATTACAGAAATAGAAAATCAAATGTTAAACATAAAAAAACAAAACAAAAAAAACAAAACAACATTTCTATTCACGCTTTTCATAACACTAATCACCTCTTTATCCTTACAAGCACAAACAATATATGATGCCAATCATGCATACGAACAAGAAAACTATGAAAAAGCGCTTTCAATATATAAACAATTAGAAAAGCAAGACGTTTCAGCAGAACTCTACAACAATATAGCCAATACATACTTTCGTTTAAGCGACTATGTTAATAGTACATTGTATTATGAAAAAGCATTAAAACTATCTCCACGCAACGAAATATATCAAACCAATAACAAAATATCCAAAACCCGACTAATGGGAGATGTATATAAAATACCAGATTTCTTTTTGGTAAGATGGTTAAAAAATGTCTATAATCTATTAACTCCAATGACATGGGCATTGCTAACAATTTTCTTTTTGCTTGTTTCAGCTGTTTTATTTTTTATCTATTATTTTACTTCCGACAAAAAAGTTCTTTTCTTCTATTTAACACTATCGTTTTTTATCCTAACAATAGCCTCATTCTCATTTGGACTTGCAAGAGAGAACGCAATACACTCACAAGACAATGCAATAGTTATTAAACTTCCAGAGCAAGAAGGAGAAAAAATAAAACTCTTTAAAGGACAAAAAGTAGAAATAAAAGAAAGAAATTTAGACAAGATAAGAGTCCTAACAGAAGATGGAAAAGAATATTGGATAGAAAAAGATATGGTAGCAATAATATAAAGCTTTTTTATGAGAGAAGATTGCGTTGAACAAAAAGGAATTGTTATAAAAAAACAAGAAGATAAAGTTGTAGTAAAAATAGAACAAAAATCTACTTGTTCCTCATGCCATGCAAGAGGAGCGTGTACGAGTTTAGACAAAAAAGACAAAGAAATAGAAATAAAAACCAAAGATATAGAGAATTATAACATAGGAGATAAAGTGATAATTGCAATAAGTACTAAATTAGGAATGAAAGCCGTTCTCATTGCATTTGTTTTACCACTTGTTTTACTTATTATCGCAATGTTTTTGTCAATAAAAATCTTTTTGCTCTCACAATCTCTTTCAGCTCTTATTTCCCTGATAGTTGTAGCTGCATATTATTTTCTACTTTACAAACAAAACCATAGACTAAGCAAAGAATTTACATTTTCAATCAAAGAAAAAATAACAGAATAAAAAGATATGAATATGAAAAAAATAGTCTTTTCATTAATGATAATGTTGCTTTGTGGTAAACTATCTTACACACAAAACACACAAGACTACTTTCCAATAGGATTAACAAGTAGTGAAATAGATATAAATAACGCAAGACTTTCTTGGGCTTCGCATCAAAATGCAGATTTTTGGCAATTGGTCTATCAAGCTGCACTTGCAGAAGAGCCAATAGAATTAATACTGACAGATACTGTTGCTTATCTTAGTGAACTTACACCAAATACACGTTATATGTGGAAGGTGAGAATGATAGACATAGACGGAGATACAAGTCTTTGGAGTAATGAAAATTATTTTTACACATTGAGTGATGACACTATTTGTCCACAAGTATCAGATATGTTTTTAGGAACAATGAGTAATAACTCAGTAAACATTCAATGGCAACCAGCCGAAGGAACAAATACTTGGCAAATAGTTTGTGGAGAAGTAGGAACAAATCCAGATAATTACGACATAATACCTCAAACACAAAATTATGAATACACATTCAATCAAGAATTTGTAGAAACAAATCAATATCAATTTGCATTAAGAACAAATTGTCAAGGCACATTTGGAACGTGGAAATATTTATATGCGAAATTTTTAACAGAAAATTCTGTTTTTCAACTTCCAATACAAATAGATTTTGAAGACACAACAGAAAACAAACTCATAGGAACGCTTAATACAGCAGAAAATCCTTGGAAGATTTCCTCAGCAATCAACTCAGGTAGCTTTGGAAGCAAATCACTTCACGTAAGCAATGGAAATAATTATGCATGCAACAACAATACTAATTCAGTTAGTTATGCCTACATAGACTTTTATATACCAGAATACGCTGAAAGTTTCTATATAGATTTTAGTTATCACACTCCTTCTGAACTTCAAAATGCAGGATTAAAACTTTACCTCATTGCACCAGGAACATCAATAAGCATAAACAACCTTCCGAACGAACAAGATCAAGTAGGCGAAACTGTTTATAGAGGAGGAAACAATCAATGGATAAGAGAACACATTGAATTTCCAATTTTCCACAGAGGAACAACAAAACGACTACTTTTTGTGTGGTACAACACCTCACAAGCACCAACCTCACACGCTGTTGCAATAGACGACATATATTTAACAGCACGTTATTGTGCAGTTCCTCAAAATCTTCAAGCAAACTACATAAGTACATCTTCTGCAACATTATTTTGGGACTTTGCAGAAACACAAAGCGTATTTAACCTACAATATAGAAAATCGCAAGACACAACTTGGAACACAATCAACTCAATAACATCAAACTATTTATTAGAAAACCTACAACATAGCACAGAATATGTTTATAGAGTACAAGCAGACTGTGGAGAAGAACAAAGTTTTTGGTCAGAACCATTAACATTCACAACTCACACTTTAATTCTACCGCCTGCAAATCTAAGAATAAATGAATACTCTTATGACTATGCAAAAATTACATGGGAAAACAACCTTGAAGCAGAGTCTTATTTGATAGAAGCCTTACATACAACAAACAATACAGCAACACTTCATCAAACAAACCTAAATACAATAGAACTATCGCAACTATTACCAAATTCAATCTATCAAATAAACGTAAAAGCCATATCTCAAATGCAAGACACAAGCCTTGCATCGCAAATATACTTACATACACTATGTTATCCACAAACAGAGTATCCTTATTATGTAGAAGATTCAATCACATTCTCAACATTAAGTTCTTTTTGCAACTTTTCAGATTGTTGGCGAGTAGAAGCCGATACATTATTCTCTCCAATATTTGAATTACACACTCTTTCAAATCCATATCTTACCTTTAACTATTCTTCATTGCAAGGTGTAAACTCACAACTCTTCGTTTCAGTAAATGGAGAAGCAATGCAAGAAATGGATTTCTATTTTGTAAATGGAGAAAACACCCTTTCGTTAATGGGATTCTTGGGAACAGATAATGTTCGTTTTGCAATCCGCAGTCAAATGGATACAATCGCAGAAAGAACCTATGCAATAACTGATTTTTCAATTAAAGACACTTGCCTAAGCCCTGAAAGCCTAACCGTAACTCATATTTCACACTCCTCTGCTCAAATAGAATGGCAAACAATTGGCAATATAACCGAGCATAACCTTACATTGATTAACACACAAGAAGCCGACACACTTTCATTCTCTAATGTAAACTCACCATTTGTGATTTCAGACCTTCAACCTATGCAAGAATACAAAGTAATTCTTTATTCCTCTTGTGAAAATCAACAAGCACTGAATTTTATTGAAGAATACTTTACAACTTCCTCACAATCCGAAACCTGTTTAACACCAGAAAATTTCGTATGTCAGCACTATCAAGTAAAAGGCGATGAAACCATTATTTGCACATGGGACGAAGTAGAAGGCAATCCTTATATTCAATGGGAAATACAATACAAAGAACGCTTAGCAGTTAATTATACTTCTGCTATGGTTTCTCTATATCCTCGTTTTACTTTGAGAAATCTTGATATGGGACAACAATTCGATTTCAGAGTAAGAGCAATATGTTCGGTAGGCGACACTTCCTCTTGGACAGAAGTAGTTC
>JAEIGA010008855.1_pt1 | contig 15225 bp, 15 predicted proteins | sample 9270691 | NCBI WGS metagenome assembly JAEIGA01 (sample SAMN17057246, study PRJNA624740) | gut metagenome | biome: biome; isolation source: fecal sample | host: Bos grunniens | place: China: Xizang | collected 2019
AAGCTGCTCCATGTTGTTGAAGTTGAATGCAGGGATGGCATAGCCACCTTCAATTGCCTTAGCGAACATTTCCTTGGTGTTCACGAGGCCGAGTTCCTTGTAAGAAATCATAATCGTATAATTTGTTTTAAAAATCGTTTCGTTGACACAAAATCTTGGCAAAAATAACTAATTTTGCTGAAATTTAAAAAAGATTCTTCACTTCATTCAGCATAACACCATGAATAACAAGGCAATCATTTTCTCAGCACCGTCTGGGGCAGGCAAAAGCACTATCGTAAATCATCTCCTGGGTATCCATCCCGAACTTGAATTCTCCATCTCTGCTACATCCAGAGCTCCTCGCGGCCAGGAAAAGCATGGGGTCGAATACTATTTCTTTTCGGCAGATGATTTCAGAAAGATGATCGCCGAAGACAAGTTCGTTGAATATGAAGAAGTATATGCTGGCTCCTTCTACGGAACACTCAGGTCCGAGGTGGAACGAATCTGGGCTAAGGGACATGCAATAGTGTTCGACATCGATGTGCAGGGAGGAGTCAATCTCAAGAGGATTTTCGGAGACCAGGCTCTTTCTGTCTTCATTCAGGCTCCGTCAGTCGAAATTCTGAGAGAGCGACTGATCGGACGAGGAACAGACACTCCGGAGGCTATCGAAAAGAGAGTTGCGAAGGCTGCTTCTGAAATGGAGTTTGCAGCAGGAAAATTTGACTATGTGCTCGTGAATGACGATCTCGCCACAGCCAAAGCAGAAGCAGAAAAGGTTATCTCCGGATTTCTTGAAAAATAGGGATTTCATTCATATAATATATGAACATTGCAGTCTACAGCGGCTCATTCAACCCGTTGCACATCGGTCATCTCGCCATCATAAGACACATGCTTGAAAAGGCTGGCTTCGACATGGTATATCTGATAGTATCACCAAAGAATCCGCTGAAAGACAGCATCAGCAGTGCATCAGGCCACGAGCGCTATCTCGCAGCCTTAGAAGCTGTCAACCGACACTTCTCTCCTGAACAGTCAGAGAGACATGGCTGTTCAGATGGACAGAATAAGGTCAAGGTCGATGACATCGAACTGACAATGCCAGAACCTCACTATACAATCCGCACATTGAACGCCCTCAAGGAAAGAGAACCCGAAAACTCATTCACTCTTGTCATAGGGGCTGATAATCTTGCCGACATAAGACGCTGGAGAGACTACAGCAGCATCTTGAAGGACTTCGGGGTAGCAGTCTTCCCACGTGCAGGCCATGACCTTGAGACAATAAAGCAAGACCTCCTCGAGGAAGATCCTGCCTATAAGATTCAGATTGCAGACGCCCCGATGGTGAACATATCCTCCACAGAAATCCGGGAAGGGCTCCTTAGCGGGAAGGACATCTCACACCTCTTGATGTAACCTATTTAGAAATAATACGACAGCGTCATGGATACTGAATGCAATTTCATCAGAATGTCGTTTTTAATGTATATACGATCATTCTCATACTCTCTTTCTACATATCTTCCTGCTTCACACAAATAGCCCACCCTCAAGCTAAATGCTGAAAAATCCACACCTACAGCAGGTGACACGATTAAGGCGCCTCCCCTACTCCTTTCCTTGAAAATCATCTCCCCTCCTATATGGAAATCAACAAAGGGAGACAAATGTTCATTTAGGAAATTATACTTTGCCGCAAAAAAGACCGGCAGTTTGACAGCCCCAGAAAAATCATACTTCAAGCCAGTTCCACAGCCCACAAATTCCCCGTGACCAAGTTTGACTCCATGTAAAGTCAGCAAAGAGAATGAGTTGCTGATCAGGCCTTCCGTCACCCCTATATCACCTCCATAGGAAATAAGTCCGACATATTCCTTATCGGAAACATCATTGTTTTGAGCTAATAATCCTAATCCCCACAACGAAACTAGAAATACGAGTATTATCTTCTTCATTTTTAACAAAATTTAGTATCAATACACATAGGGAACCACTTTACTTCTTTTTCGTCCGCATTCATCTCGAAAGCAAACAATGGCAGAAGCATAGCCAAAAGCAAAATAAACTTTCGCATACATTAAAAATTAGAAATTGTCGTAACAAAAGTACAGCATAGAATGAAAATAACGTCCAAAAGGTGTCTTTCAAAAGGGCTCAAAACACACATCGTAACTAATTGATATTCAAATAAATAAGAAGGCTGAAAGATTTTGAAATCTTTCAGCCTTCTAAATGTTTGATAATCAAGCCGATTTAAAATACAATAAAAGCTTATAACTAAGCTAATTTTGAAAGGAAGTGAGTCTTATGAACAGGATTGACTTCTTCTATCATTGCTTTTATTCTGCTTTTCCTTATATAAATCGTATTGATAGACTTGTTGACAAGATGCGAAATTGTTGTCGCATCAAATCCCATGGCAAAATAACCGAAAATTACCCGATCCAAATCTTTTAATCTAGGCAGTTCTTCTTTCAAATTGGTCATAATCCCGTCAAATCCCTCATTCAGCATCGTCTCTAAACGTTCGTTACTGCTTGTATCGTTGCGAATCTCATCTATAATAGCCACGACGCGCTCATATATTTTCTTCTCTGCTTCCCGCCTGTTCTGATTCTGGAAATACTCATCGCATAATACTCTCAATGTCTCAAACTGATTTCTATACAGATTTATATATTTGTCTTTTAATGACTGTCGATCCTCTTCCTGAGAGTATTTAAGCTGACGTATCAATTCCTCGGCATAGAGAAGATTGTTTTTCTTCTCCTCTTTCACCATTCTCATGTAATAATCGGCTATATATGCGACAATACACAATAAGAATATAGCAGTAATAATTATGGTAAAAATACCCCACAGGCGATTACGGGCTTTACATTCTGCCAATTCATACTGTGTCTCATGATAATCTCGCTGAGCTATGGACAATGATTGATTCAAAGCTTCAGTTATGATAAGGTTATCAGCAACATTAGATTCCTCCAGAAAACTCAAGGCATTAAAATAATCACCATTTATCTTCGCTATTCTATATTGCCAATAACTCCTCTGTTCTGACAAATCGGTATTTTCAAGAAGTTTGATTATTTCCCCCGAACGTTCTTTCTCGCCTATAATGTCAAGTGCGTATGCATAGGCCCAATAGCCTTGTATTGTCATTAATTCTGAGCCCCACTCAGACAAGATAGATTCGTATATTTCAACTGCACGCAGAGCATTATCATTTGAACGCATCAATATCACAAAGGCATAACAAAGTTCACAGTTTGCTCTAAGTATTGTATCCAAAGACTCTCTACTTAACAAAGAAAGCAGCATCCGCTCAGATTGTTCATAATCAAATCTATCAGCAAGCAATTGTGCCATTTGCAGTTCGGCAATACAGAGATAACGTTCTTGAGATATACTGCTGAATATCTTGATAGATTCCTGCAGGCAATTATATTGTTCCAACTCATTGTATGTAGCACGATAAGTGTCCGCCTGAATAATTTTTATCATACCAAGATAAAGGCTATCGGAATGCCTGGCCACCTTTTCTGCTTTAGTAAATTCAAGAATAGCATCGTCGTACTCTTTCCGGTTATAATACGCAACTCCATGATAGTACAGCGCACGGGCATAATAATCTCTTTTTCCGTGATTTCTATAAAAATCTACTGCCACATTTGAAATGGAATCATCCGTCACATCTATGAAATTCTTATCCAATGCCATGACATGGAGCAAGGCATGGTGAGCCCTAAGTGAGTTGGACGTCAAAAGTCCTCTGTCAATCGAATCTAAAACAATCAGCGCACTGTCGGGACGAGTTAGAATATATGACTCGATATCCGATAATTCATTGTTGATATTAGATGGCACACAGCCATAACAAGCAAGAAAAACCGATACAAACAAAGGTATAATATGTTTCATGAGCAACTTTAAATGACAAATAATTACGATTTTCCAAGAAACTTTCTATATTTGGTGCGGAACGACCTATCTTTCAGTAAGGCAGTTGCTGGCCTTGGATGGTGTGGGTGGTCCCGCACCTTTCTTTTAAAAGACGTACTACAATAGATAGGGGAAACCGCGTAATATAGAAATTGTCATAAATTGATGGGACATCCCAAAGCATACTCGCAGTTTCCCCTTTATAGATTCTATTCTAAACTATAGCCTATTTATTCTCAACAATCTCCTTCGCCCTTGCAAGAGCAGGAACAATGTGAGGGAAGATACAGTCCTGACCGATCTCCAGGTCAACACCGAACTTCACAAGAGACTCGTGTACCTTATCGGTGACTCCTGAAAGAATCACAGTCACTCCCCTCTTATGAGTACGCTCACAAAGGTTTCTGAGGTTGTTTATTCCGGTCGAGTCAATAAACGGAACTTTTCTCATACGTATGATACGCACCTTAGTAGCCTTATTCTTACTCTCAATTTCCTCGAAACGGCTCGCAAGTCCAAAGAAGAAAGGTCCGTCGATCTCATAGACCTCGACACCTGATGGAATGTCAAGCATATCGGTATTTTCAAGAGATGCCTTCTCCGCGTCCTCTGTAGCAGCCACCTCATGCCCCTGAAGAACTGAAACTGTAGAAGTCTCCATCACACGACGTACAAACAATACGATAGCGAGAACCACACCCACCTCTATGGCAACTGTAAGGTCCACGATGACAGTCAGGAAGAATGTGATCAGAAGAACAGACACATCCGACTTGTCACCCCTGAGCAGATATTTGAAGGTCTTCCACTCACTCATGTTATATGCCACCTGTACAAGGATGGCAGCCAGACATGAAAGCGGGATATAAACTGCGTATGGCATCAGGAACAAGTAAATAAGGAGCAATACCACAGCATGGATTATACCTGTCACAGGAGACTTTCCGCCGTTGTTGATGCTTGCCATTGTACGAGCCAGAGCTCCTGTTGCAGGAATACCACCGAAAAGAGGAGTGATGATGTTGGCTATTCCCTGTCCGATAAGCTCCGTATTGGCATGATGCTGCTTTCCTGTTGCACCGTCTGCCACCATAGCAGCCAGAAGTGACTCTATCGCACAAAGAATAGCGATGGTGAATGCTGGGGAGACGAGACCTATGATAGTTTCCTGGTCGAACTGTGGTGCAACCGGCTTAGGCATCGGCAGGCCATTTGCAAGTTCCGGGAACTTAGATCCGATAGTAGCCAGTTCCACTCCTGCAAACCTGCTCAAGAGGAGAGATGCTACTGTGCCGACTATCAAAGCTATGAGTGAACCAGGAACCTTCTTTGTCACTTTGCTCCAGCTGAAGCAGATCACAAGACAGAAGAGGCTCATCGCAAACTCCACCCAATTTATGCTGCCAAGATTCTGGAAATAGCATATCCACTGGGGGATGAATCCTGCAGGAACCTGCAGATCCAGCGGAAGACCGAAGAAGTCCTTCATCTGGGTAGAGAAAATTGTCAATGCAATACCGCTGGTAAAGCCCACCACGATAGGATATGGGATATATTTGAAAATTGCTCCCATCTTGAAGACACCCATAAGAATCAGGAAGACACCAGCCATGATAGTGGCAATGATGAGTCCCTGCATTCCATACTGCCCTACGATTCCTGCAACTATCACAATAAAGGCTCCTGTCGGGCCACCGATCAAAAAGTTGGAACCGCCAAAAAATGAAATGAGGAATCCTGCAACTATAGCAGTTATAAGACCCTGCTGGGGAGTCACACCGCTGGCTATACCGAATGCAATCGCCAACGGCAAGGCGATGATACCGACAATAATGCCGGCGATAAGGTCAGACATGAACTTCTTGTTGTCATATCCGCCCTTTCTGAACAGCCCGAAGAACTTGGGCTGGAATAGTTCGTTCAGTTTAAAATTCATATATTCAAAGGTTTCTCAAAAAACGAAAAATGCACATTTCCATATTTCTTTTCCTTTATAAAATATGGATGAGAGCTGAAGTCATGCTCTTCGGGATGCTCCAGAATCAGATAAGCTCCCGGATGGAGTATATCTCGCGCGAACACCTTGTCCGGTATTGTTGGAAGATCTTCCAAGGCATAAGGCGGATCGGCAAAGATGATATCGAACTTTTCCCTGCAGATTTCAAGGAATTCAAACACATTATGCCTTACGACAGTGAGGTTTTTCATACCGAACTTTGCAGCCTGTGACTTTATGAAGTTGGCATGCAATGGAAGCATTTCCACACAATATACCATTGACGCACCACGTGAAGCAAATTCATAAGATATCGCTCCAGTGCCTCCGAAAAGGTCCAGGACCTGCAGACCTTCAAGTTCGTATTCATTATTAAGAACATTGAACAGACCTTCCTTGGCAAAATCCGTAGTTGGTCGTGCCTTGTATCCTTGGGGAGGAAGGATGGTCTTTCCTTTAAGTTTACCACCGATGATTCTCATCTTGACCAGAGATTAAAGCTGCTCGACATTACGGAAGTACCTATACAAGGACATTTCCTGATCACTCTCCAGAGGGGTACAGAAACATACTGTAGAGACCTCAGGATTAAGTTGAAGGTTCTTCATCGCAAGAAACAGAAAATACTCTGCTGTAGTAAAATCAGGAGACTGAAACGAATTGCACAGCATCAGACTACGTCCTTGGGCTATTACCAGATACAGATATCCATCCATATAGGATGCAAGTATCTTGTTATAATCCTGAAGTGACTGAAGCCTGTCAAGCATATAGTATAGCTCAGGGAGAGCATGAGCCTTATTTCCGTCAGTCTTGAGTACTGTCTCAGAAACCACCTTTGACAAAGTTTCACCGATAGCTGTAGAATAAACGAGAACAGCTCCATGCTGAGGAACCGAGACGCTGTCAACAGGATCTTCGTCGGCGAGATTCACAACCTCAGAAAGAAGCTGACGCGCAGACTCTGCAGAATAAAAATGTTCAGGTACAAGCGCACACTTAGGCGTAAAGACGGAGATATTTACCTCGTCATATCGCTTCTGGAATTCAGGGGTTGTAAAAATGCGCTCAGAGCTCATCCATCCGGAAGAATGAACGAGCCCATCAGTCTCTACTTTAAAAGAATATCCACTCAAGCCTACTTGAATGGATATTCTGTCTTTATTCTCTATCATAGCCTTCAGACTACTCCCAGTTTCCTGCATTGTTGTTAGGAGCTGTCACGCTACCAACCTGAAGTCCCTTATACTTACCCTGATCTTCTCTCTCAGCATCAAGGTTGATTCGAAGCTGATTGTCAAGACCCTTAAGAAGAGACTTGAAAGGCATAGAAGCCTCGAAAAGAGGAACCTTTACACCTGAAACCATCTTGATGGTTGATTCCATGATCACTGAATCACCGCTGAATGGAATAAGAGCAAGAGAGTCAACATTAAAATCAGTACGGCTGCAGAAAAGAGTATCCTTTACCGGAATCTCACTGGCAACCTGGAACACGAGATTCTGCTCACCAGCCTGATAAAGTTCGTAAAGCTTCTGATTGAACTGCTCCTTCTTAAGATTGCGATACTTCTTCTTGAGCTGCTCTGTCTTAGCCATAGCAAGAGAGTCATCCTTTGAACCGATCTGCATGACAACCTTCATCTTTCCCTCATTATAGAACCACTTGAGAGAGTCAACGGTTGGAGAATATCTTCCGTTCACATTCTTGAAAGCCACCTGAAGGTCACGGATATCCTTAAGTCTCTGGATAGCGACGCCTTCACGATATTCACGATACTTCTTGAATTCCACTGGCTTCATTACACTCTTTACATTGGCATAAGTGAGTCCTACAATGGCTGCAGGAAGAACTAAATAGGTTAAAACCTTCTTAATAATTGGATTCATTATGTTTGAGTTTTTATTTTTCGTTTAAAAATGCCGGACAAAGTTAGAAAATTCATTTATGAAATGCAATATAATTTTGTAATTTTGCACCCGAAATATAGGAGTAAAGAATGGAATATATCAAATCTCGTGACATACAACAATTGATGAAGCTCATCATCAGTTCCGGCAACATCGCCATCATCGGCCACATGAAACCCGATGGAGACGCACTTGGAAGTTGTGTGGCAATGTTCCATTTTCTCGGACAATGCGGTGTAGAAAAGAGGCATATCATTTTCCCCGATGCTTTTCCGGCATACATCGACTTCATTACCGAAGGCATGGAAAAAGAAAGCATCCTGACACATACCGACGATCCGGAGACAGCAGAAAGAGCCATAAGAGACAGCGACCTGATAATCTGCCTGGACTTCAATGCGTTCCACAGGACAGACAGACTTGAAAATGCACTTATAGAGTCATCCGCGAAGAAGATACTCATAGATCATCATCTCAATCCTGACCTCAGAAATTTCGAGGTCGTATTTTCCGAAACGGAAGTGTCATCCGCATCAGAACTTCTCTTCCACGTGCTGAAGGCCACACCCGTGACCGAAGGCCAGATAACAAGGCTCGATCCAAGGGCCCGCACCGCCCTGATGACAGGCATGACCACCGACACCAACAATTTCGCAAATTCGACTTACCCGTCGACACTCAAAATGGCATCAGAGCTTCTGGAAGCAGGAGTTGACCGGGATCTCATAGTCCACAACCTGTACAATCGCCACAGCGAAAATCGCATGAGACTCATGGGGCATGTCCTTAAAGACCTGATGACCATCACATATGACGGTGTGGCATACATCGTGCTTGATTCCAGGACACAAAAGGAATACGAGATCAACGACGGGGACACCGAGGGCTTTGTAAACCTTCCGCTTGCCATAGACAAGGTCCGTATGAGCCTGCTCCTGAAAGAGGACGGAGACCGCGTCAGAGTATCGATAAGGTCCAAGAAAGGCACGTCTGCAAACTTATGTGCCAAAGAGCATTTCAACGGAGGAGGACACGAGAATGCAGCAGGAGGACGACTCCATATCGGGCAAGAGATAGGATCCATAAGAGATGCTGCTGCTTACATAGAAGAACATACACATTTATTTTTGAACGGAAAATGAAAAGACTGATCAGACTTTCGCTCCTGATACTTGTATGCCTGACCGGCAGTTCCTGCATCAAGGAGAAACTTGAAACCATATATTCCAGCCAGGAAAGCAAGATCGACACATATCTTGCAAAATTCGACTCCACCATGATTTTCCGCAACGGAGGCTCAAACAGGCTTACAAAAGTCAAGGGTGATGGCGAAAGACTTGAAGCCAATGGCATGGTTTCATTCTACTATGCAGGATACACATTTACAAACGGAGCACCATCAAAGGCAAATCTATTTGTAACGAACCATAGGGAAACTGCAGATCAGGCAGGTTGGACACTGACAGACGAACAGTTCACCGTATATGAAGTGAACATGGAGGACGCAAGTCTGCTGGAAGGACTCAGAAAGGGGCTTCTGGGAGTTCAGCCGGGCGAAGAATGCGAAATCGTCTTTTCAGGAAAATACGGATTCGGAAAGAAATCTTTTGGTATGATTCCTGCAAATTCTGCCCTGCTTTATAAAATCTGGGTGGCAGGCGTCGCCAACGATTAGGAATCTCCGGCATTTTTATTACCTTTGCAGGTTCAAACTTAGAAACCAAGAATGAAGAAGACATTTATCCATTTTCTTTTCGTCATAGCAGCCATAGCTTCTACAGGCTGCGCTAAAACTGTTGCAGAAGGCCCTAACGATGCAAAACAGCGTTATTTCAACGCATGGGTCAAGACAAACCATCCTGATGCGAAAAAGGCAGGCAGAGGAATCTATGTACTGTCTGAAACAGCAGGTAATCATACGGAGGTCATTGAGGATGGCTACGCAATTGTAGAGTATCGTTCGAGAACGCTTGACGGCACAATAACAGGATACACAGATAAGGAGACAGCCAAACAGCTCGGCACATACGACACTACCACATATTACGGAGCTACAGTATGGCCGACTTTTGCAGAAACCATGCAGGCTGGCATTCTTGACGCCGTATGCGGAATGAAGGCCGGTGGCAAGAAAGAGGTCGTGATTCCTTCATGGCTTATGAGCTACTCAAACTACAGCACAGAGGAGCAGTACCTCGCAAAATCGAACAGTTATTCTGACGCGATATACGAAATCGAGGTCAAGGAATACACAAAGAACATACAGTCATGGCAGGTAAGCAACATAGCAGACTATCTGGATGCCAATCAGTCCATTTTCCAGGGAATGGGTCCGAGAGACACCATCAAGGGACATTCAGGCTGCTATTACCATACACGCAGCACTGCAATCGACACTTCCATCCATTTCCCTAACGACACTACCATCTATATAAACTATACAGGCAAGCTTCTCAATGGTCTTGTCTTTGACACAACAATTGAGAAAACAGCCAAGGACAATGGACTCTATTCTGCATCAAGGACCTACGAACCGGTGAAGATCCATTGGAACGAGGACTATAAGAACATCACCATGGGTGATGATGAAAGTGCAGTCATAGGTGGATTTGCTCTGACGTTAGCTCAGATGCATCCTATGGAAAAAGGTATCGGAGTATTTACTTCAGATTACGGTTACAGCTATTCAGGAAGCGGTTCAAGCATTCCTCCATACGCTTCTCTCATATTCGAAATAGAGATTGTAGCAAAACCGGAGGAATAAGATGACTCAAGCAACGAACTCAATCCCTACAGAACTCGGAACTGAAAAAATAGGCAAGCTTCTTAAGCAGTATGCTCTCCCTGCCATCATCGCGCAGACTGCAGCATCGCTTTATAATATGGTGGACAGCATCTTCATAGGTCAAGGTGTGGGTCCACTTGCCATTTCCGGGCTTGCAGTGACATTCCCGCTCATGAACCTTTCAACTGCCTTCGGCACCCTGGTCGGAGCTGGAGCGGCCACCATGCTGTCTGTACTTCTCGGCCAGAGGAACTACAAGGCGGCAAACAAGGTTCTTGGCAACGTTGTGACTCTCAATATAATAATAGGTTTGCTGTTCATGGCGGCAGCCTTGATATTCATAGACCCTATACTATATTTCTTCGGCGCAAGTGAAAACACTCTCCCCTATGCCAAGGAATATATAACCATAATACTGGCAGGAAACGTAATCACCCATCTTTATTTCGGTCTGAATGCAGCCATGCGTTCATCGGGAAGTCCGAAAAAGGCAATGGGCCTGACGATATTCACGGTCATATTCAATACAATACTCGACCCTGTCTTCATATTTGTCTTCGACATGGGCATTGCAGGAGCAGCATGGGCTACGGTCATTGCTCAGACAGCAGCATTGATTGTAGTCATGACACATTTCAATGACAAGAAAAGACCGTTCCACTTTGAAAGAGGAATAATAAGACTTGACAAGAGAGTTGCAAAAGACTCACTTGTGATAGGAATGGGTCCCTTCCTTATGAATGCTGCTGCATGTCTTGTAACCCTGTTCATCAACCAGCAGTTACGCAAATACAGCGGAGATCTTGGCATCGGAGCATACGGCATATGCAACAGATTCATCTTCATGTTCATAATGATATGCATGGGACTCAATCAAGGAATGCAGCCTATTGCAGGATACAATTACGGAGCCCGACAGTATTCCCGCGTGCGTGAAGTATTCTGGCAGACAGCAAAACTTGCAACATTGATGACGACAATCTGCTTCATCATAGGAGTCTTCATCCCTAAAGCTGCAGCAGGAATCTTCACCCATGACGAAGAACTCCTCGCCCTGTCTTCAAGAGCGATGAGGATGACAACCATTATGTTCCCTATTGTAGGATTCCAGATGATCACCACCAATTTCTTCCAAAGCCTTGGAATGGTGAAGAAGTCGATCATACTTTCACTTTCAAGACAGATCCTGTTCCTTCTGCCTATGCTGTACCTGCTTCCATTATGGATCGAAGCAGACGGAGTATGGTTAAGCTTCCCGATATCAGACACGCTGGCGACATTGCTGAGCTTCATAATGCTCAGACGTCTCTTCAAGAAATTCAGACAGCTTAAGGACGGAGATGATTCATCGATACTGGGAAGCCAGATCTAAGGAGGTAGAACAATGAAGAATATCATCATAACCATCGGCAGAGAGTTCGGAAGCGGCGGACTTGACGTGGCACACGAACTCGGAAAAAGGCTTGGCATCCCCGTTTATGACAACGAACTCATAACAAAGGCCGCTCAGGACAGCGGAGTCAGCGCGGAGTTCTTCGCCCAGAAGGATGAAAGGAGGAGTTTCTTTTCATTCAAGGCAGCCTTCAGCTCCTCATCAGAGGACTACATGAGCGAAAGCGGTCTTTTCAAGATGCAATGCGAAACCATACGCAGAATTGCTGAACAAGGCCCTGCAGTCATTGTCGGCAGATGTTCCAACTATGTTCTGAGAGACCTCGGGAACACCATTGACATTTTCCTTACATCTCCAGTGGAAACAAGAATCAGACGTATAATGGAACGTCATTCTCTAAGCGAGGAAAAAGCAGAAGCCCTCATACAGCAGAAAGACAAGGCCAGAGAGGAGTATTACAACTATTATACATTCGGAAACTGGGGCAAGGCCTCAGACTATGACCTCTGCATCGACTCCAGCATACTTGGAACAGAAGGCACTGCGGAAATAATCATACTATATCTAAGAAAAGCCGGATTAATCACAGATAATGAATAAGACCAGATTCATACATCTTCTGTCCGGACTTGCAATATGTGCCATCATCATCGCAACGGCATCATCCATATTCCACAAGCCGATAGAAAGGCCAAGAGCACTTCCGTCTGTATCACTACGTCTGAATGACACATTGAAGAATTCAATGTCGGACATAGAGGAACTTCGTGGCCTGGACAGACAGATCACAAAATATATGACAAAATGGTGGATCAAAGGAGCATCTCTTGCAATAACAAGAAATGATTCATTGGTATATGCCAAAGGATACGGATGGGCAGATGAAGAGAACGGCATCAGGATGGAGCCGTCACATATACTCAGGATGGCATCAGTATCAAAGCTTATTACAGCAACTGGAATCATGGTCCTTCAAGACAGGGGGTTGCTCAACATCAAGGACACGGTATTCTGCGAAGGCGGCATACTTGACTGCGAACCTTACAGATCTCTCATAAAGGACAAGAATTACCATAAGATAACCATAGAACATCTCCTCAGACATCAAGGAGGTTTCTCAAGAGACCCGCTCTTCTCATCAAGAGATGTCAAGAATCAGCTTCAGCTTGACAAGGCACCGGAAAAGGAAGACTTCATCAAGGTTGTGCTGAGCAGAAAGCTCAGATTTCAGCCAGGCTCATGGCAGAAGTATTCCAATTTCGGATACCTTCTTCTTTCTGAAATAATCGAAAAGGTTTCAGGAATGCCATACGAACAGTTCATGATTGAAGAAGTCATGAGACCCGCAGGGTGTTTTGACATGCATATAGCAGGAACATACTATAAAGACAAGCGGAAGAACGAAGTCAGGTACTACACCCACGAAGGAGACGGAAAGTTCATCGAGGAATACAACGGAAGCGGCAAGATGGTGGAACGTTGCTATGGTGGAAATAACATTCCTCTCCTTTCTGGAGCGGGAGCATGGTGCGGTTCACCTGCAGAAATAGCTAAATTCGTTGCATCCATAGACGGACGTGACGAAGTTCCTGATATCATTTCCAAAGATGCTCACGCTCAGATGATCGAGTACTTCGACACTGAAACGTTCTCTCTCGGTTGGAATGACACTAATCCTGAAAAGGGCTGGAGCAGGACAGGAACTCTGTCTGGAACGACAGCTCTCGTAAAACATTATCCCGACGGAGAATGCTGGATACTCATCACAAACACAAGCACCTATAAAGGTCCCGGACAGGCAAGATTCACAGATGCCCTGTTTAAACAATGCAGGGAGCTTTATAGCAATAAGCTCCCTGCACGTAACATGTTCTATTGATCAGATTATTTCTCTTAGAAATGATCCGGATGATAGTAATTGATATCAAACTCGCCTGCAAGGATGCCATATCCGTTTTCAGCAAGTGATTCGAGTTCGTTTTCCCCAGGATACACAACCACAGGGGCTATGAAACTTACTCTTTCTGATATCTCCCTTGTGATTTTCTCGCTATATGCGATACCTCCCGTGAGCACGATGGCATCAACTTTTCCATATACTACGGTTGCGAGTGATGCTATGTACTTGGCAAATGAAATACAGTATCCCTTCAGGAAAGTTTCTACTTCCTTGTCACCAGCTTCAGCCCGAGCTGTAAGTTCGCGGAAATCGTTTGTTCCGAAATATGCCACAGCACCACCTCTTCCGACAAGTCTTTTCTTTATCTGAGCCTCAGTAAATTCTCCGCTGAAGCATTTCTCTACCAATGGGAAGCCCGGTACGTTTCCTGCACGTTCTGGACTTATAGGGCCATCACCCCCAAGGGCATCATTAGTATCTATCACAAGTCCATGACGGTGGAGCGAGACGGAACTGCCGCCTCCCATATGTGCGACTATCACTGTCACATCCTTATTTGACTTTCCGACACTACGGGCATATCTTCGCACCATGGCACGGGAGTTCAAGGCATGGAACAAGGTCCTGCGGGGAAATTCAGGAAGACCGCCGACCTTCACTTCAGGAAGCATCTCATCCGCCATAGGAGGATCCGCAATGAATGCACGACATTTTTCAGAGATTCCTTTGGCAGAACGTGCATCATTCACCATGATGGCTATATCATCCGCGAGAAGCGCACTGAGATTACATGCATGAACGCCTTCCTTACCGGCCATCAAGGCATCACGCATCTCCTTGTTTACCTCATATACACCTGTTCGTATAGGTGTTATAAGTCCGCCCCTGGCCATTGCGACATCAATGGACTCGAGGGCAATTCCTTTTTCCTTCAAGAAGTCGATGATGGCATCACGACGCATCGGAGTCTGATCCATTACAGAATCATATGCTGCAATCTCTTCTGCAGTATGAGTCAGATTCTTCTCAAAAAGCTTTTCTCCTGCATCATAGAATCCAATCTTGCTCGATGTTGAGCCGGTGTTGATTACGAGTATTCTTCCTTCCATAAAATTTCACTTTATACTGACATTGCTGCAACCGCAATGGAATTCAGCTTGGTATCTATACTGTCTGCACGGCTTGACAAAACGCACGGAACCTTTGCTCCTACCAGAATTCCAGCCTGTCTTACTCCTGGAACCAGTTTTGAGTTGACTTTATAGAATACATTGCCAGACTCTATATTAGGGAAAAGAAGGCAGTCT